>JAABUL010002559.1_pt1 | contig 29688 bp, 33 predicted proteins | sample 5559151 | NCBI WGS metagenome assembly JAABUL01 (sample SAMN10711876, study PRJNA513368) | rock metagenome | isolation source: Antarctica rocks | place: Antarctica: Victoria Land, Pudding Butte sud
CATACGGACGGTGGTGAAGCGGGTTGAGATTGACCACAGCCAGGTGAACGTCGTGTTCCGCATCGGCCCTGGCCCCCTCATTTCAGCCCCTGATCCCACGAGTTTGCACTATTGTGGGAGGGGTGTGTTCTCCCGTGATCGCCAATATGGTCCTCGACGGATTAGAAGCGCGACTGAGGGAAACTTTCCCCACGAATACCAAACGGGGAGGGAAGTTCTACAGCGGCAAAGTCAATCTCATACGCTATGCGGATGATTTCGTGATCACTGGGCGCTCGAAAGAGCAACTGGACACAGAGGTCAAACCCCTCGTGGAGCAATTCATGAAGGAGCGCGGGCTGGAACTCTCGCAAGAGAAAACAGTCATCACGCCTATCGAGGAAGGGTTCGATTTTCTCGGCCAGAACGTACGAACGTACAACGGCAAAATGCTCATCAAACCCTCAAAGAAGAGCATTCTGTCGCTGCTGCGCCGACTTCGATCCATCATTAAGGACAGTAGGGGCGTGAGTGCTGGCATACTCATCGACCGCTTAAACCCTCTCATCAAGGGCTGGGCGATGTATCACCGGCATGTGGTCAGTGCAGATATCTTCAACTCCATCGACAATGCACTCTGGCACAGTCTATGGCGATGGGCCAGGAGACGACACCCGCGCAAGAGCGCCGCCTGGGTGAAAGCGAAATACTTCCACCGCAACGGCCTCCGTAACGGAGATTTCACTGGTGTACGCATGGATCGAAAGGGCAACACCGAAACGATCCGTCTCACGCGTATGGGGACATTCCATATACAGAGACACACCAAAATCCGAAATCGCGTAAATCCGTACGATCCAACATGGGAAGAATACATCGAGACCCGGCAGGGCCTTCAGATGGCGTCAACCCTGAAAGGACGACGGACACTCCTGTACCTCTGGAAACAGCAATTAGGTAAATGCCCGATCTGTGGGCATGCGATCACAAAGATAACGGGATGGCACAACCATCACAAAATCTGGCGATCGCGAGGAGGCAGCGATGCTACCCCCAACCGAGTGCTGCTACACCCAAATTGCCACAGACAATTACACCATCCCGACGGTTCAACAGTTGCACCGCGTCTTGGCAACAAGGCGTTGGTGATGGCTTGAGCGGTATGTTCGGAAACGGACACGTACCGTTCTTAGGGGAGGGGGCGATGGCAACATCGCTCCCCTTACCCGACCACCAGGCCGCGCTTGTGACCGACACCGGCAAGGGCGTCATCGTATCCGGGCGCGGCATCCGCACCATCAAAAAGGGGCGCAACCGGGCTATCGCGGATCTGCAGAAGAAGCAAGCGCGCTGCACCAGATACTCGCGGCAGTGGAAGAAGTATCAGCGCGCGCGGGACCGCATCAACGGCAAGACGGAGCGGCGGGTGCGCGACCTGCGCCATAAGGGCACGCGCCTGGCGATCGAGCACGCCCAGAAGGAGGGCGTGGGTAACCTTTATATCGGGAACCCCCATGGTGTCCGCCGCCACAACAGCGGCCACCACCATAATCAGCGTCTGTCCCAATGGGAGTACGGCAAAGACCTACAATACCTCAAAGAGAAGGGAGCCAGGGCCGGGATAACGGTCAGGACAGGCCCGGAGCGGGGGACCAGTAGCACATGCCCCAATCCGGCCTGCCGACACAAGCAGAAAGTACGCGGGCGCGACTGGCGCTGCCGCCTGTGTGGCGGCTCCTGGCACCGCGATCTTGTCGGGGCGACGAATATGTTTGCCCTCGCGTTCGGATCATCCGTCACTATAGCAGTCCCCGAACGGCGAAACATCACGTATCGACGACCAGGCCCGGTCGCCCATGGCAGGCAGAGGGGCGGCCGGAGCGGACGTCGTAGTAGCCCGGACAGGGGCCTCTGCGGGACGCCATTCCCCGCGGAGTTGATCACGTCGGCGGCGGGCCATCCACCCGGACCGGGGAGCGCACCTGCGCCCCCCGGTGCGGGACCTGGAGGGCAAGCGCTGGGCTTGCTCGACAGGCACGGTTCACCCCACGCAGCCTTGGCGTGAGAACATCTTCCGTCTGGTGGCCATGCGGTCGCACGGAAGCCGTCGCCTTGTAAGCGACGGAGCTGTCACTGCCCGTTCACATCTGATCCGTCGGCCGAATTGCTGCTCTTCGCGCTCTGCCGATCGGACGACGGCGCGGGGTGTTGCCTCGCCTGCGAGGGCTTCGATCCGCGCGTGACGCTCAGGGCGGTGAACGGCGACGTCCGACGCGCCCTCGCGCCCCTGGTCGCCCTGGCACTGGAGGACGGGGGCGCGTACCACGCGATCGCGTCCGACGCGGCGCGCGTGTGCGCGGCCGCGCCCTCCCCCTGGCGCGATGTCCCCCTGCTGGCGCGGCTGATGGGCCGCGACACCGGCAACGCCTACCTCGACCTCGATCCCGACAGTTGGGATGAGGCGACGCAGTGCGTGGGCTGGACCCTGGGCGAGGTGCGGTTCTTCGCGCGCTCATACGCCGAGGCGCGCGCCTATCGCGCCCGCATCGCCCCCCTGCGCGCCGCGTTGGCCGCCCTGGACGGGCCAGGGCGGCTGGCGGGCCTGCTGGCGGCGCTGCGGATCGACGAATACGGGACGCACGGGTACCCACCGCACGCCCGATGAGGACATGACCACGCATAGGAGGTTTCCGATGACGACACGCGACTCGTCCCAGGAGCGCGCATCGCGCGCACCACTCGTCGCCGGGTTCGCCGGCATGTCCGCCCAGACCGCCATCGCCGCGGTAATGCCGGGCGGCACGGTCGTCGCCTTGCTGCTCCTGGCCCACGCCGCTGGGATCGCGCTCTCCACGGCACCGGGAACGTGCGCGCGCTCCCGCGCGTCGGCCGCGCCGCTCGGCGACATGGGCGGCGCCTTCCTCGCCATGTTCCTGGGCTTCGCCCTCGGAGACTGGGCCGCGGTCGCCGCGGCCGCCGCGGCCCCGGCGACGCTCGCGACGGCGCGGGCCATCGTCGGGCGCAGCGCGCGCGAGTCGGCGTGATGGCCGGACCTCGCGTCAGCGCGTCGACCGGGGCGGGCGCGGGACGCCGGGCGCGCGACGGCGGAGGGGGAAGGCGACGCCCGCCTCAGCGCCCGGCGGCGTCCCCGCTGACCACGCGCCGGGCCCGCCTGCGTCCATACCTGGCGCGGGCGGGGGTGGCCGCCGTCTACCGCGACCGATACCCGAGTGAGTGGCGGACGGAGGTAACCATGATGAGGCGCGGGCCGCCGTGGACGGCGTCGACCATGGCTCGCCGCCTGATCGGGCTGTTGCGCGACGACGAGACGCTGCCGCTGCGCGAGGACGCCGACCTGGCCGCCGAGGAGCTGGCCAACCCGCGATGCCCGCCGTACATGGACGCCATCCCGATCGCGTACCCGCAGGACTACGGCGCACTCCTCGACACACACGGCGGCGCGGTGCGCGACGCGCCCGCGTACGCGCTGCTGGAATGGATTTTGACCGAGCCCGACCCGTATGAACAGGGCGACGACGAGGCGATAGCGGCATCGATCGTGCGCGGCTGCGGCGAGTTCGCCGAGCGTGGTCACGCCGTCATCGCGTGTGCCCGGCAGTCCTGGCGACACTGCATGGAGGATAGCGGCTTCTCGCCGGGGGATGCGCTGAGCTTCGACGCGGGCGGCGTGTGCGCGCGGCGGGACGATGGGCTCACCGAACTGCCTGCGCTGATCCAACATCGCTACGACTATCTGTGCGCCTTTAACGGCGATACTTCCGAGGACGACAACCCGTTCACCCACTGGGATACTGCCCAGTGGGCCGCGTCCGGCCTACTCGCCTGGTCGACGGGCAACGTCGACGATCTCGCCGAGAAATGGGCCGTCGTGTGCGACGCTCAGGAGCGCACACGCATGGCCTGGGAGGCGTTGGCCGCGCCCGACGGCCTGCAGCGCCTGATCCCTCTGCTCGAGGAGATGTTCGGCGTCGACACGGAGGCCGATTGGTGACGGCACCGGCACATCACGAGCATACAGGGCAGCGGCGCGCACCGCCACACCGCACGCCCGGTCGGACCGGGGCAATCCCGCGAGCGCGCGCCCTGGCTGTGACGGGCCGGCGCGCCTTGGTCGCGCAGCGCGCGGTCATGGCCGGAGTGATCGCCGTCTACCACGCCCGGTATCCGGCCGAGTGGGCCCTGGAGTCGGGCCGGGCCGGCGCACATCGTCCCTGGACCCCGGCGGGAATGGCGCGGCGGCTGATCGGCCTGCTGCGCGCCGACGACGTCCTGCCGCTACGCGACGAGGCGTCGCTCACCGCGGACGACGCCGCTGCGCGAGCGCGCCCCCCGGATTACCTGTTTCGCATCCCCCTGGACGGCGCCCAGGACTACGGCTCGTTCCTCATGTCCCACGGCGGTGCGGTCCGCGACGCCCCGGCGTACATACTGCTCGAGTGGGCGCTGACCGGACGAGGCTTGGACGGAGCGCCACCCGACGGGACGGCCGCGGCGGAGATGGTCGACTTGATCGCGCGGCATGGGCGCCCCGTCGCGGGCCTGGCGCGCAGCGTGATCGCGCGGGCAGAGGAGATGTGGGAGGCGTGGTGGGCCGACGGCGCGTGCGCGCCGTCCGACATGCTGCGGCTCGACACGGCGGGCGCAGGTCGTCGGCGCGCCGGCTTCGCCAACCTCCCCGCGCTGGTCGGCTATCGCGCCGACGACCTGCGCGCGCGCAACGGCGACGTAGACGACAACGATGAATCCGACAACCCTTTCCTGATCTGGCCATCGGTCGATTGGGGCGATCCTGGCGACCCCGACCCCCTCGGCTGGGCCATTGAGAACGTCGCGACATTGGCGGGGTATTGGGGCGAGGCGCGCGACATCCAGGCGGCGACCCGTCGCGCCTGGGAGGCGTTGGCCGCGCCCGACGCCTTGTTGGAGGTAGTCCCGCTGCTCGCCGACGCGCTCGGCGCCTCGCCGGACGGAGACCGAGGCCGATGACGGGGAGAGTCATGATGAGGGTTGGTATGTTAGCGCGAGGGGAGAAAGCGCGATGATGGCGATGATAGCGATGATGGCGATAGCAGCCGTCGCGCCGCGCCGTCCACCACGGCGCGGACGGCGACCTCGCCGCAGCGGCCCGATCGGGCCGATCGGGCCACGCAGCCTGGTTTCGGCGGGGTTGCGCGCCTACGCGGCGGCGATTGTCGTGGTCGGCGAGGCCACGGTGACGGACGCGAAGGACACGCTCGCCGCGTACCGCAACAGGCATCGCTACGGCTCGTGTGCGGGGACGGGCGATTACGAGTTCAATATCAAGGCGCACGCGTTCCCCCCCGATTGGGTCGAGGCCGCGATCGGCGACGCGTGCGCCTATGACCACATTGGGGATGAGGCGTCGGACCAACTGCGGTGGGCCGTGGAAGATTTGCAGGAGCGCCACCCGTGGCTAGGGAATGGCTGGTGCACGGCCGGCCACTCCGGCGGGTGGCTGCTCCTGACCGACCTCGACGATCCAGCGGAACGCTACGACAACGCGCTCTACGACCTCGAGGCCGCCCAGCGGGACGGCGACATCGACGCGGTGCGCGCGGCTGCGGAGGGGTACCGCGCCGCCGCGGCCGCGGTGCTGGCGCGCTCCCGCGAGCTGCGGGAGATCGAGCGGGATGTGCGCGTGGGCGTCGAGGGTTTCGAGCGCCTGGTCACACTCCGTTCATTCTGGCAAAGTGTGGTCCCGCGCAAGCCCCTGCGTCGTCGGCGGCGCGGCTCGCCGACCCCACCCTGGCGGCGCTAACCGATAGACCACGCGCACCGTGCGACCGCGCGCCGGAGACAATCGGAGACAACCGGAGACGACAAGAGAGGGGCGAGTCTATGGTCACCGAAAGCCATCCCGCAACGCGGGATGGCACCGCGCCAGCGGTTCAGGTCGCCGCCGACGCGTCGCTGTGCATCCGACGCTCGGAGGTGCTCAACGCGGTGACCGATCTTCACCACACGCTGCCCCACGACGAGGTCGCGTTAGACGACATCGACGCTGTATGCCGCGAGGTCGGCCTGATACACGACGGGAGGACACGATGACCGACGAGGCGAAAGAACTGACGATCACCCGCGAGAAAATCAAGGCGATCATGCGCATGGCGATCGCCGAAGGGCTCAACGCTGACCGCATGTCCCACACCGCCCACGGTTACGGCGTAGACCGTCGCCTGGAGGATATCGCCAAGACCAAGACCGTCGACGTGGAGGTACTGCTGACGGCGGCGCTCGAGCGCAAGGGTAAACATTTGGCCTGGCCCGCGATGGTCACGGTGGTCGAGGACACGCATCGGCCATCATCGTATGCGAAGGATTTTTACTACCACGACCGCGAGTCGTTGGAGCAGCGGCAGCCGCGCGTGTTCGCCTGGGCCGTCAGAGACACGGGGACATGGCTGTTCATCCCCGGCACGGGCGCCGACTCTTGCCTGGATATGGCGCGCGCGGCGCACAAGACCGAACCCCACGACTGGTATTGGTGGAACGGCCGCGATCTCACCGCGGTCGACGCCACCGTAGCGCTCGCAAAGCTGGTCGATCACGAGCGGAAACTGGCCCGCCACGTGACAGGGGGGCAGGGCCGATGACGCCGAGAGGCCGGTGATACTCACGAGCCCCTCGGCAGTTTCTGGCGCTGCGGGCAGGAGCACGCCCACCACGGCCCTATCTTGACGCGCCATCCCCGCAGTTGAGGAGAGGTCTATGCACGAGGCATGCGACGGGACGAGGGTCCGCGAGATCGAACCGCGCTACACGCTTTTCCATCCCACCCGCGCCCTCTGGCTGGAGTGGACGGGTGCGACCGACGTGTGGGACGCCTGCGCCGCCGCGTACGAAGGGGGCGGCCCTCCCATCACGATCATCTCCCGGACGTTCAACTGAAATAAGGGCGGATTCCCCTGGATTTTATCTATGGGGAGGAAGCCCTTTCCGCTGTTTCGGCCCTTGTTGCGAGTAGGTACGCATGGAGCAGATCATCACAGCTAAGCTGAAGTTGCACACGACACCGGAGCAGTGTGCGCGGTTGCGTTCCACGCAACTCGCTTACCGCGATGGGCTGAACCATGTCAGTCGGTACGCCTTCGACAACGGGAAGATAAGCAGCGCCGCTCGCTTGCAAAAGGCGACCTACGCCGACGTACGAACGCAGTACAATCTTCCGCGCAGATGGCGTGCAACATCCCCCGACAGGTCGCAGCCACCTATAAAGGGCTGTGGTCGAAGGCGACGGCCAACACAAAAGCCCGTGCATCCGGCCAGACCAAGAAGCGGCACAAGGGGTTGGATAAGCCACCCACCTACAGCCAGCCGACCGTGACCTACAACTACGGACGCGACTATGGCTTTAAGTGCGACAGCCGCGTGAGCATCCTGACGCTGGAGGGACGGCTCGTGTTACCCTACAGCGGCTACGACACGCACACGGCCCTCATTCGGGAAGGAGCGACTATCGGGGCTGCCAAGCTCTGGTACGACAAGCCCAAGAAGCGGTTTTATCTGCTGGTCTCGCTCGCGGTTCAGATCGCCGCTCCTACCCCCAACAACCTACCGGCTGTGGCCGGCGTGGACCTGGGGCTGCGCTATCTGGCGGTAACAAGCGATACAGCAGGGCAGGCCGCTTTCCATAGCGGGAAGGCGGCTCGACAGAAGGCAAACCACCTGGCGAGGGTGCGGAAACGCTTGCAGCAGAAAGGCACCCGTGCGGCCAAGAGGCGACTTGTCGCCAGCGGCCAGCGAGAGAGACGGCAACAGGCTGCAGCCAACCACACTATCGTCCGACGCATTGTGGCGGCTAACCCAATGACCCTGATCGGCGTCGAGCGCCTCACCCATATCCGTGAACGGACAGGCCCCCGTAAACGTGACAAGAGGGCAAGTGTGAAGCAGCGCAAAGCCAATCGCGTCACGTCGAAGTGGTCGTTCGCCGAGACACAGGCCATGCTCGCGTACAAAGCGACACTGACCGGATCTCAGGTCGTGTGGATCGACGCCGACTATACCAGTCAGATGTGCCCGATGTGCGGCCATACCAGTCGCGCCAACCGCCCTAACAAGGGCTTGCTGTTCGTGTGCCAGATGTGCCGGTATACCCTGCACGCGGACCTGATCGGGGCCAGGAACGTCGCCCTACGAACGCTGCTCACCCGGCAGGACTGGGTGGGTACGGGCGTCTTGTCGGTGCGCCCTGATGTCTCGGACGTTGAAGCCAAAGCCGCACGCCTTCGTCGCTGTGCGGAGTTGCGGTGGAGTCTAGGGGCAAGCCCCCGCGTTTACGCGTGGGGTCACTGACAACGGGCCGTGACGGACGATATGACGTGGCAGACGGTCGGGTCGCGGCCATGCTCGAAGAGGTATTCGTCTATGCCGAGGACGAGGCCGCGCGCGATAGCGGGCCAACTGACCCCCAAGCGGTGGGCGCGCGTCAAGGGCCCGGCGATCGCGGGCATCGCCCTGTGGTTCCATCGGCGCGATGGCTACAGCGCGTCGCGGGATGCCCTTCCGGTGGCCTATCGACTCTCTGCCGTCCTGGAGGGTGCGGCCGCACCGGCGTCGTTCGACGACGTCGGCGCGCTGCTGGAACAGTGGGAGATGCGGCTGGAGGATGGCGTGGCGCGCCGCCAGGCGGACCTCCGTGCCTACGCCGCCACCCGCGCCGCCCACTACCGCCGGTTCACAGATATGGGCGGATGAGGAACCCCACCCCTGCGGACGCCGCGCGCCACGCCGCGACCCCTGACCGCCGCTACTATCCGGACGCGGGCGAGATCCGAGCCGCGACGAAACGCCCAAACTCCGCTACGCGCGCCCACTGGATCGCATGCGCGCCACCTACAGACGTGCGGCGGCCCGCGCTGCTGGTCACGCCGGTTTCGCGGTCCGAGATCGCCGTACAGATAGCGCTCCGGGCTTCATCGCACGCCCACGGGAGCGTCTAGCCGCCCTCCAAGGCCTGCCGGCGGGCCACAATCGGCGAGCGCGGCCCGCCGCACGCCCGTAGGTGGCGCGGGCTTCCAGGCGGGGAAGCCCCGCCGCGTGGGGGGGCGCCGCGGACACGCAAGCCAGCCTGAGGGATCAGCCATGCGTTGACGAATCGGGCCGCACACCGTCGATCGAGGACAAGGTTACCCGCGTGGGTGGGCGGCGACGAGCCATCGACTATCATTGCCCCCAATGGAGGCGAACGTACGCGCGGAGATGAAACGTGCGGGACCCGCCGTGGCTCCACCGCCAGGGCGGGCCCCGCATGGTCAAACATGGAGGAGGCCACCGACATGGATCTTATGGGAGAGGCGATTGAGGACGGCTTGATCCGCGCGATCGCGGCGCGCATTGCCGACATGGACAACAAGTTGCGCCGACAGGAGGAGCGTCGCCGCGCGCTGGACGATGATCTGCGGGCGGTCGCGCGCGCGGACTTGGAACGAGCCCTCAACCGGGAACCCGGCTTGACGGCTACCGATCGTCGCTGGCTCGGCCTGACGGTGGTGACGGGCATCCGATTAGACCGGTCATTCGAGCGGTGCGCGGTTGCCTACTGCATCGTACGCGCGCATGGAGCGGAGGCGGTCCTGAGCATGAACCCCGAGGGGTCGGGCTGGACGTTGCGCACGCCCAATAGCCGCGCGGTCTTCGTCCAAGCCGGTCGACTGCGTGAGCGCTTGGTCGACTTTATCGCCGCGACAGCTCGCCACGAGAGGGATTGGCGGGCGAACCAAACTCGCGCGCGGCGGGGGCATCAGGGCGCGCCCGGTCCGGTCGCGTAGCCTCGACATCCGCGACCGTGGGGGTGCGCGCACCCAGAGTATGTTTGCCGCTACCGAGTGTGCGGGCCACGGGCATGGGAGGAGGAGGATGGATAAACGGGTGGGGAAGCTGCCGGACCCGAACGGCGCGCCGATTATCCGCGCGCGGCCTCGTGAAGCGCTGTGGGCGCATCAAGGCGGTGCGCGGCGCGCGGCACCCTGCCGCTCGGATGGCTCGTACGTTTCGCGGCGTCCATAGCGTACGCGGCGGCATGCTTCGGGGCGTTTGCGACGCCATCCCTCGCCTTGTGGACCATGAGGATCCCCGCCAGCCCGGCGCCGCGGCCTTCGCGGGTGTTGCCGCGCTGGTGCACATGTCCCTCGGCGTCACCACGACGGCGACAGCCTGATCCGGGCGCCAGTTCGGTTCATACGACGTGCGAAGGACTGCAAAAGGTCGCGGTACGGGGTACGGGTGGAACGTGGGTGTCGAGTAGTATTGGACCCGTCAACCGGGTTAAGCCGTTCAGTTTCGTGAACAGGAACGGGCCACGAGGCCATACACGACGCAGCATGGGGTCTACCACGAGCGGGCATTGTCGTCACAGTCGGGTGACACGGCGCGCACGTCCGTACGTTTGCGCGTCCGGCGCAGCGCGGCGGCCACTGCGGACCATCGCCACGGATCATCCTGATCCGCTGGTGGGCCGCTCCAGGCCGTACGGGTGGGCGCTCGTGGGAGGCTACGGGCACCCTGAGCAGCGACACCACCCCCGGACCCATTCTCACGCATCAATTGTTCAGAAAACTGAACGGCTTAACCCGGTTGACGGGTCCAATACTACTCGACACCCAGTCAACGGGCAACCCTGCATTCGATGCGTGGCTACGGGAGCATGAATCAGAATTTTTCTCTTATCGGGACGGGTATACCGGAAAGCACTACACGGCGTGGTACTGCCACCTGATGAACATCTTTGACCAACGCTACCACGCGTGCGACTGTGAGTACGAGCCGCCGTATGGCCTGGTCATCTCGGGCGGCTGTCCTACGCATGATTAAGTCGTTAACGGAATCGTCGTTCTGAAACGGCTACTTTTACTCAGGCCAGTAGGCACGAGAGGTTTGGGGACCAAAGAGAGTGTCTCCTCTAGGTCTTTTTAGTGGAATGCGTCTACCCTTACCATCGTCGCTCATGAACGCGGCAAACACGTCCCCCTCGTTCAGCCGCGTGGCCGCAAAAGCCACCTTTTTTGTGTCGAGTTTATAGCTGCGCCAGCTGCTTTGGTCGATCCTATACACAGCGCGCGTGATCCCCTGGAAAATGGCTACTGCATAGTGATATTTTGGTCTCCGATAAGAAGCAATGCTCCACCAGGCACGCGTGCTGTCGTACAAATCCTGATCGCTCATTCCCTTCCAATAGCCATAGCCATGCCGAGGCAGCTCAGGCTCTTCCTCAGTCTGCCACTCACGAAGTTTGAAGAGAATAGCGGGGATGGGCGTGTCTAGGATAGGAGTCAGCAGCAGCTGACTGACCTCATCCAGACTGACCAGCCCGTTCTTCGTACCCTGGCCGCCTATTTCGTTGGTGAGTCCTCCTCCAGCCCGAGGACCGAAGTGCCTGAGCGTATCGATCAAAGCTGCCTCGATGCTGAAGGCTTCAGCTTCCGTGATCTTGATCCGTGCAAACTGCACCTCTGGCTCTTGACCACACTGTCGTATCGCCTTGATCCGCGCTATCTTTTTCTGACGAGTTATCGTGTCATCGGTGTCGTCGTCGGATGTGATATCGCTGTACCCTCTCTTGTCGGTCAGGTGGGAAGCAAAGCGCCAGCCTGTCCCCTTGCCAACGTAGAAGACCTCGTTTGATTCGGGGTCGACGAGCAGATATACATAGTAGGGACCAATGTAATCAGGGATCTTCGGGTTGTTCAGATCGTTCATGTCTCATCCTAGGCCTGGAGATGCAGTCGCCCGTCCGTGGCACCGTGCGGGTAATCTGTTGGCATCCTACCAGTTTCTCACTCTTCTCTCGCGCGACGCGCCGTAGTCTGCTAAGCAGACAAGGTAACGAGAAAGGGCGCGGATATGGCGGATATGATGAGTGGCGCGGCACTCCAGGCGCGTGGGTGGACCCCTGGCCCGCTCTTAGGTTAGGCTGAAGAAGAGGATATGCACACGATTAACTGCATGGATCTTACCAAGCCGAACTATGCGTATCGCTACGGGTTTATTCAGGCTGATGGTCACATGTCCCAGAGCACAAGGAATAGAGGACGTGTGTCTATTGAGATTAAGAAAAGTGATCGTGGTATTCTCGAACAGTTTCAGCAGCTTGTACCGTACAACTCCACAATCAGTGAACGAACACGGACGACTAACTTCGCCTCAGGTTCAGAGTCTGCGATTTGGACCGTGTGCAATATAGATTTTAGAAATACGTTGAGCAATCTCGGCCTTCCGACTGGACGAAAATCTGACATTGTTGCGCCTCCCACAGTCCCATTTTCAGAACCAGATTACTTTCGTGGTTGGGTCGATGCCAATGGGTCAGTAGGGTATACCGCTCAAGAATTCCCTTTTCTCTCGCTCACCATAGCGAGCGACGCTATTGCACACGCCTACATACAGTTTCTGGGAACAGTGACCGGCAAGGAGAAACATGTCGCTCGGAACGCACGTGACCACGTATTCAATATCGTTGTCTATAAACTTATCGTTCGCGCAAATCTAAAGCGGGTTCGGCGGCTGGAAGGCCACTGGCACCGACGACATGTGAGCGAACGGCTCGGTACCGTAGTTATTGTCAACAAAAGGCCGTGATTGCTGCGGAGTCTATGATCGTGACATGTCAGGACGCTTTGGCTCAACTAGTAGCACTTCCTGCATCTAGTAGCTCCTATACTATGACCACTACATGTAGTGGTCGCGATGCTCTCGAACTGACCTCCAATTTGTGCGAACGATAAGTATAAAGAGGATGCTTGTGCTGTTGCGTCGGCCCTATATCCAGCGGAGTGTCTGGCCCTTCCACGCAAAGAAGCAAAGGCACGCGGTGTTATGACGTGGACACGCCCCACAACTATGCGGACCGTCGCTGCCAAGCCGCGTATCGTGCGCATGGCCGATGAGGAGGGCAGTCGGCGGAAGGTGCGTCCTGAGCAGGGTGAGTGAGAGGCTGCCGCTTCCGTGGCGCGTGTCTCGGACATCTTCGCATGCATTGAGCTAGCACTGTGCGATAATACCCCCTGAAGGTCGAACAGGATAAGGGGTGTTAAAGGGGTGGTCATAAAGACCACCCCTTGTCGTAAGGGGTAGCAGAACAACGATGTCTGACGAGAGTCTGAGCACAGAGGTCGTGATCGAACCCGTCGAGCAGAAGCTCGTCGCGCTCACACAGTCCGGTGAGGATGAGGTCCTGGCGGCGCGAATCGAGACATCCGAGATCTATCTGCCAATCCGGCCGATCTGCACAACACTCGGCATCCACTGGGCCACGCAACGCCGCAAGATCATGGGCGACGAGGTTTTGTTGGAGAGCACACGCACGCTGCGTCTCCAGACACGCGGTGGGTTGCAGAACCTGGTCTGCATGGACGTCGAAGCTATCCCGATGTGGCTGGCTGGCATCGAACCATCCCGTGTGCGTGAAGATCTGCGCGAGCGCCTTATCACCTACAAGCGGTGGGTGCGCAAAACGGTCTACGAGGCTTTCGCCCGCGAGACCGGCATCGAGACCGCGCTGGGCGTGTCCCAGGCCATGACGCCGGCGAACCCCGACACGACCGCGCTTGTCCACGTCGTGCAGTTAGCCGAGGCGATCGCCACGATGGGCCGCCAGCAGCTTGCGTTCGAGCAACACGTCGACACGCGGTTCACAGCGCTGCAGGGCGAGATCGTGGAGCAGCGTGAAGAAGTGATGGGCCGCCTGGACCAGGCCGCGGCCGTCGTCGGCAGTCTCCTCCACCGCATGAACGCCGTCGAGGGCATGGTGGCGCCGGGGCACGTCATCAGCGACGCGCAGGCCGCCGAGATCAGTACGCTCGTGAAAGCGATCGCCACCGAGATGGTCGAACGGGATAAGGGGACGGGCGCGAAGGGCCGCAACCCCTACCAGTCGGTGTTCGGCGAGCTGTACCGCAGGTTCCGGGTATCAAGCTATCACAATATTCCCTTGAAGCGTTTTGGCGACGTGATGGCCTGGCTGCGTGAGTATCAGGACACCATGGATGCGCACGGAGACGCCTAGCCTACCTGGGATTGATGCCTTTCCCGCGCTCATGGTTGATCGCGAGCAGTCGCCCGACGATCTCTTCATCGCTTATGGTGTATGGCCAGCCATAGGCGTCGAGCACGGCCTGGTCAAGCGCCTCGTGAGCGAGATCAAGCCACGTTGGGCGCTCATTGTAGAGGGTTGTGAGCGTCCGCGTCCTGCGCAGGGACTCGGTGATGCTCGGTGGAGTAAGCCAGCGATCACGCAAGCTCACGAGGTTGCGTGCGGCGGCAGCGATTGCTTCCACAAGCGGGCTGTCCACCGGTTCAGTCCCCGGCGCCCAGGGGAACGGGAACGTCTCGAAGGTACTTGTTGGCGTGTAGCGAAAACCGCTCTCAACCTCACGGAGCTGCGTCCCCGTCCCGCGCGCCCATAGTTCATGCAGGCGCGAGTGCAAGACACCAAAGAAGTAGTCGTCGTCGCGTGCGAAAACTAGGGTGCCCTGATTGCACAGAACTTCTGGCTGCACCCATACAAAGATGCGATGCTTCGCGACGCCGGGTGTCGCAATGTAACGCGGCTTCCCCTTCAATGCATCACGCATCTCAACACGCGGTCGCGCGTACTGCCACCAATTGCCCGCGTATTGGACCTTTTTTTCTTGCATGCGGACAGGGTAGACATGCTCTTTGACATAGGCAAAGGGCTGTTCGTAGAGGGCCGCTTGGGCAAGAGGCATCTGCCCAAAGTCGATAGTCCACTTGTTCCTTGCACGCGTACCGAGATCAACGGCACTTGCCACCGGACGCACAACGTCGGAGTTCGGTCGTCCGTTGACGTTTAGGGGGGCACGTAGCATGGTTTCTGCGACCGATGCGATGATGTCGAACGGCGCTTTTGGCGACGGTCCCATAAAACATAGGCGGGCATTTTCGTGCAGGTCCACCGCCGTCGTCAGATCGACGCCCGCCGTCAAGTCTGCATTTATTGCGATCACGGGGTGGCCATCGAGTATATGACTGTCCTCGCTCCCGTTGTCAAAGGCAACCATAGACACATGGACCGTTGCCCCATCTAATACCCAATTACGGTCAGCTTGTGCCCAAAAGATGTCACCTGATTCCTTGATGCGCTCAAGTACCGTTCGATTAGCGCCACCGCGAATGCCCTGCGTTGCCAACAAGCCAACACGATTGACGTGGTGCTCTGCCATGAGAGCGCGCGCGCGCTCGAACCAGTAACACACAAGGTCAGAGAAAGCGGGTATGCGCCCTTTGTATAGGGCAAATAGGTCATTAATATAGGTATTGCCCAACTCCTGCCGAACCTTGTTACCGCCGACGAAAGGTGGGTTGCCAATAATGACATCAGCCTCGGGCCAAGGTGGCTCCATTGGGCGACCGTCATCATCATGGGTGAGAATAGCATCCATGTGGCGAATGTTGTGCAATGGCTTGAGAATTGGGTCTTCCGGGATACCAAAGCCATTGTCGTGCAGCCATTGGATATAACCAATCCAGACGACGACTGAGGCAAGTTCATGCGCGTACACGTTAAGCTCGATGCCGTAGAGTTGCATCGGACCGACGGTGTAAGGGAGCAGCCCCGCGACACCGTTATTCGCTGCAAACCGGCTCACTTCGAGAAAAAGATCGAGGAGGCGCTTGAGGGACACGTACAGGAAATTGCCAGACCCGCATGCCGGGTCCAGCACACGCACGGCGGCGATCTCGTCGGCGAAAGACAGCAAAAGGCGCTCTAGACTTCTCTGGTAGAGAGTTCGGGCGCCCCCGCTCGCAGCATCTCGTCGTGCGATAGCCACCCGCGCGTTCTCTTGCACGGTTGCCCAGCGCCGGCGTAGGGGGGTCATGAGCACGGGCTCAACGATAAGGAGAATATCGTCACGACTGGTGTAGTGCGCGCCGAGTTGCGAGCGCTTTGCGGGGTCTAAGCTGCGCTCGAAGAGTGTTCCGAAAATGGCCGGTTCAATGCTCGCCCAGTCTAATGCCGCTGCGCGTGCTATGGTTGTCAGATCATTGTTCGTCAGCGGTAGCACCGTGGCATCGGCAAACAAACCGCCGTTGAAATGTGCGATGTCATCAGCGCCGAAGTAGCCACCGCTAGACATAGCCATAAACAACTGACCGAGGCGTACAGTGAAATCTGCCGGGCGCGTGCGTGTTCGTTCGACAAGCGTGGCGAACAGCCGTGGCGGCAGTAACCCGATGTCCTCGGCGAAGAGGCAGAAGAGCAAACGCATCAGGAAGTGGGCAGCGGCTTCCGGGTCCGCGCTGCGCTGGCGAAGGCTGTCGGCCAGGGTGGCGAACTCGCGCGCTGCGTCCTCGGTGACGCGGGCCGTTGTTCGCGTGGGACGTAGACGATCCGGCTGCGTGAATACGGCGCGCAGCACTTCTAGTGGTGGCAGAGAGCATGTTAAGGTCGGCTCATTGCGCGCAAGCTCGTCGAGGGTAAAGGCATAAATGTGTTTCACCGTGCCGGTGAAATTTGTATGCACCTCGAAGCGGTTGAGATCACAGACGACGAGGAGCGGTGGGTTCTCTAGGTCCTCGCGGTACTGAAGCAATTGCTGATAGGCGGCGGTCAGGTCCTTACGCTTCCCCTTATATTCCCAGCCGAAGTACTTTCGTTTCCAGACGTCGGCCCACCCGCCGCCTCCACCGATTTTCCTAGCCCCCTTCTCGAAGGTGTACCAGTCACCCTCGGGGTCGGCGGTGGCAGGCGTCGGCTGGTCGAGCACGGCGCAGAGGTCGAGAAAATGCTGCTGTGCAGAGCTGCGCTCGGTGAGCGTACTACGCTGCCACTTAGCGATAAATGTTGGTAGATCCAGACGCTGCGGCACGGGGTGCTCTCCTGTGGCATTGATACAATTGATACAAAGGATACAGACTAAAGTATCGCATTATTAAACCGGGAGTTGCGCATAGTTCCCCGCTCCCTGCCGGCAGGGAGCGGGGAACTATGCGGAGAGCAGATAGAGAAGGAGACAGGAAGGTATCGGCAGGGCCATATGCCGATTGTAGATGCGTGGGCAGCCTCACCCGTGCATCACCCCTAGGCAGGGTTGACATCCACCCGAATTATCGGGACAATAGTGCGCAGTACGATTACTATTTTGTTGCAAATGAGAGAGCGTCGAGGCGCAGTGTCCAGATGGCAATCGACATCGACCCACCGTTTGACACAGGGGACAATTTCTCTTTTGCCCGTCAAATCACCGGCTCCAACACCTCGCTTACCAAGGAGTGAACCCGAAGCGCACCACGACCATCCCGCGTGAAAATAGGGCGAAGCCGCAGCTAACGCTGCGGCTATCTTTGGGCGAGCCCAACATCATTGAACAAAAGGCTTATGGAGAAGAACTAAGCATAATAGGGCCACGTAATGACCCATCTTATGACTGGCCAACCAGTCTAGTTGGCCACGTAAGCAGGAAGAGCAGACAACTCATGCCATCTGACGATCATCCAATGATTTGGAACGCGACTCCTCATACGATTGCAAAAATTGAAATGTTAAGCGCTTACCTCACAGCGTGGTTTCAAATTCTTGGTCGCACCATGCGTGGGAAAGACCTTATCTATATCGATGGTTTCGCTGGACCAGGGGAATACATAAATCATCCGGACGGATCACCAATCGCTGCAATCAAAGCGGCCATGACTGCACGGTCAAATAGCCATGCCTCTTGGCAGGCCAATTCTATCCATTGCGCCTTCATCGAGGTCGATCCCGATCGCTATAGCAACCTGCTGAACCGGATCGAGCCATACGACAACAGGCTAGGGCTTCACCTTCATTCGGTTAGGGGAACGTTTGTCAATGGCCTGCCGCGATTGCAAGCACAACTACCCAGTCTTAGTTCTGGCAATCCTTGTTTTGTATTCATAGACCCCTTTGGGGCGACCGGCGTCCCGTTTTCAGTCGTAGCCGCTATCTTATCTAACCCTACATCCGAAGTGCTCATCAACCTCGATGCCGACGGGATCGCACGGGTTATGCGGGCGTCTACAAACGCCGCGAATGCTACAACGATGGATAGTATTTTTGGTGATGCCTCGTGGCGATCTATCCATGACCGGCACCTACGATTTCAAGGTGAATCGCGAGCCGTGCTCGACCTTTATCGATCAAAGCTGCGTGCCCTGCCTGACGTTGACTACACGTTCCCCTTCGAGATGCGGTCACAGAGTGGGACCCTGAACTACTTCCTGGTGTTCGCAAGCCAGCACCACCGTGGGCTGGAGAAGATGAAAGAGGCGATGCGTCAGATTGATAATAGCGGCGCCTATTGCTTCTCCGATGCCCACAGTGAGGAATCACGCCTATTCCACTTCGATAACCCTGAAGATTATGCGCGGCAGATATTCGACACTTTCCAGGGTCAAACCGTACCTTACGCTGCTGTTCGGGATTACGTGTTGAACGAAACGCCGCTCATTAGTCCTAAGAAAATACTAAAGCAACTTGAGGACGAGCGTCAACTCCATGTGGTGGGAGCCGGTGCAGGGCGCCGGCGTGGGACATTCGCTGACGATCACATTGCAAGCATCAGTATCATCTTCCATCCAGAATGGACAGTGCGACCCAGTGAGAATGAGGAGGCGCCGCAGATGCAATCGCTTTTCGAAGGGTTGCTGTGAAAGGGCGTCTAGCGAACTGATGCGGGTTGGGAGGTTTGTGGGAACTCTCGCCAGGTTGTGGTGCTACCATCCTCCTCGATCAACTCAGTGCCCATTTCCGTACGAATCCCACTACTTTGTTTGAAGAAAAAGGCGACAGGTGGCGATGCTTCTAAGCACAGGTCGCGGAGCCGACGAGCCCACGCATGATCCATCTCACGTTCTGAGTGGGTACGGATGTGCAACCCACTTTCCCCACCTGCGATCACCCAGTGAATGCCCGTGAGGTCGATATCACCGAGATCTCCGAGCAACGGCTCGCAACTAAGAAAGCGTGTCTGCGCTTGGCACATGCGAAGGTGATCAATGCGGTATACGACTCGACGGTCTTCAACACTCGTCCCCATCCAAATATTTGAAGGCCACGGCCCCGGCCATGTAGCTGCCCTTTCTGGTCGCTTGGTGAGCACCTGGAAGATGTGTTGAGGCAGGTCGTTCATCACCGCAAACACGCGTGCGATGAAGTCGTCTGGTACGTGTTCATGGAAGAGGTCCGACATGCTGTTGACAAAGACACGTTTGGGACCCTTCCATGTGTAGGGCTTGTGTAGACGTTCTGGGTGCAACACAACATTCTCGGCCGCGTTGTTGTGCGTCCACGATTTCTTGCTCCACCCAAAGCGAAGACTTAGCGTCTCTGCATAGCAATAGCGACATCCATCGCTAACGTGGCTACAGCCAGTTGTGGGATTCCAGGTCTCGTCGGTCCAGCTGATAAGCGTAGCCATGGTCATCCTCCTACGATGGTCATCAATTGTATCCTATAACAAATGTGCTAATAATGGTGACATTCGCCATTACCATGATGAGACCCTTCAGAGTCCACGCTATTACGAGCTTGATCGTGTTCAGAAAGTGAGTACGATCTTCGCGCCGGGAACCGGGCAGACGCATCCGGTGGACGCGATCAAGAGCTTTTTAACCAACGTGAACCGACCCCAATGTGACATTCGTGCGGCGGGTCAAATGATGGAGCCCTGTTCCCTCTGATGTCTGGAAACAAAAAAACGGGCCGGACAGGACTCTCGAGAGTCCTGTCCGGCCCGTGTGCTATGCCGGCCCGATCCATGTTAGAACCGTGGCCAGCAAGGTATCCAGATCGAAGGGTTTGCGTAGCGTGTCGTCGTAGGCGATGTCCGGCCACGGCTCGTAGGACGCGCGCGCTGTCATCAGAACAATGGGGATCGCGGGCTTGTGCCCCACGGCCTTCACGTGCGCCACCACGTCCGCTGGGTCGAGGTCCGGCATCATCAGAGCCAGGAACACGAGGACTGGCCGCTGCGTCAGCGCCGCCGCAAGGGTTGCCGGGTTATAGGCCGTGACCGACGGATAGCCGTCCAGCGCGAGCGCGTCGGCGACCAGCTGGCGGATCGGGGCGTCATCGTCCACGATCAAGATGGGACCAGCCGCCATGATTTGGTCATCCTTCCTTCCCCGATCCCCTCCGCATGCCGAGCGGCGAGATCGTCTTCGACCAGATAGTACAACGGACCTCCCGGCTGTTCGATGAGCGCACGGCGCAGAACACGCGGGCAAGCTTCGTGCTCGGGTCCGCGAGCGTTTTCCTGGGAGTCGTCGCCGGTGGCTTCTCCGCGTTCGTAAACACCCTGCATGCCTATCGCGGGCCATTCATCTGGGGGTTGGTGGTCGAGGCTGTGCTTTTCCTGGCGGGTATCTACTATGCAGGCACAGCGTATGCCGACGACGATGTCATCGACATAGACCCCTCGTCATTGACCGCCTACTATGAACGTCCGGAAGAGGAGACGCGGGCCTACATCGCGGACGCTTTGCTGCGCGCCTACGGCAGGGATCGCGCGGTCCTGAGTCGCAAGAAACGGCGCCTCGTGGTTGCCGTGCGATGCTTCCTTGCGCAAATCGCGTGGCTGGCGGTACTGTTAGTGGTAGCGGCCATAGTGCGTTGAGCGCGGCCAAAAGGAGGGAACATCGATGGTACAGGACAGGGTCGATCAGCCGGCGAGGGACGGCGACACGCAGATCGCGCCAGAGCTACGGGCAGAGGCCGACCGCCTCCGCCATCTGAGCGATCCGAAGCTAACGGCCCCTATCTATGGCAAATCGTCCGATACTGAATCGGATCATCGGCGGCCCACGTTTTTCGCCCGGTTGCGGGAGGCGTTATTGCCCTAAATAGGGCATCGTGAAACGAAGAAGCGGGACGGGACGGGACAGGGCGCCGAGCGCTACACTGAGCGCTCGGCGCCCTGTCCCATTCGGGGCTGAACCAGGGAGTTGACGAGAGTTGACGAATGCCACGGGGATATCAGCCGATCGACGTTGCGCGCTTAACGATCATCCGAGGCAGGGTGAGTCTGACGCGGGGACACAAGATTATAGTGCTCCGGGACGAGCCGCACGGGCCTCGCTGATCGCAACAGCGGAAACGAACGAGGAGGGCCTATGCCCAAGGCATGTCGCGAACCCATCGGCGCACGACCCTATCGGTACCGCGCGGCGGATCGTCAGTCGCGCGGTGCCGCCCGCACCCTCCCACTAGCCGCTTGGCGCGTGCGCTGCGCCGGCGTGGCCGAAGCCGCGGCGCCACTCGTGGCGCTGCACGCCGTAGCGCCCGGCGCCGTGGCCGCCGCAGCGACTGGCTTGGACCGCGAGAGTCTGCGGGAAACGCTCGCATATCGCGTCGTCGCTCAACTGCGCACGCTCGACATCGTCCCGCTCCCGAGCGACCAAGACCTGACGACGCTCGCACGGGAGGCCGCGCGGCGCAACGTCGAGCCGCTGCACGGGCGCGTCCTCCCGCTGGTGTCGCCTGGGTGGACATGGTATGAGACGATCGTAGACGATGCGCTGCCCTGGCCGGAGATGATGCTACACGCCGCCGCTTCCTACGATCTCGAGTCGTACGACGCCGCACTCGACCTCGCGGAAGGCGACGCGCGCGTCGACGAGGAGACCACCCACACGATCGACGCGCTCAACAGGCGGGGTTGGGAGTCAAGCGTCAAAAACAGCGGCAACTATTTCTGGTCGGACCAGGATCACGTCGATGGGCGGACACCTTGCCCTGCCGACATAAAGGCGGCGATCACGAGCGACATCGCCGGCGCGTTTAGGGGCGAAGGGCTGGGCGGTGTGCCGACGTATATCGCATACATAGCGGCCGCTACCGGCAATGTCTATTTTGACGTCGCGGCCGAGCACTGGGCCGACCATGTGGCCGAAGCATTCGCGTGGTCCCCCGGCGTCGCGGCGCGGGCCCACGACCTCTGGTGCGCGGCGCACGACGCGCTCGACGGCTATCGCGATACCAGAGCGACGCTGGACGACCCGCGCGCCTGGCCGGCTTTCCTGCACGCCTATGGCGCGACGCTGGATTGGTGCTTCGGCCCGGGCATGCGCGCGATTGCATGACCACGCCCATGCGCGCGAGCGCTCCGGCGCGCCGACCGGGGCGCCGACAGATAGCCCCGACCACGGATGGTTGTCCAGCACGCCCGCCGCGAGCCCGTCGTCTTCCTCACGGCGTCGGGCGCCGCGGCGCCGCCACCAATCGTGATCCTCAGTCACCTGTAGCGAAAGAAAGGGGCTTGGGCTGGAACGCTCCGGGCGCCGGGGGATCGGCACCGGGTGCCGATGCGATGGTGAACCCGGGGGCGGATGAGGCGTCCGCATGGACAAACCGCGCACCTTCGCCGACGGCGCGACGCCTGCCCAGTCCGCGAACGCGAGGATGACGAGTTCGGCCGAGCCGCGCACCAAAATGATTAGGATACCGACGGCGCGTGATCGGTAGCGCCACATGTGTCGTGGACTACGGAGCCGTTGACATGGTGTGGTAGCACAGCATGGATAATAGAAAGGGAGGTGAAACGTGAACCGTCCAGATTTAGCCGATTATACGTCGATGGATATCAAGGCAGCTCCCTACCCTGCGGGCGAGGATTGCGGCGACGGATGGTGGCGCGTGGAATGGACTATCGCGACAGATCCACCAGAGTCTCTGAAGCCTATCCGCCTGCCAATCCCATCAGCCTACCTCGGAACGATGACCGTGGTGGTCGCGGTGTTGCCGCGTGAACCCGGCCAGATCGTGGTCGAAGCTCTACTGAGGAATCCGCGTCCCGCATGGAACGAGATCACCTATCTCTCCCAGGTTCTCCGGGCTATCCGTGACCAGTACCGGCAGGTCACCATCGATGGATGGGCCGACCACACACTCCTGCATATCTAACACCGTCAGGTTCGGGCTCTGGATGTATATCCTGGTCTCCGGACGATGTGAAACATCCCCCGTGATGAGGGCGACACAAGACAGGGAGCGTCGCTTTTGTCGTTGGACGCAAGGAGTGCAGCGCCAGCACGTTGTAGGTCTCCGGCGGGGCGTCATGTCATCCCTGCGCAAGCCTCTCATCGCAGGGGCATGAGCGCGGCTAGATCGGGCGACTGAGATGTTAGGTGGGTCTGCGGGAAAAGAGGCGCCTGTTTGCTAGCCTGACTTGTGGAATATATCTGGCAAGCGCGGCGAGAAGGTAGGGGGATTTATATGACGACCCTATGGCGCATGCCACGCCCCATTCGCTCTCATCACGCACGCTATAGGCGGCATAGACGGCGCCACAACCACCATCATGTCAAACAAACGTACGCTGACGAGCGACGGCGTTCGACCCTTCGTACACTGCGTGCAGCGTTGGGTCTTCGTTGACGGCGTTCTTCAGCGCGATACGCGTGATCGTCCGACGTGAGCCCGCCTCTGGCCGCGCGGCGATCCCCTGGCGCAGTGCCGCTAGCACAAGGGGGAAGTGCGTGCGTGAGATGTCGCGCAGCGCGTTGCCCGCTGACTCCGGCATCGACCGACTCTCCTCATCCAGGAGCGTGCTCAAGAGCGCGACGGCTGCCTCTGGGTGCGCGGCGAAGTACGGGCGACTCTTCGCCGTCCACGGTCGCAGCCCCTCCGAGACGGCGCGCCGCACGGCGGGCGCGGGCACCCGCAGCCATCGCTCCATCGTCGGCAGAGCGGCCTCCTATCCGACGCCGGCGCAGAATGCGTCGAACGCCAGCGCCAGCGCCTCATGCACTTACCAAGAGGGATCATCACCGCAGCAGTCGTGGAGGGCCGTCAGGGCGCGTTCATCGGGCACCGCGCGCTCGCCCAAGATGATGACCGCGTAGAAGCGCACCTCCCAGGCTCCATGGACATACAGGGCAAGCGCGCGGTCAACGAGATCAGGCGATGGCGCCGTGGCACACGGTCGGGCCGCCTGCCGAATCTCCGTCCAGCGCCGGCCAATAAGATCGTCTCGCTCCATCATCGACACCCGCCCTCTCGCGTCGTCTGCCTATGGCGCCAGTGTCCGCGTGGCGGACCGTGGTAATACGTGTAAGCAGTGTCCTATACCGCGTGCGGGTAGCGCCTAGCGCGTCTGCGCGTGATGCCCTCAACTTGATCACAGCCCTGTCGTACTTCCCCACGGCCACGGTGCCGCCGCGTGAAGCGATGGTGGCCGCGCGAGCAGGTGACTGGAACAGATCTGCCGCACTTATGCACCCCCTCACGTGCTGCGGGCTCTCCTCCCGTCAGTCGTCATCCGCGCGACGGCGCGGTGCCGCGGGGGCATACGGTCGTGCGGGCCACGCGGAGTGACATTTATCACCTCCATCTCCTGACTCCGCACACTACTGCCCTGGCCGCCCATCCCCGACAATAGAGCCATAGGGAGCCGGATGACGGGCTCCGGACACATCATCAGTCCACCACCAGGAGATCCACCATGTCGGCACAACGCATCATCGCCAGCGCACAGGAGTACACGGTCATGACCCAGACACGGAACGACACGGTCCCATCCCCCGCGACCATCAAGCGACTGCTCGCCCTCGGCATGGCCGGATCGGTGCTGTTCACCGTCGCCTACCTGATCGAAGGCGTCACCCGCCCCGGCTACGACGCCTGGCGCCAGCCCATCAGCGCGCTCAGCCTCGGCCCCGGCGGCTGGGTGCAGGCCGCCAACTTCATCCTCTTCGGCCTCCTGATCCTCATCTCCACCATCGGCTATCGCGCGGCCCTCGCCCCGGGGCTCGGCGCGACGGCCGTCCCCGTCCTCCGGGTGCTGGCCGCCCTGGGCGTGATCACCGACGGCCTCTTCGCGCAAGACCCCGCCAACGGCTACCCGGTGGGCGTGGCGACCGCGGTCGCGCCGACGCTGCATGGGACGATCCACCAACTGGCCGCCATCGTCGCCATCACCGCGCTGGCGGCCAGCAGCGTCGTGTTCGCCGCGCGCTTCGCGCGGGAATCCGGCTGGCGCATGTGGGCGCCGTTTGCGGTGCTCGCCGGGGTGCTCACCATCGTCTTCATCGCCGCCTTCGGGACGTCGATCGCCCACGGTCCGGCGGGGCTCCTCGAACGGCTGGCGGGGGGGACCCAGTCGGTCTTCGGTCTGGCAGTCGCCGCCCGCCTGCTGGCCGGCACGGGACGAGTGTCGTCCCAGGGTGAGGGCCACAATGGCATCGACGGGGCTCGATCCTAACGCGGAGACTGCGCGGTCACAGCGGGGCGCAGGGGGCCGGCCAGTGTTGGCCAGGTCCCTGCGCTGCGCACAGGTGGCATCCCGAAGAAGAAGGCGATGCATTCCTTCAGGGCATGCGTCACAGCACATCCAAGAGATTAGTCGAGAATGTCATCTTACCTTTGTCATGACAACCCAGGTTTCCTACTCGATATTCCGAGACCCGTATATCGTGACTGCTAGTCGAAGGTGGCCGACTCGTTCAGGGGTTGGCTGCGAGCAGCCGCTCGGACCCACAGGCGTTTGGCTACATGCGGGCCAAGGCGACGCCGTGGCCGGAGCGCGATCACCGCAACGCGGCGGCGATGGATGTAGCTATGCCGGTAGCGCCGGCGCCATAGGAGCCGACCGACGGGTGGTCGGCTCCTATGGCGCCGGCGCTACCTCATGCAGCATGATGAGGTGGTAGCCGAGGGCGAGGGAGCGCGTCACCTGGAAGGCGACCTCCAGCGTCGTCGTCCCATCGCCGTTGGGGCGGACGACCGGAGTCCCGTAGACGATCATGCTGTCCAGGCTACCGTCGTGCACGATTCCGCCCGCCGCGAGCGCCTTCCGCACGGCCAGCAGGCGCACGTTACCCGCGTCGCATGCCTTCAGCGCCGCCCCGTCCATGGGGACCGGCGCGCCGCCAGCGAAGGCGGGGCCGGGCGTCGCCGCAGCCTGTGGGGCGATCGGCGCGAGCGCGCACACCGCGTCCGCGCCCGTGCCCTGAGCATCGTCGCGGAAGACAAGCGTGAAGTGCAGGCGCTGCGTCACGGTGTAGTCCAGGGAGAAGCGCGGCGGCAGTGTACGGTCCGGCGTGTGGCGCAGGTAGTCGTCCACCGAGCAGACCATCACGCCATCGGAAGCGCGCCCCACCTGGGCAGGGTCGACGACCCAAGCGATGCGGGACGCCCCCGGCAAGGTCGTCGCCCCGGACGCGGGCGCCACCTCACCGGGGTAGGCGTCGCCGTCGTGCGCGTAGGTCCCGCCCCCGCTCCCGGCGAGCGTCCCCGTGCCGCAGGGGCCGCCGGTCACGGTGTAGGTGATGCTATCCACCGTGTCGGGGTAGGCGAGCGCCGCAGACCCATTGGGGTCACGCACGTAGAGGCGAGCCTCGTCGGGGTGCTCGGAGAGCGCGGGCAGCACGCGCAGCGCGACCCCGGCCGGCCAGGCGAAATGCGCGGTGTCCCGGTCGGGGGAGCCGCCGCGGCGCGTCGTGGGCAGCACGGCCTCCGCCGTCGCCGCAGGGTCGAGGCGGCCCGCGATCCAGGCGTAGGGTGTCGCCACGCTGGAGAGCGTCCCCGCCGCTGGCCCCGTCGTGGCCGTCGGCTCCGGGGTGGGGGTGTCCGTTGGCGGGACGGCCGTCGCCGTCGGTGTGTCCGTTGGCGGGGGCGGCGCGGTGGTCGCCGTCGCCGTGTCCGTTGGCGGCGGGGCACCCGTCCCCGTGTCAAAGGTCTGCTCCTTAGGCGTACTGAACAGCGGGTCGGCCAGCTTCGCCCCGCTGTCGTCCGTGAACTCGTAGCGCACCTGCACGTCGGCCGACCATTTATTGCCCGGCGGGTCGACGACGGCGTAGGGCACGCTCCCCCGGTCCATATTGATCGGATCCGGCGGCGGGAGGTGCGGGTCACGCCTGTCGCGGTCGGTCAACGTCAAGTCATAGTGCATCGTGGTGTAGCGGCCTATCACGGTGGGCGGCACCGGCTGCCAGTAGACGCAGACGCCCCGATCTCCCGGCCGGCCACCACACTTGGCATGCGTGGGATCGATCGCAGGCGTGCCGGCGTCGGCGTAGAACGCCAGGCCCTGACCGTCGCCGAAGTTGGAGGCGTTGCCGGGGCTCGCGCCGGCGGGGTAGGGCCCGATCGGGCCGTAGATGCCGTTGTCGATGATGTAGCGGCCCACCTTGAGCGCGAACGTGGCGGACGGCTGGTCCGGCGGCCGACTGCACGGGTCGGCGTCGCACACCGTCAGCGGCTCGCCGAGGTCGGTCTGGTAATAGTAATCCTGGCCCGGCGTGCCAATGTGGCGCGCGGTCGCCGCGACGCCCACCGTCCCACCATCCTGCCGGGTCGTCATGGTACTCCCGTTCTGGGCGACCGAGATCTGATCGTAGCCGAACGTGTTGAAGGGCGGCGCGCCGCATAGCAAGCACGGAATAGTGATGCGCCGGTCGACGCCACCTCCGCCTCCACCGCGCCCGCCCACGCCCGATGACTCGTCGGTATTTCTGAAGACGGCCGGCGTGTCGCCGATGGTCGAGAGCATGCCGTTGGCGATCTTGGTCTGACCGTCGTACGGGGCGGGATTGCCCTGCGTGTTGTAGACGCTGTGCATGTGGACCTGGGCCGGGAGCGTCTGGAGGTCGTAGGCGAAGTTCACCGTGTTCTGCGGGAGCATCGCCCCGTGCGCGTCCTCCAGGTTGTCATCCATGTGGAGGTAGGACGCCATCTGCGGCATGGGCTGTCCGTCGGGCACCACAGTCACGTTGATCAGATAGTCTTCGATGTAGGCCAGGGCGGTTGTCGAGTCCTGGAAGCTGAAGCTGACCGCCAACTCGAAGGAGGTAGGGCCATCGGTGTGAGTCGGCGCCGTCCACGTCGACTCGAAGTAGTAAGCGTCGGACTTCTGCGTCTGATGTGTCTCTGCCGCTGTTCTGTGCCCACAGGAATCGGCAACTGTCCAGGTGCCACCCTCGCCGGTGGCATTCCCTTGCTTCACTCCTTGATAGTGCCAGTCAAGGATGTGTGCCTGTCCCACCAAACTTGGTGCGCCAGCACCAACTACGGAGTAGGCGGCCAGATGGATGTGTGCCGTCTCCCCCGCGCGGATCACATTCTGGTTCACGAAATAATCCGCCGTGTGCGGCACCGCGTCCACGGGGGACTCCAGATACGGACTGCCGCACGTCGTCGTATCGGCCGGCGCTCGCCTAGCCACGGCGGCCAGGCCGACTCCGACCGGCATGAGCCCAACGAGCACCAGCAGCACAAGTAGGATGCGTGGTTGCCGCTTCACAAGGCCGCCTGCCAACGGTAGAGGCCACCATCTGGCCCTGCTGTGAACACAATGCGGGCCGTGTGATCTTCCCAGAGCCGCGTCGCGAGATAGGTCCCAGTACCACTGAAATCGAGTGCACCATGGATACCCCGCCCCTCGGTGTTGGCGACGGCTTGCCATCGGTTGCCATCGCGTACCGAATAGAGACCAGCGATTGGCCCGCTGTGCAAAGGGCTAAAGGTACTTATCCAACCGCCTGCACCGCGCACACTCTGATCGAAACTCCCTGCGACCGGGAGTCCGTAGACAATCCGCCAGGTAGCCCCACCATCTTGGCTCGCGGCGATACCTTTATCGGTCGTCACATAGAGTGTGCGCCCGACCCATGTAAGGCTCGTCGCTGAGGTTGTTCCAAGCTGACCGTTGAGGCCGGCGCGGACCTGCCAATGCGCGCCAGCGTCGGTCGTGCGATACAGTGCCCCCTCGCGCGCGAGTTCATAGACCGTGCGCGAATCGTGCGGGTCGGTCAGCAGTTCGCACGGCCGCCCTATCTTGTTTGCTTGCGGCTGGGGCACGACGATCCAGGTCCGCCCCGCGTTCTCGCTGCGCAGCACGCCCATATCGTTGACGGCTAGATAGAGCCGTCGGCTGTTGCGCGGATCCACGAGCAGTGCGTAGGCTGCGGTGGGCAATGCCGTCCCTATCGGCAGTTGGCCCGCCCGCGCGATGGGTGTGCTAGTCGTTAATGCATCCTGCCACGTCCTACCCCCATCCGTAGAACGCACCAGCAGGTGCCCACCCGTCCCCGGCATGGGCTCGTAACAGGTCGCCCCAATGTCCACACACCCCGCGATGTAGATAACGCGCGGGTTGTGGGGGTCTACGGTGATCCCCAACGACGTGAAGTCGATGGGCAGTGCGTTGTGGTTAGTCCATGGTGCTATGCCACGAGCTGGGAAGGCTTTGGGGTTCGTCGTGCTGACGCGCTGATCCCAGGTCGCCCCATGGTCCCGCGAAACAAGCCAGGCGCTGCCGAGCGTCGACACTTTATAGCCAGACGCCTGGTCAGTATTCGGCACGACATAGACGCCAGCGGCGTAGAGCGCCCCGCCGGGCGTAGCTGTCATGGCAGTAACTTTTATGTGCGGGAGCACCGGCCCGCCGCCGTCGAGCGCGGGGAAGCGCACCGGCGCCGGCCTGACCGCGCCACGGGCCGGCGCCACGGACACGCCGAGGGCGACGCCGAGAGCGAGGGCTGCTACGCCCAACCGGCGCATGAGGTGTCGTGTTTGTGCTGTCATCGGTCCGTTTCCTTCTCTAGCGGCAAGGTAGGCAGCCGCAGGTTTTATGGTGGACCCTTTTGTCAAGACACTGGGGAGGGGGACTTTAAGGTGGAGACCTCTCCTTTCTCCCGCCGGCTGGCGGAGCTGTGTAGCTTGTCGTTGGTGTGTGGGGTCGCAACCGGGGCGAC
>JAABUL010002560.1_pt1 | contig 29681 bp, 34 predicted proteins | sample 5559151 | NCBI WGS metagenome assembly JAABUL01 (sample SAMN10711876, study PRJNA513368) | rock metagenome | isolation source: Antarctica rocks | place: Antarctica: Victoria Land, Pudding Butte sud
GCGCAGGAAGCGAGGATATTGTTTGCGGCCGCTTCAGGGTCATGTAGGACTTCATCAAACGCTGCTCTCAAGACTTTGTTACGCACCGAGGCTTGTGCGGCTTTGTTGATCGCCACTTCTAGGGCACCTAAATTCCCATAAGACACTCGACCGGCTCCTCCATTACCTGTATGATCTACTTTGATTCAAGACGTTCCCTCCTTTATTCTCCAACCGAGATGCGCTAACCAAAGAGCTGCCTTGACATGTGCTCAAGCGGAAGGATTGTTGCATTTTCATTTGGCGGGAGGTGAGAGTGCCCGGATGTCTTCAATGGGAGGGAGGGCCCACGCAAGGCCGTGATCAGACTTCAGACGCTACGTTCGAGATTTTAATATTGCTCACGCAGGATATTTGCTTAGTTCGGCGCGCATCAATGTGACTAAGGTATCCCTACATGCGACCATACTTCCCCGAGCCAGTCAATCTAGGGAAAAGAAAAAAGGTGGTTCTTGCCGCAGTGCTTTGAACGCGTCGATGACCCCTTAAAAGGTTACTGTATCCATGCATATCGTCACGGTGTCTTTGGTAATGTTTTCCCAAAAAGGCACCTGGATGGTCCGAGTCCACATATCGTCCTTCCGTACTTGATTGACATTCGGAAAGCCCCACCCAAATTATAGCTCCTTCTCAAGCGCATTTGCCCGGGCGGTTCTATTCCTTTCTCAGTCTTGGATCTCTGTCATGAATCTTCCTTTCTGACAGTGTTCTATGGTCTGCTTCAGGGGCAGAACAAGTGTGCCAAGGGTGAGGCGTTTCGCGTCACGGTCGGTCTGCTTTAGAACAAAGTTCGGTCGAATATCCCGTAATGAGCAATGCCTTAAAGAAGCGTATCAGGGAGGCAGTGGCACTGAAGATGGCACCTCTGGACCATATGCCTATGGCGTAAAAGTTTCTTTACCCTTGACAGCCGTTCGTACTGACCGATAAATTCTTCATCTCGAAAGAGTGCGGCGGATTATCTGCCAAGCTCTTGGAGGCGAGTTGTCAAGGAAGGGGAGCTGGTCAGTGAGTCACCCATCCATCAGCAGCAATTGAGCTAGTAACTACATCAGCAAGCTCAAGGGAATGTCACTCAATGAACAGCGGAGATAACCAGAATCACAAGAGCCGCTATAGTCGTCAAGATTACGCTTGATTTTCTATTCGCAAGTGCAGTTCCCATCCCCACGTTATGGGAGACTTCTGTTATTCACCACTCAAGGCTGACGCTCTAGCCTATGTTGCGCCATTCTGTATCTTTAACCTGTGCAAGCACTTAGATTACCACGATAGACTCAAAGCCAAAGCTGCAGAGTGTGAAGATGCCTCGCTCGGTCCCTTAAGTCAGCAGCTACCCTATATCGACAGCTTCGCGAAAGAGACTACCGGCCTGAGTCCTGGTCCAGTCCGGATTTTTCCACATGCGGGGGAAGTATTCAGGGGGAGATTTCATAAGTCTATGAGAAGCTGATGCCTTCAATTCTGCATGACATGACTACTTGCGGATCGATCTCAATGCAAACATTCAATACAGCTGCTTGCCGCATCTACTACAATGGCGCTGCTCATGATCTTCTCCATCTTCATCATGCGTCGTCAATGGACTTCTCAGACTTTACAAGCTGTTAAGGAGTCTGACCAGGGCTTTCAGGGAACACGGAGTAAATATCGTTGCAACCTATCAAGACATTGTCATTCAATCACAGCTCATTCTATTCTTGCACGAACTCATCCGGTGACTGCACCACAATATCCTAGGCCTTCTACCACATGACCGTCTCCCCTTTGCCGCCTGTGAAGGTACCAGATTTCTCCCTGTTTGCGCCATCGAACAAAGCCACCAAGCTGTCGACACTCTCGTTGAGAGATGTGGGAGCCCCCGGCATCCCAAGCGTCGTAGCTGTACCATTGCCCATCTCCGTCTGAACCCAGCCAGGGTTGAAAACCATAGAAGTCAACTTCGGATTCTCGAAGTGGAGCTTGCGAACCATATAGTTGACGGCCGCCTTGGTAAGACCGTATCCGAAGAACGGGAGAGGATATGACTCCATCTCGCCCATGGAACCGATGGGCGAACTGATGACGAAGAACTTCGGCTCGTCCGACTTTTCGAGAAGAGGGAAGAAAGCCTGGATTAGAAGCAAAGGCGCTACGGTGTTGACTTCGAATTGAGCGCGGACCTCTTTGGCAGGCGTCTGCAAGGTTGGTGCAACGATGGAGAAGAGACCTGCGTTCGCGACAAGGACGTCGACCTTGGAGATACCGTGCTTGGACTCGAGCTCCGCGACAGCAGCAGCAGGGTCGGTGTCTGAATTTGAGTCGATTTTCACGATGATGAGTTTGCTGTCCTTGCCCTTCACGACCGTCTGCAGCGCTGAGGTGGACTTTTCGATGTTTCGGACTGCCGCGATGACTGTGGTTTGGGGACGAGCAAGGAAGATTTCGAGGAGACCTTTGCCAATTCCGCGGTTGGCGCCAGTGATCAGGTACGTGAGTCCAGTCATGGTGGAGTGAGTTGCTGTAGATTTCTGGGGTATGTCGAAGTGAGATACTTGAATGTAAATATTTGATTCGAGTACTGGTGTTTTCTGTTTATGTTGCTACGTTGAGATATTGCTGGTCTCGAGTGTCGGTCACATTGGACGTAGGAGGTGGCGCATCGTACTTATACATATCCCAAACTCGACCAGGAGTAAAGAAATATTGCACCTTTAATGGTGTCTAAGCTTCGGATTACTCATCTTTACTCATTTGTGATCAATATCTGTACAACACTGGCATTAATCAGCATTCCGGATGTTTCTATCAATTCTGGTTCCCGCAGAATTGGATTGCCACCCTCACTTGTCAGGCCGCAATACGTTGTTGGTCATCAGCCTGTTGAAGACTTCGTATGCTTTGACGAGGCATTGCACGCCCATGTGTAAGATCGAACGCTACCCCAACGACCTTGCGCGATTACCCGAAGATAGATTGGAAAACCCAACAAGCAAGATTTGGAATGGAAAGCATCATTGAGTGGTTGGTAAGTAGAACTGAACGAATATATATGCCGCAATGCTAGAGAAATTGGAAGCTGCAAAAGAGAGACGCATGAATTTCATTTCTTGATTACTGTACAAAGGGAAGGCTGACACATGCATGCCGAGCGTGAACACGAATTCGGTCTAGCTGCAGCGATTCCTGTGAGAGTACGAATACTCTAGGCTCAAGTATGCGTATATACTGAACACATAAGGCAGGTACGGAATTGGGCGTGTTTGATATCCCATGTGCTGATGAGAAGTCATACCTAGCAACGGCTGGGGTTTAACGGCTGGGCAAGCTAACTCCTTGAGACTTAGATGATCTGCAATCTAGCCTTCATAGGCTTGGCCGCTGAGAGGACACCGGACACGACTTTTTTGACCGACCCTCGACCACAGGGATAAAAGCCCATGTAAACTCAGTACTTAAAGTAAGTAAAGAACTGATGTTCGACATATGCGCCGGTACTGTCGGGGTCTGTTGTGCGGGTCACCCAGCCACGCTGGCTTCAAGCGCACCCAAGATTACTGAATTATCAGAGCCTGCATCTGCATTAACCAAAGTGCAAAGATTTTATCCACGCATGCCAGTTTAATATGTTTGGCTTGTAACGTGCCCTCAAGGGATACTACCAGATAAACAAGGAGCTATCCACAGAGCTGGCACGCAAGGAAGGCCCAGGAAGCCCCGCGACAGCAGACTGGGACTTTTACCTCAGCGAGACACTCATGTATTCGTGGGTGAGGACGCTTCGGGAGTCGGTACTTCTCAGGAGGAGAGTGGAGGAACGCAAGGTGGCAGGTTGGTCCGCGATGGAGGCGCATAGAGTAGTAAACCAACATCTGATAGCCATAGGGGAGGCTTCGATACGGGTGATTCGGCGGCGGTCATTTTGCGGTGGTGGAGGCTATGGCAGTGGCGATTATGGTGGTGGTATATGGAAAGGAGATTGAGCTGAGTACATGAATGGATTTATTGTGATAATCAAGGAGACACTCTACGCACCCAAAACAACAAATCGTTTGCTACAATGCTTGGATACTGAAAAGGCACGCCATCGGAAAACTACGGCTCTCTTGCACGCTAGAAATCTGTTGGAAATCTTGGTTATCTGGGTTGTTACTCTTAGGAAGGTTTTAGTTCTGTCCGAATACCAGTCTGATTTGTGGTCGTTTGAAAACAACGAACACGCACCTCTCAATATGCAAACAGATAGGTAACTTCTATGCTTGATTGCCGGGTCATGGATGGAACAACCAAGCTCTCCTAGGATGGCTGGCTTGAAGGCTTGATACGCGCATTGACGCAGAAGCGACAACCTCGACAGAGTGAGTGCGACACTGGCTGGGACCATAGTGACTTTCGCTGCTCGATATCCGTGTCGTCCATGACACCATGATCTCGACGATATCAAAATCGTTCCGGGTGGCTTCGGTTCTTTGCCTATGCGGCTACGCTTTTGCAGCACCACCTCTTGGGACGATATCCTCGCCGGCGCTTTCCGATGGTGCAAACCCTGCACTACCGTCAAATTTGACAGCGTCATCAGGATACTCGAGGTACGGTCCTAGCACCCTGCAAGAACTGGAGAGTTTTAGGGATAGCTTACAGCAAGCAGCCACATCCCAGAGTATTCTGTCTCTATGAAAGTTGGAGAAGCAACCATCAAATTCTACCATTACGGCCCCAGAATCTCCCGCGTATCTGGAGAAGCAGCATGTCGTGTCGCCTTCGAAGATGCAGCAACGCATGACACTGCCAGAGTGCCCATTGGCGCAACAGAATTGGTCTACCGTGCACATCGAGGCGATGTGCAGCTAGTGTTTCACACTGGTGATGAGATGACCTGGTACGCGCTTGCCTTGGCTGTGATAGGGATCTTGCAGTTTATAGGGATCTATTGTGAGCATGAGATGGTGGATCTCAGCTTTGATGTTGAGATGGAGGGATTCGAGGGAGCTGTAGGGACGGGATTTATTTTCTGAAATCATTGCTGGGAACAGAGAGCTGCTGTACTTCTTGGACAAGCTTGTTTGTTTGTCAGACTTCTTAGGCCTGAAGCCATTTAAAAGATGTATATCGGCGAGATAACAAGATTTCGGTAGGTGTGAATGTAGATGGAGGCGATTTAGCTGAGAGCGTTGCACTGACGACTTCCTAGTGCTACTGATAAGTCTCGACCCTTGAAACACTATGTATATAAGTTGGTATTTGTAGCCGCTGACCTCTTTCTTCTTCCAATGTACGATACTAAAAGCAGCCCCTCTTGTTGACAAGTTCGTTGGTACGAGAGGATAAAACTCGGTCAGTCCCCAATTCGGCTAGGTATGCCACGAGTGGCTAGCCTCAATGTAGTCTTATGAATCGACATTCAGCTTCGTAGATTCGAGGCAGTACACAAGAGTCTGGCGCGCTTAAGATTTACAGAGCCTTGACAATATGCCCTGCTCCTCAAGATGAGGTTCTGCCACTAGCGCTGCAGGAACGACTAGACTTGGACGCCTGAAATGAGTGTTGAGGGCTGATATTGAGAACCTAATGGCATACTTCGCGGGAACAAAAGATAGACAGAGCAGTGGCTGTGTTCGCTGTGGTATCCTTAGGTATCCAATTAGCGGCGGTTGTCCGCCGGGCCAACGACTTTCTGCGCAGTGTCTGAACTGACCGAAGCCTTGGACCAGCTTCACTCGTGAGCCTGGAAGGCAGCAACAAATTATGAGACAACAGAATCCTCTCTTAATGCGCTTCAGCGGAGCTAATTACCTGTTCGCATACTTATATTGATTACTATTCAAACCCGCAAGTCCGGATTGCGAAGATTGGATCTCCTTCATGCTCCACGATATAAACTCTCGATGTGCAGCGGTATTGCTTCCATATTGAAGGATTCTTATCATACGTAGTGACAGAAGAAGGATTCGAACCCTGCGAGCAAAATGAGGCACAGTCGAAAGAACATAGCCTTCATTAGGTGGTCCTCTGCATGTTACAGTGGCGATCTAGAGAGCTTCGCGGCTGATGTTCACGTATTGGTTGTATGCTGTCTCAGCCGCTGGATTGAGCTTCATCGCTTGCGGCGCTGGAGCGAAGGATTCCGATATTCCTTCTGTCGCAACAAGTGGAAGCACGGTACAGATGCTCAGCCCCAACAACGCTCTGCTGGGAACGCCGAGCATGGCTAGGTTGAAGAAGACAAGGCTGAGCAGCATCAGTCTTCTAAACTCCACCCTCCTTTGTCTGATCTATCCTGTATGCAATCCTATGTATTTGCTTATATTTACCTCTTGTGATCATCTGACTACAATTGACCTCAAGGCTGTCCTTACTCAAGAGCAATTTAAAATTACCATCTCCAGACTCCATTGACCTACCTTCTCCATTCGTTCGCCTTACTACATCCCATCCCTTCTGCTGCTAGGGCAGACTATGCATCAAGCCTGTACCACTTTCCATTTTCTCACATTCCGCCCTGATGTATCATTCAATGATCCCAAAAGTCCGGATGGCAAATCGTGGAATTCGGCTCTGAAATTCATCACCCGGATGGATCATTGGGGCTCTCTACAATGGGGTAAAAGACTAGATTGTGAGAGTACTGCCGATTTATTCATATGTAAGTAACCACACTCTACAATGAGACCTGAGGTTAACTTGTCATGGAAGACTGGGAAAGCTATGACGGCCTCGCAGCCTTCTTAGCCAAAGGCTACCTGGAGCTCTTAAGCCTTGTTGAACCGCTCCTTCTCGATCTCCCTTCCACATCCCCTTACGCCTGTGACCACCGTCCATTCCTTCCCCTACGACACGACTATGTCAGTTCAGTCTACGAATTACGTTTCGATTTAGGCCTGAATGAAGTGACGAAGCTTAGCCTTGGGATAGCGCAGCAGGCCTCGCGGTCGGGCTTCCAGAACGTCGCCGCAGGACTCAATATTCACGGTCCCTGTCCAGGACTTGACATAGAAGGTCTCTTCCTACGTATTGACATGGTCTGGCTTATGCGCTGTCCGTTGTCGCCGCCATCACCATCAGAACTCGAAAGCCTGCTTTCTGCGGCTGATCGGCCCGGCCCCGACCCCAAAACCCTTCTCCTGATTACCTCATGGAAGGATCAAGAGGTCGAAAAGAATATTCACAGGGAATATCGGCGGCTTCAGAACAGTGAAGACGTGGAAGATCCCCTCGCTGAAAATATCTTATCGAAAGCCACGAGCTTTGCAAAACATCAGGTGGCACTTGAAGAGATCACTGAGGACAATGTTGAATTCTTAGACTCGGAAGAAAAGTACAAGACATGGATGTCGCGGATGTTGGAGGAAGAGAACGCGAGGAAGAGAGAGCGACTAGCAAGGGACGACATACGTCATGCAGAATGGGAGAAGAGTGGAAGACGCATAGCTACCTCACAAAAACACGAGTGACTCGGGAGTAAGATTCCAGCCACAATGCAATAGGCCTTTTTGACCACTCTAACCAGAATCAAACTCTACCATCTCGCTCAAGCAGACTTCTCTCTCCTCGAATTCCCACCTTTAAATTCTAAGCTTTTGTTAACCACGCTTCGACGCGCCATCATCGCAGGAATACAACGATTAATCTCGGGCTCGATTGGGCCCATCTGGCTTCAAGCATTGTTCATGTAAAGTCGGGGTTTCTCGTTACAGAGGCCCTTGCTCCATCTCGTGACGGCATCCTACAATATGCCAATGGAGATTCCATTAACGAAATTCCCTTTCCGCTCTGCGCTGAAGTCACATAACACACTGAAGTCATGCATTAATAAAATACTACCAACTTTTCTGAACATTTCTGGTCTTCTATGGATGAGGGTTCGATATCCAAATTATTTCTCACGACGACATGTGGCAAGGAACAATCAATAATGTGGGGGAAACAAAAGCCCCTTTCCACGCTAAGCACCACTTCTTAACCGCCGAAGGCGCCGTCAATCGAGCTCGCTAGAGCTTCAGCTTTCCAACCGATCATAATCTTGGCCTAGAGTTGAGTATCGCTGTACTGCAAGAATGTGGCTCTCACAAAGTCACCACTTATACAACTATGATCACATGTCCCACGCTGACCTGACTGGATTGACCTCGGAGATCGTACTCATCCTCTAGCATCAAAGGCCCACGCATTACCACAATATTCCCACCATGAACTCAACACTCATCCTCTTCGGCGCCTCGAAACTCTGGCTTCCACCCCCCTGGACCACCACCGATGATCGAGTCCGCGGCGGCGCCTCACAGTCCTACCTCACCGCTCTCCCAGACAACTGTGCCCGTTTCCACGGCCACCTCGATACCTCTACGCTAGGAGGCGCGGGATTTGCGTCGCAATTCAGCCCGCTTGATGCCGCTGGAGCTGGTGAGGACGAGCGCAATGGTGTCTGGGATCTGAGTGCATACGATGGTATTGAGGTTGTGGTGGGCAAGGGTGATGGGAAGGTGTATACGTTGATTTTGAAAGATGATGCGCCAGTTGAGAAGAGGGAGGATGAAAGAGAGAAAGCCGGGGTGAATTGGGAGGTTGAATTTGATGTTGCTGTGAAAGGGGGAGAGGAGAAGAGCGCAGAAGAAAGCGAGACTACGCAGGTCTGGGTGCCTTGGGGAGACTTCATGGCGACGTATAGAGGCAAGGCGAAGGAAGATGCTGGGCATATCAAAACAGGACAGATTAGGAGGGTGGGGTTGATGATGAGGAGGTAAGCGCATCCCTCTGACCGTGCTAATGGATGGATTGAAGGCTGAACTGTACCGGGATAGCTATTTTGGCAAGCAAGATGGCGACTTTAGCCAAGACCTTCAGTCCATCTCTGCAAGAAAATACGTGGCCGGCGACAAACAACGTACGATGTCAGGCCGTAGGTAGGAAGCGCAGGTTTCGATCTCCAATGACACAGACAAGAAAGTCAGCGACAACATACGAGTGGATGTGGGTATGTTGGTTCTCCCGCTTTTGCACAACTTCCTGGAAGACTTCCGATCGAACGTCCCGGAATCAATCTCACGCAACAAAGCTAGGACGCGTCACGGCTTCACAACAGTAGGATCATTTTCCACCAACGAGAGTTGTCTAATCTCCAAAACAAAGCCGCAGCGAGGATTGGCGAAAACCTCTACGCGTTCTTCAACCCAACCGCAACCCGCCAAAGGTGTTCTAACCATCCGGGCTCACTATCAAACTACTGCTAAGAAGTACAATCGAATCACCGCTCCAGTAGTGCGGCGATGGTCCACCGTCAAGCTCCCAAACATCACCACAACGCAGGTTGTCGTTCCAGCTCTCGAATATACAACCTAGCCTAGGGCATACCTGCAACAGAGCATCTGAGTTCCTGAATCCGAATTCCAAGACTGTAACAGCGCAGTTACACAGCTTTACACCAAGGCTGAGCAGGTCACAGCACAGACCGTTTGCAGCAAGGGTGGCCCTTCCTGTACGGTCGAGGCTGGCATCCATGAATTTGAGGCGCCACGAAAGGAGCAGCCGAGTCGAAGGAGGTGAGCATCTCAAGCTTGCATTTCCTGGAAATAAGACATACCTGGGGATCGATGCCTCGAATAAAGATCCGCTCACGAAAGGTTGATGAAGTGACACAAGCATCTAATGAGGAGCTTGAGTACACGAATGATGCCATTTTACAGACAGGAGAGCTGTGCATGCTTGGTATTGACTTCAATTAGAGCAAAGATAGGCTAGTAATCGTACAACAAGCACACCCAATGAGTGCGCGAGCAAACTCATACAGAGTGCAACGGCTTCTCCCAAACGCTCAATAACGCAGGCATTCTCACCCTGCTGACGACAATGACCGTGAATAAGGTTGCACCTAGCACCGGCCATCCAGACAAGTGAAAACACCATCACAGACTTCACCGCTCATGCGCGAGCACGTTCATCACCAAAGCTTCAACCGCCTAGATTTCTTGCCGCCTCCAGCTCTTCCGTCGTACGTCTCGCCCTCACAGGCTCGTCAGGCTGATCAGTCGGCTGCCCCTTTTCTTTGCCTGGAGAATTCAAAAGAGCCACCTTCTGGGCAGCGTGTGCGGAACCTACCATCGTCTGATCGCGCGAGACCTTCGAGTCTGGCTCCAAGGTATCGAGCTTGGATCCTTCCAGAGGCTGTTGAATGTCCTTGATGAGACCCTCGATGATTTCCGTTTCTTGGGAGTCTTCGCTTTTCTTTCGTTCGGTTCCCTGCGAGTCTACCACCGGTTCATTGCCTCTTTGTGCTATTTCTACTTTGGGATCGTTGCTAGGATACGGAGCTCGAATCGTCGATGTCCCTGAAGGCCAGAATGTGCCGAGCGTGGGACCAGGGGGTTCCTTCGTTGTGCGAGCCCTGGGAGTCTTCGAAGGGTTTGGTCCCTTCTCTTTGCCAACGGGAGACTTTCTGGGGGAAGAGTAGATCTGCTCGCCTGTCTTGGTATTCCATAAGGCGGCTGTGGGCATCTTCCGCGGTTCTGGAGAGTATCTGGGGGGAGAACAGATTGTCTGGGTATCCCATAGGGCGGCTGTGGGGGTCTCGGAAGGGTTTGGTCCCTTCTGTTTACCAACAGGAGACTTTCTGGGGGGAGAGTATATCTGTTCGCCTGTCTTAGTATTCCATAGGGCGGCTGTGGGCATCTTCCGCGATTCTGGAAAGTATCTGGGAGGAGAATCGATCTGTTTGCCCGTCTTGGTATCCCATAAGGCGGCTGTGGGCATCTTCCGCGGTTTCGGAGGGTATCTGGGAGGAGTGTTTGCTTCCAAAGGGCTGGATGTCGAGTCTTGACTTGGTGTCGGGGAAGGGCCATAATCCGCCGAATTTGCACACTCACGGATCTTCGCGTCGATGTTAGCTTCCAGTCTTGAGTAGCAGATCATGAATGAACACACCTTTTCTAGGACGACGGCCATTCTATTGAGCCTGCGATTCAGACAAACCATGAGATTTCCAGCAATTGGCGTACATCTCGCGCCCGTCCGACGGCAAACATTACACTGTCGCCCCATGAAATCAGCCTTCGTTTGGGACTGATACGCTTACAAGGTTGCCTAGTCACCGGCTCAGCAACATCCAGCAAGACCTCGATTTGACTTTGGCCTGTCGACGAGGAAAGCGTCTGCTGCTCCATATCCTCGTCCTGATCAGCCAAGGCTGGCTCTGATTCTGGGTTATAGTCCATGCTCGCGACCTCTGCTTTGGGAACAGTTGGCTTTATTGGCTGAACATCGTGGGAAGGATTCGTGGTCGTGATGGGTAGAAGGGGAATCAAGGAATCGGTCGAAAGCAGACAATGTGGTGAGAGGCCATACTATGGGGCGACGACTTCCTTCTGCGTTCATTCCTGGCTGATCGTAAGAGAGTCTGGTGGAAGGAACGGGAAATAGACAGGTCCAGAGGCGACAGCATGAGTAAGAGGGCAGGCACGTCGGGTGCCTTCTTGTCGCGGTTGGCAATGGAAAGGACACAGGATGGGTTGACCCGCACTGGGGTATCACTTCCAAACTTTGGAGGACGATATGGCAAGGTGCAATGGATTGCGAAATGCTGAGGTCTGCGGTTTGCGATTCAATAAGCTACGCCAGCGACAGCGAGCTTGGCAGTCTGGACTTCGCGTAGAGGATTGAGGATGGAAAGAACGAACGTTCAATCTAAATTAGCATCTTTAACCGGGTACTCCGTAGTTCCCTCGGCTTTGACTAAGAATTGTAGCCAGACGCTCATATACGATCATCTTGAGGAAGGCTCATTGATCGCTTCCGGGTATCAAGATATAGAATACTCTATGCCGGTCGCTTTCAAAGCTGTGAGAGATGGCTTTGGAAGAATTTTCGGCGGTTTGCTGCGCGGTGGGCCGGAATGACCTTTTTTACGAAAAGACAGCCGGTGGCTCAGAAAATCAAGGATCATAGGCTTGTGGTCGAAGCTCGAAGATGAAGACTGCTCAGTATATAGCGGGCGGTGGAGCTAGTCTTCATTAAAGAGCTCCTGAGGTCCACCAGGAGGCCCTGAAGGAGAGTTCTTTGCGCAATGTCATGGCTGTGATTTGTAGAGCGGAGATATCAGATTTTATGGTAAGACCACCAAGACTTTGAGAAAGACTGCAATATTCCTACTTGCGATGATTCAACGATTCTTGATTGGATTTTGACAAGTGGAAAGGCATTACAGTCGTACTAGTTAGAATACTCTTCTGGTGTCAAGTCTCTATACCAAATCCTAATCGTTCACCATCATACCTAGGTGGGAAGGATTCCCTCAGCGCCAAGCATTTTGTGCACACCTCAAAAAGCGTTGCTCCGGGCATAGATCTTTACTCGAGGCGACTCGAGTCAGAGCCCAATAACGATACAAGTGACATCTCTCTTCCAATTGGTACGGCAGAGGACCGGGGCTCGATGGTTTCTCGCACTCCGAACTTCCTCGAGGCTTCGACGAGCGATTAGCATTCCTAGCTTGGCCAATGAGAGACAACGAGGGAATAAATCAAAAATATGCATGTTATGCAGGGCATCATGCCGCAAGACGTGGTCGCGATCGATCACAGATGGCCCGCAAACGTAGATCTGCCGGTTCTCCAGGCTGCTGCAGCTTGCAAGTCGTGCGTCATGCACGGAGCCGTAAGGAGGTGGATCTGGTCCCGAGAATGTGGTTCATCAGTGTGGGCGCAAACGATGAAAGTGGACGCGAGACGTTCAGCCTGTTCAGGTTAATAGATGTTTATTAGATATATCTTAATGTGGATTGCCGGCTCGCTAATATAGAAAAGCAGGCCTGTGCCGCCGTCGTGAATCATAGATCATCAATCGCAACGACAATGTCCTCGCAGATGTAGTGCTGCAGTACCCAATGTACCCCTTGATGTGAATGCATCCTTCAGAAACTTTTTCCAACCAATGAGAGTATTCCGCAGCAGCACCATATCAACATTTGAAACATGTGCAAGACAACTCACGCTCTTAGTAAACAAACCTGAAGCTTGGATGGTCGTCACCGAGATTCTCTCTTTCTTCCTTCGGAAGACTGAGCCGATCATCTCTCTCGCCACGGTCTCTTTTCTTGTTCTCACGCCGCATTCCAATGAAGAGGACCGTGCACGCAATACCGCAGACCCATATCAGCCCCAATGAGACTCCATATCCGACACGGTAAGTAGGTTTCTGATTCGTGATGTAGATATTGCTCGCTATTATACCACCGATATTACCAAATCCGACTTGCATGGCTGCATTGATGCTGCGCTTGTAGTGGCCGCCCATGTTGTTGCTAAGCCAGACCAAGGTGATAGGTTGAGTGATGTAACCACCAGCCATGACGAGATAGACCGCGAAGTAGCGGCCGCCGACGGAGACAGAATGTTGTGCGAGTAGGATGATGTACCCAATGGATGATACAGCAACACCTAGCATTGCGAAAGCATAACGATGGCGGAAATGGTCGGTCAGTAATGCGCTCGCGAGACAGACGACTGCAGCCACGATGTAGATCGGTATCGAAAGAACTTGAGCGCGCACTGCGGTCCAACCCAACTCCTTGAGGATGGTAGGAGTGAAGAATGATGTACTATAGCCGGTGTTAGTAACGCCGAGGTACATCAGAATGCTGTATCGGAAAACGTCAGCAGCTATATATTCATTGAAGGGAAGGACCTGACATACCCTACGTAGACCTTCCAGTCTCCAAACGCACGTCGCCTAGCTTTGCTATCCAGGCGATCCATTCTGGCTTCACCTCCATCGATTTCCAGACGACGAAGAAGCAGCTGGCGCTCTCTAGTATTCAAGAATTTGGAAGTCTCTGGCCAGTCCACCACGAAGAACTTCGAAATGACAGCGATCACGACCGTCGCTAAGCCTTCAATGATGAAGATCCAACGCCAGCCATTGTAGCCTCCGATACCTGCCATGTTTGCCAAGGCGTATGCAAGGAGCTGCATCAAAGTCAGGGATGCGTGCAAAATCTGATGGGGCTGCAGCACGTACCCCACTCCATGCGCCCGCCAAGATGGCGGAGCAGAAGAACAGATTAAATCGCCATTGTAGCTCGTATCGGGGATAGTACATTGAGATCAAGTACAAGCAGCCTGTTTCCTGTCAGAGAGTTTTAACGCCGAAGGCAGTAATTTATTTCACCAGGAACAAAGCCAGCTTCGGACAACCCAAGGAAGAACCTGCATATCACAAGACCGGTGTAACTCTTGGTGACGCCCATGCAGATTGTCACGATACCTGTGTCCATCAGATGCATGTTCTGATTGCCGAGATCTCGAAGTCACTCACCCCAAACAACCATGATAGAGCTCAGCCATGTGGATGGCGCAATCTTTCGGATCAGAATGTTGCTTGGCACCTCGAAAAGAATGTAAGGAATGAAGAAGACAAAGAGAGCAACGTTGTAATCTTGACCCTTCATCTTGAGGTCTTTCTCCAAACCTTGCAGCCGAGCATTGCCGATGTTGATTCGATCAATGAAAGCCAGCGAATAGAGCAGAGCAATAGCAGGTAGCACATGCAGATCGCATTTCCGGACGAGCTTCTTCTCCGACGTGCGATCCATAGGCTCGAGGATGTGGGTAAGGTCGCGGCTTACTCCATCTTCTGACGTGTTCTTACTGCCAACTAGGCCCGTAGAAACAATAGCCTTCTCGGCGAAGCTGATCTCGATGGCCATAGAGGACCGTTGCACGGAGGATGGTACAAGGGGCAGACGTCGGGTGGCTTGAGATGTGAGGTTGGATTGACAAATTGGTAGAGTGACAACCAGGGCAAATGGGGTGGCCGTTATGAATATGGACAGAGTTCAGATAGAGTTCATTATCCAGGTGGTTGTTCGTGGGTGCTGGGTTCGAAAGAGGACAGGGGAAGATACTAGGAAGAGATATATCGGCCTACTGACTCCCCTTGCGAAGGAGAACAAGAACATTCCAGCGCGTTCCGTTCCGCCGTTCCGGCGAGACCAGCACACGCACTGTGATACGATTGTTATGGCAGGAGCGAATGTGATAGAGAGAGAGCTTGACCTGATGCCGACATGTAGCTTGGGCGAAGAGAAGGCCACGCCTACAGGCCGGAATACCTCAGCGGAAGTCAAAGGATCCATATGATATGCAGCTCCTTGAGGCTAGCTGCACAGACTACTGTTCAAAATCGTATGAACCCGGTTCACTATCGATGCAAGGGGATTTGAAATCCGCTCGCGTGGCCGCAGTGTCGTTGGTAACGGATCTATGGTTCTCGAGTCCAAAGGTCAACGTTACGGGATCAGCGGCCACAGTTGAACGATCGTGTTCGTAAGACTCCACATTGCCAAGTCATGGGGTCCAAGATTCGCAGGAGTCCTGTGGCTCTTCCAAGGGAGAGTCAGGACGGTCTTGCTACTGGCCACTCTCGGACCCTTCTTTAGACAGCGTGAAGAGTGAAGTGACACAAAGGCGCTGTTCGAGGTAGTGCAAGAATTTCTTTGATAGTATTCGGATAGCTGCATTGCCGTGACTTTGGCAGAGGCGATGCCATTTGCCGCTCGAATTACCTTCCAAGTCTCATGCTGTCTTATCAATTGACTAATCGCAGCACCAAGGGTCTCGTGTAGGGCAATCTCACGCGCACCGAGCATCGCCGTGAAAATGGAAAGAGAGTGGAACAAAGAAGAAGCAAAATGCCCGCCCGTCTAGCGGGAGATCTGGTGGCGCTCAAGGTCACGTGATCATATCTAGAACTAGTTCTAGTGGCGGCTCCTGGCGCAATTGATTTTCCACTTTGCCGCTGCGACGGTCTGAAGTTTGAATGATAGAGTACTTACCTGTTCAGCTACTGTGATAGAGTCTAAAATGCACTTCAGCAGCTTCTCTCTCGTGTTCCGCACACCTATAACGCCAATCCGCTTCCGGCCCAGACTTGCCTTTTCCGGGTTCGGACTTCGCAGCTAAGCGAAGCCATCGTAGTTCCCGAAAGTCGGTGATGCCTTGATGAGAAGGAGCCTCATCTCTGTCGATAACACACGCAGTATATCTGTGTGCCCTTGTAAACTACGTTGCGTTGATTACTCTTCCTTAGCCTTCTGTTCACTGACAATGTCGGAATCTTGGTGGAAGGAAGCCGTCGTTTATCAGGTAGCGTGGGAAGAATCAAGGCAAGAGGGCTCTTCTCATTATGCTGCAGGTGTACCCGTCGTCATTCCTAGACACCAATAGGGACGGCTGGGGAGATGTCAGAGGCATCACATCAAAGCTGGATTACCTCAAAGAGCTGGGCATAGACATTGTATGGGTCTCACCTAGTCAGCTCATTCTCTCCTGATGCAATGTCCCATATTGAATTCGCCAGTATACAAAAGCCCTCAGAAGGACATGGGATACGACATTGCAGATTACAAGGCCATAGACCCCATCTATGGCACCATTGAAGACGTTGATCATCTGGTCTCCGGGTTGAAGCAGCGAGGCATGAAATTGATGATGGATCTCGTGGTCAACCATACGTCAGACGAGGTATCCTGTCATGTGTCTCAGTCGGAAGGATAACCTAATTGCAGCAGCATGAATGGTTCCTCGAATCACGCTCTTCTCTGACTAGCCCCAAGCGTTCCTGGTACATTTGGAAAAAGCCTCGGCGGGATAGTGCAGGACAACCGTTGCCGCCAAACAATTGGTCGCAGATTCTCGGTGAAGCGAACAGTGCAGTATGGCAAATCTCTGTCTCATCTTGTGCCCTAACGTAGTGGTTCCCACCCCATTATCTGAGACATGTTTGAAGAGTGAGATGTTATCGTTTATCTGCTCCGTGTCCTTGTCTCACGGAGCCGTACCGCACCTTGAAGACAGTGTACTGACTACGAATTGTGGCAGTGGACCTACGATGCGGTTACGGACGAATATTTTCTCTCGCTCTTCACACCTGAGCAGCCTGATCTCAATTGGGAGAATCCGGAGGTTCGGGCCGCTGTCCAGTACGTGTTTTTCTAGCTTGTTTTATTTGGGACCCAAGGACCAAACTTCAAGGCACTTGGCCGACGGAAACCTCCCATGACTCGAGGATTGACCTTCACGGGATGACGCTGATTTTGGAATTTGCGTAGCGACGTAATGAACTTCTGGCTTGAACGTGGCGCCTGCGGCTACCGAATGGACGTGATCAATTTGATAAGCAAAGACCAAAGATTTCCAGACGCTGAGCCTGTGCTTGGTCCGGATCGTAAGTATCATCCAGGTAGCGAATACTATGTCAATGGTCCTCGGATGCACGAGTATTTGCAAGAGATCAAGCACAAAGTGTTGCAAAAGCATGGCGCTATCACGGTCGGCGAGATGCCTGGTGTCAGCGACATCGATGAGATCCTCCGCACAGTCCGCAGTGGAAGTGGCGAGTTGAACATGATTTTCATATTCGACGTTGTCGATATTGACAACGTGCCTGGCCAAGTGCGCATGACGTTGTACGATTGGAGCGTCAAAGACCTGAACCGCGTAATTACCAAATGGCAGCGAGCTATGATCGAGCGCGATGGCTGGAACAGTGTCTTCGTCGAGAACCATGACAATCCCAGATCGGTCTCTCGGTACTGCGATGATAGTGATATCTATCGTGAATATGGAGCTAAATTGCTAGCCCTGATGGAGACCACGTTGAGCGGTACTCTGTTCGTATATCAGGGAGAGGAATTAGGCATGAGGAACGTGCCGAAGTCGTGGGACATCATGAAAGAATACAAGGACATCGAATCGATCAACTTCTGGAAGAAGAGCAAAGAGCTGTATGGTAACGACCCTCAACGTCTGGCTCAAGAGCGAAAGGTCTTGGAAAAGAAAGCCAGAGACCACGCCCGAACACCAATGCAGTGGAATCAAGGTCCCAACGCTGGCTTCAGCGCAAAAGGCGTCGAGCCGTGGATGAGAGTCAATGACGATTACAAAGATGTCAACGCAGAGGCACAGCTATCCGCAGATCGTTCAAACGAGCTAAGCACCTGGCAATTTTGGCAACGCGGATTGACAAATCGCAAAGAGCATGCCGATGCGTTCATCTACGGCGACTACCGTGCTGTTGAACAAGACAGCGAGGAAATTTTTGCTTATCTGAGGACGGGCAAGAAGAGCGGAAAATGGCTTGTCGTCCTCAACTTTTCTGGAAAAGATGTCAAATGGGAGATACCTGGCGACATCGAGATGCAGGGATGGATGGCTGGCAATTACCTCAAGGGTAAGCCGGAGAAAGCCTTGAATGGGTCGGTCGATCTCCGACCGTGGGAAGGCATTTTGGGGAAGTGCACAGAGCAATGAGGTTGAGATGATTCGTGAAAGCCATATGCTCTTGACATTACTGCGCAGAGCTATTCGCTCCATAGCAATCAAACTCATTGATAGACCACGATGGCTAGGCTTGGGGTTCTGATTTCCTCAGGTCCCAAAAGTCATCATCCATTGAATAAGTCAAAGCGCAGAGCAAACAATTGGCGTGACATATCAGAAGCCGCCTACGGATCACGGTAAGTAGTGTAACACCGATACGACGCCATACAATAGCATTCCCAAAATCCCGCTCATTAGGCCAGAGTAGCTAGAGGAAGCGCACTGTCCAGCGATGCAGCTCCCAGCAACGACCCCTTCGTGAAATGAAAAACAACGCCTACAAGCCCAGCGTTCAGCGAGTGAGAGCTTCTGGATAGCCTGAAATCCATACTCTCGAGGGTTGTGGTGGAGAGTTTATGAGGATTAGGATGGGAGGTGGGGATGTTTTGCTTGAGGTAGGTTATGGAGATGGGTGCTTGTGGAACTTCCGTGATGCTTGCACGGATGAGGAGGTTTGGGTGAGGCGGACGGATGGATGCGGTGGGGGAGGTAAAGGTGGATATTGGTGGTGGGTTTTGATGTGAGGGTTTTTCGTTGGGAGTATTGATCATCTGAATTTTCCTACATGATGAGAAACCAGTCGTACAGCCATGGCAACGCGAAGCGAATGGTGCCCAATAGTCCAATAAACGCTCCGCGGGTCTGAGGGTCCTTGCGCTTATGTTGTATATGAATGGTATTGTGAATACAGTGGCGCGAGGGTGAGTTATGAAGCTTGGAAAAGAAGCGGGATTGTCGGAGCTTGAGGCTGTAAAGCTCGCTATACAGACCCGTAATTGTCTATTTGACTTGTCTACAGCCTCCTCGTAGTAGTAGAACATATTCCCACTTGAACATGTGCTTAATACCATGAGCTCCAAGCCATGGGCATCCAAGAATTTGTGTGGTATACGAAGATGGAACCTCAGAAATGGAATACTATACCATATACATTGGCCAAAACCGCGGTCGGGGTCGCCCTACATCTTCCATTCTAATCCATGTCTGTTCGAGCAGCATCACAGCTGCACCAAAATTCTCTCTACAAAACCCTTCAACTCATCCGAAGGCACCCGATCTTTCAATCCCAAGCGTCGACATTGCACCTCGACTTTCCTCTCATTCTTCCAATCCCTTCCCACAACGACAATCACAGGATATCCAATCATATCTGCATCCTTAAGCTTCCATCCTAACTCTTTTGTACGATCGTCGAGAATCGCATCAATTGTATTCCCACCTCGGAAGGTTTTTGTAGTGGTGAGTATGTCGTACACTTCGGCAGCTTCATTTTCTTGACCTTTGGTGGGTACGATGACGGTATGGAAGGGAGCCATCACACTCGGCCAATTTAGGCCTTTGTGGTCAGCGAGCGAGTCAGCTACAGCGGCGATGAGGCGGGAGACGCCGATGCCGTGACAGCCCATCTGGATTGGAACTTGATTGCGTGTTGTAGCTGCACGACCGTCACCATCCGTCTCTTGCTTGGAATCCGTTGGGAGACTCTGAGTCGGGTTGATGGCGACTTTAGTATTCAATGGCTCGCTATAGCGAGTACCTAGATGAAATGTGTGACCAAGCTCCACCGTAACTTCAACCTTGAGTGTTCCCTTTTCGCAATTTGGGCAAGGGTCACCAGTCTCTATCCTAACAAGATCAACGGAATCGTGTTCTGACGCAGCTATCTCTTCAATCGGGATCTCTTGGCCGCCGACAGTGACAGACATTGCACTAGATAGACCACCTTGAAAGCCGATAGGCGTGTACAAGTAATAGCGCATGTCAACAAGTCGTAGAAGTCGAGCTGGTACCGAGGCGTCTTCATCCGAGTCCCTCATTAGTCGGCGATGCTCTTTGAACGAAGCTATTGGATTCTCAACGCTCAGATCAAGGTCCGGGACCAAATTCTTAATCATGAAAGGATTAATCTGAGCCTTTCGATCACGGGAGCTTGTCGCCCGATGAATTTCTTTCGGTAAGAAGGCTTGAACGATGGTATTACGATCGCTCGTGATGCCGATCCATTGGTTGCCATATCGCTGTGCTGTCATCTCGAGATCGACCTCGTCTTCCTTGTTTAGCTCAAGTGCAGTAGCACTAATCGTAGGATTCTCAGAGGTAAAGCTATCTCCTTCGCTATCAGTCTCGGATAGGTACGGATCCGTTTCCGTCGAGAATCCTCCCTGCCGAGTAAGTCTGCTCTCTGCAAGCTCTTCGTTAGCGACATAGTCACAAGACTTGCAGCTAATGATTCTATCCTCCCCTTTCGAGGTTGGAAAGTGATATTCATGGCTAAGGTCGCCTCCGATCTCGCCAGAACAAGCTTCAGCCGTCAAGTAGGGGATCTTGAATTCATTGAAGAACGCTGCGTAGGCTCGACGGACAGTCTCGTAGGTTTGCAAGGCGTCCTCTGTGCTCGCATCGAAGGTATATAGGTCTTTCATCAGGAACTCTCGAGTTCGAAGAAGACCTTGACGGGGGCGCGGTTCATCTCGGTATTTGCGAGCTGTGTAGTTTGTGAGCTCTAACGCATGATTCTTTCTGGACCGACGCACATATCTGATAAAGTCTAAGTGGGAGTTCTTTATATGATTTGACGATGCCGCCCACGAGCGAGGTAATCTCTTCTTCGTGGGTGGGTGACAACAAATACTTTCCGCCCTTGCGGTCTTCGAGACGAAACAGCTACAGACTACAAGTAAGAAAGATCCACAAATAATGAAGTCTACCTACCTCAGAGCTGCTACTATCGAGCCTGCCAGTTTTGCTCCATAGCTCTTCGGATGAAAAAGTTGACAAAGAAAGCTTCGATGCACCTTGGCCATCGTCAATGAGGTGTCTTTTGAAATGGGCTGGATCACAATGACCAACCAAGCTTGGTCATATGCTTGTCGAGCAGCCTTTCCAATTTCTCTTGGACTCGTAGTCCCAAAGGGAGAAACTGAAAGAGGCCAGCATGCGCCTATGCGTATCAGCAATGACCAACAAGACAGAATTGGTATGGAACATTGCGCCTACCTGGCGTACGAAGCCTGCCCTTATTAGCAAGGCCTGCGCGTCCTCTATGATCTAGGTTAGTAATCTACCGAAATAAATAATTCAGGTATCCAGTACCTTTAATGCCCTCTGCTGGAGCAATGCCCCCAGTCGGCACCCAGAAATTCGACAGTCGTTGTCTATCATCGCCCTACCAATCCGTCAGCAGAACTTGATAATATATTTGCCAAAGCCCATTCACATGATAGGAGCGCAGCTGGCTAATCGCCCCGCTTCCAACGGAGGTCGAAGTAGGCAGAAGAAGAGATCTGTAATTGAGTCGCAATGCCTTCTGTGCTCCAAAGAACGACTTCATCCAAGGCTCGCTTGAGTCAACAAGCCCGAGAAAAAAAAATAGAGATTCGCAAGCCTGCGGTCCAGGCTAGGATTGCAGGAGGGGATGTGAGCGGACCAGACTTAAAATGGCGCAAGAAGGGAGAATAAGATTGACAGTTTGGATAAGGCATGGTCTCGATCGAGCCCAACAACCGCGTCGCTCGGTATACCCGCGCGGCAGTTGCCAGGCCATTCATCCTGTCAATATTGAGCCCCACATTTTGGCGCACTCTCTTGATCTTTGCACATAGTCAAATTACGCTATCAAGAAGTAAGGAACAAAGCCGTTTCTGAGACTCAGGCTCACGAAGCCTTTCAGTATTCGGATCAACTCATCAATCAGCTAGGCCGAGGGGCCACCCTCGCAAATAGGGTGGAGCGGTCAGGCAAGCACAGGGCCAATAAAATCGAATCACACGTCAAAAGTCACCACCTACTAGTTTAACGGCAGTAGCATTCACTGCGTGGATAATGCTCTTCTCCAACATCCTCACCCTCTCCGCCTTCCTCACCCTCCCTACCGCCCTTGCAACTCAATACTCCCCTTTCCTCGCTCCCAACACTAACCCCGCCTCCAACTTCAAAGGGCTCATCAACCTTGACCTCTTTCGCCGTGACTCAAAATGCCCCACAGACTGCTCAGCGATGAACAGCCAAGCCTGCTGCCCCAAAAATACCAATTGCGCCGTGGATGGGGCTGGCAATATCGCTTGCTGTCCTCACAACGCTGCGTGCACCGGCAATCTGGGCGAAGGAGGAGCGGCCGCTACCGCTGCGCCAGCTAGTGGAGGCAAAACGAACACAGCAAATGCAGCGGCCATCACGCATGCCATTGCTGGTGGGAGCACAGTCGCCAACAGCTTCTATCAATATCCTTACCTACCAACGACTTACGCAAATGCTGCGCAATGTACATCATCCTTCTCAAGTTGCCAGTTGGAGTCCGCGAAGTGCACGGGTATGCTAGAGGGAGGAGGGATGGCTGTCACCATAAACGGACCTGGTGGAGGTGTCACCCAAGAAGGTGCTATGCCGGTACCCTCAGCGGAGTCGATCTGCTCGAGCTTGAGTGTGGAGGCTTGTCATGGACTGGCGTTGACGCAATGTGCGACGCTTGGTGGCGCGGGCGGAACCGCCGCAGGGCGGTTTGTCGTTGGAAGTGCGAATTCGGCGCCGACGAGATGTCCGATGGCATTGTATGGGATGGGTGTGGGAGTGGCAGTCGGAGTGGCAGCGCAGGTTGTCGGATGAGATGGTAGGTAATGTGATGATGCTGTTCCTACGGCGTATGGGATGAGCGCGGTGTCATGGCTAGTCAAACTCAGGGTACACGGATGCGGTGCACAGAACAAGAGGATAGAGCCGGCACTGTGAGGAATGAGATAGTCGTTGGATTGATGATGGGATCTGCAGTAGTGGCCCCTTTGTCTTTAGGATACTATGTCGCTATGTAGATATCAATGTGAAGGGACGGAGTGAAATGTTATGCCTTCAAACCCTGCGTTGCGATAGGGTATGGAAGACGTCAAGAAAGATATGTCCGTCTTCAGGCAATTAGCTGAACAATATTAGAGCTGATACAGAAAACTGCGTATCGAAAGGTTTGATCAAGTGGGATGCTCGGGATGTTAATGCGGATAGCGGGTTTTGCTTATGATAGGGCAAGCTGCAGGCTAGCGGGCAAATATAAGTGACTGTCGGCGCAGATGGACTCAGCGGCGATGAAGGGATGACATTCGTAGATGAGTTGTACAATCTGCTCTGCTCTATCATGCTTGAGGTAAATCCTTTACGGTGAACGCTGTGATCGTTTTTCTATCGGCCAAGGTATTTTGGTGCCAAGACTGTCTAACGTGGTTGTCCTGCGAGCCGGGGTAACGCTAAAAATCAACAGTGGGATTGTCAGCATAGTCGATCACCCTACAAAGATAATGCGACAGCAGACTCAACCACGCTGATGTCAGTCGCTACACGTCGATAGATCTTGTTTGAGTCATCCTCCACGTCAAGTTTATCGGGAATTGTTGTTTTGCTCTGAGTGGTGGAAAACCTGCGATATTCGGTGGCTGGCGGTGGAGGGGCTGGGCCAATTTGGCAGTGGGATAGAAACGCTCCCCTGCAGTTTTGCACTTCTCCCCCATACATCTCCTTGTTACGCTCACTTACTTATCTTTAGACGCTCGTTATTGTGATATTGTATCATTGTCATAGTCGAGCTCACATTGCTGCAGAATTGGCGAAGGAGCGAACGGAGCTGTTGGATCGTAAATCATAGAAAAGTCAAGATACGGGCCGACCAACTTCATTCCTCATCTCATCACCACACATTCCTCAATCATGCTGCTCTCGCAACCGCCAACGCTACTCTCCCTCCTCTTCACCATCCTATCCACAACTCACACCTCGATCGCTAGACCACAAGCTCCTAAGGAACTACTCGAATCGCAGTATCACTACCTCTCTGAGAGAAGCTGCGCAGGGACAGTTTGTGGCTGGAATGGTCTCTTGTGTTGCTCAAGTGGTCGATCATGCTCGACAAATTCTGCTGGGCAAGCCCAATGTATAGCAGGAACGCAGCAAGCGAATGCGCAAAATGCGAATGGCCAATGGCAATACTATACTACCACATACACTGCCAGCGAGCTCACCATTATTACCTCCACATATAGCTCGTTCTTCGGCGCACAAAACACCCCGGCCGCTGCACCAGCAGCCAGTGCCGCCTCATGCGACAGCTCGGTGAATGAGAGTCCCTGCGGAACAATCTGCTGTGCAGTGGGGCAATACTGCGCATATGCTGGCCAGTGTGCAGCAAGCAACGGCGCTGGCGGAAGCAGCTCATACTTTGCATCGATAACAACTCAGGCTGCCACATCCACCGCGACAGCATTTATACGGCCGACTAGCAATGCTCAGACCACAGTCACATCAACCGGCTCTGCTACCACCACTGTGGCTTTCATGACACCCTCGGCTTCTGGGACAGGGGCAACGAGTGCTGCCGGTATGACCTCCACAACGAACAATGGTCTGAGTCCTGGCGCAATTGCCGGTATCGTCATCGGTGTCCTTGCGGGACTACTTCTTCTCTTGTTGCTGTGTGCGTTCTTCTGTTTCAAGGGCTTGCTCGACACTCTCTTGGGTCTCCTCGGTATCAGGAGCAGGAAGAGGAAAGAAACAACCATCATCGAAGAGCGCCGTCATCATCACAGTGGAGGTGGTACGGCGACGGGAGGCGGTGGCCGCAGGTGGTTTGGGGCGGGTCCGTCGAGAGTTGACCGTCCGAAGAAGAAAAGTAGTGGCATTGGCGGCCTCGGTTGGGTTGCCGGGCTTTTAGCTGCGTTGGCAATCTGCCTAGGTTTGCAACGAAAGAGGACGGAAAAGAGACAGAAAAGTGAATATTCGGCGAGCAGCTATTCTTACACTGATGGATCATATACTAGCGACAGTGAGTATCCATGATGGTTAAATTGGCCTGGCAATTGCTTACATCTTTCTAGGTAGCGAATCATCATATGACAGTCGAGATCGAAGGACAACAAGGACAGATACGCGAAGATCGGGAAGATGATGCATAGCAAAGTGATGAGAGTTTGATAGTTCTTCAGCGTGAAGCATTTAGCGGGCGGGAATCTGCGTGGAGGATGGCTGATACTTGTTATGATCATCGAGACAACTGATTGGGATAATCAGGTGACGATGGGAAGGGAAGATGTACATTGTGCGATCTCACTGACTGAACGTTGATATCGTACAAAGGCCGAGGACTACAGTCTTACAAGTAAACCGATAAAGTAATATCTATTGAGCTAGCCGAGAATAACAGATTGAGAGTGGGAAGGCCACATACATTATTGAAATGTGTGATTAGTCATTCCACCTATCCACAAGAGAACGACACGCCTACACAGATCTGGACAAGGATTCTTGCAAACTTCTGCAATCCCTTTCTCCAGATATGGGCGAGCCCAAGTATGAGGCCGCACTCAAGCTCATTGACGAGGCCCACGCCGAAGACCCCAACAAGATTATCGTCAACGGCTCGGATCAACCCTACGAGCTACATTACAGCCAAAAGATGAGCTCTTACCTCGAAAAGCGCAGTCCTTCCGCTCCAGATACCCTCCGCCTGGCGATCCGCGCCCAGCACTTCCGCCGCTGGGAGGTCCCTCGCAACTCATATCCCATGACCAAAGTTGGATATCATACCTGGCGGACATTTCTTAAAAAGCGCCAAGCGGAAATGGCATCCCAGATATGTTCCAACGTCGGGTATTCTGTAGAAGATGCTGGCCGAGTGGCGAGCATGATACGCAAAGAAGACTTGAAACAAGATGAGGAAACGCAGATCTTAGAGGATGTGGCGTGTTTAGTGTTTTTGGACGATCAATTTGAAGAATTTGAAAGACAGCATGATGAGGATAAAATTGTGAGGATTCTGAGGAAGACATGGGGAAAAATGAGCGAAGAAGGACACCGGTTGGCGTTAGGGATTCCGATGAGCGAGAGGTGTAAGGATCTGGTGGGCAAGGCGCTGTCTGGGGACTGAGGGAGATAGTTTGAAGCAGCCGGATAACTTCATTGGATCTCTATTTACAATGCTTGTGAGTGAGACATCCGCTTATATCATGACCCATACTTTCTTCAACAGGCCCCCCTCAACTCGAGCTCACAAGTCTGGATCATTGAAGGCTGGACTCATCTTTCGTTGGATCATTCGTTCAGAACCATCTGGATTTGGGATGCTCATCTCCAAACAATGCTCAGCGGCAATGCATCCAAAGATGCGAATTACTTCGGGATAGAAGCTGTCTTCGCATACTCCTCGTTCGACTGATTCGTCTGTTCGATAAACGTCCGTACATGCTCCGGCACAGATTCTACCCGACCATCCCCACCACGAACAGGCTCACCATATACCTCCCAAGCTGGTATTACGGCAGTGTACGTCTTGGACACCACGTCTTCACGCTCGGTATCCTTCTTCTCGTCACCCGGTCCACCCGTTCGGATCTTTCCGCTCCCGTTGACAATCTTCACTTTCAATATTGTCGTCGATGCCATCTCGGCACTATCGGGTGGGCTCCTTGTATTCTCCCAACGATCTGGTATGACAGAGTTAGTCACTACGCTCATGGCCCAAATTTTCTCCTCCTTATCCTCCACCAAGCTGCCATAGCCGAACAACACAGTGGAGCGGTAATTATAGCTATGCGAATTAGGCGTCAAACTAAGTACAATGCCGTCGAATTTCGTCGCGGCGATGGTGATCGGAAGCCCTTGTTCTGGGTTTGCGCGTGCTTGCTTCATGATGCCAGAGCTGACATAGCCGTGGAGGTAGCATTCCAATGGTTCATTGAGGTCGGCACTTGGACGTTCGTAAGAGGCCATCGTACCGATCATTGGAAGAACGGTCGGGAAAGGGTCCTCCGGGTCTGAGGAGGTGAATGAGACATGGAGGACGGGGGTTGTGTTGACGATGGAGTGGATGGCATGGAGGTCGTAGGTGGCTACAAAATCGGTGGTGCGATCAATTGATTGTCCACCAACAATTGGCACATCTACAGTCGGGATGCATCTTAAGCTACTTACCACGGTCATCCTTACGATGGACAGTATTCTTTTGCCTCTTGGGGTAGACCAATGTTCGACCCATCTCGCTGAATTGTGAAGACTGACAAGTTCAGCAATCCCTCGCATTCTGTCTACGAACGGTCTGAAGCAGTCTAAATATTTCAATGACTCTACAACATGACTGGTTTATGAGTCAGTCGACAAGTCCCTCGATTGCGTTAGGTGCTTTTCGCCCATGACTGAGGGCGTCCAAAGATCGGCAGGGAAAGCGCTGAAGGCGGCATGTCCTCCCGAGCCGACAGGCACGCGAGATTGCTCAACAAGCGTGCGACGACAACGTGTGAATCTACGGAAAATTGGTGGTTGAACTGCGAAGTGGACCAAGGCTGCGAAACAAGGTCTGCTGGGGCCATGATCGCAGTTGGGCATTCGCTGTGAACATCTCCCAATTGCACTTGCTGCCAAAATTGAAGGGCAGGCATGACTGTGGCAGGAGACAGTACCTGAGCACAGCGACCTTAAGCATGCACTTTCCCGTTCATCTTGTCCGGGCCCATATTGAGGAGAATATCTGCTGAGGCGTGCAGGCTTACAAAGTGTGATCCATTATACAAGTGTATGCTTTTCCCAGTGCTTCTCTCTCTCGCCTGGTCCTGGCAATGAGAAGTCTTCTGAGACTCGAGCAATTGATGCTAGATACTACTACTCTAGTTGCAAGATTCTGTCAATTTCCCCCCTCATCCATTATTACGAGGGGCGGACCGTGGCAGACCGCTTGGACGGCCTAGACCCCTCGAAAATCATGGCTACCGGACGAACCACCCCACTACCCTCTCCCGTTCGACCCATGACTTTGAATGGCATCGCTGCTTCATGTTTCACAGCTTCTTAAAATGAAAGCCAATGCGTTTGCTTTTGAGAGAGATATATATATATATTGGAAGTTAGATTATACTCCTCTTAGCTAGCCCCACACTTCCGTACCCGTTCCAATTCGACATCTCTCTGCGATTTACGTTGCAGATAGCACTGCCCTGCTCGTTGCTTTCCATTGCCTTACTCCGTTCTTTTTCTCTTTCACTACAACCACGAAAGCAGCAATAATGGCGGCCATTTCTCGCAAGACCAAAGGCATGCTTCTCGTCCAAGGGAAGGGTCATCTGGTCTTATAACAGCCTACCAGGTCTTGACACATCCTTTAAGAGCCTTTCTATATCACCTGCCGCGAAAGCAAAAGCCACCAAAGCTCCCGTAGCAGACTCCTGGAGGGATGCCGCCTCGGTCTCCGATGAAGACGAGAATGACAGCACCTCCACAGCCAGCAGCCCCTCCCACCCCTCGACCCCCCTCGATAAACAAGAAACACCCGGCCCGCCTCCACCAACCCCGTCCTCACCAACACACTTTCGCAAAAAGGGCACCGACTGGGACGGCTTCCCTACTTCCTACGACTACCCTACCAATGGAGCACCGACCAGTCCACCACCCCGCTCGACAGCCTTCGCGAAGGATGATAAGAGACCTGAAAAGTCTAGCGCTGCTGCTGGAAGGATGATAGCTGGTGCGTTGGGGGTCAAGACGCCAAAGAGGACGGAGGAAGGGAGGGCGTATGAAAAGGCTATCAGGGAGAAGGAGAGAAGGAGGAGGGAGAGGGAGAGAGAGGAGGAGGAAAGAGCGGCGAGGGAGAGGGAGGAAGCGAGAAGAGCGGTTTGGGATGGGTGAATGGTGATGGGAAGAGGGGAGTGAAAGGTGTATATATCCTGGCTGCTAGGGTCGAGCGTATTCAAGCATATTTATTGTGGGCGGTTGCTGTTGAAGCATACATTATGGTTTGGGGAAGGTGCTAGGGTTAAGCGTGTTCAAGCATATTTATTGTGGGCGGTTGCTGTTGAAGGGTACATTATGGTTTGGGAGAGGCATACAAAGGCATTGGGGTCGGTGGTTATTTGATATACAAGAAGTGTCAACATAGGGAAAGCACATATTTATTCATAGGAGCGAAGGATGATCATCTGAGACTGCGGTGACTGTTTTGATCGGGCAAGTGACATTGAATCTGAAAGGGACGGTCGCACTCTTCGAATGAATACAGAAGTCCGACATCACAGGTCACCTCTGGGTACTAGAGAGACCCTCAAATGTCAGGTACCACCTGTTGGTCTAGCCAGAGTCCTGTTCGCAGTCAAGGTTAACGCAGGTGTTATAGGTGTTGACGTTAAACAACAGCACAGTAGCATGGTAACGTCGGCAATTTGGAAAATCCGCCCTTATCTATTCGGAGCAATCAATGACCTTCCCCGTCGTCTCCGTAAAGACACGATCTTGCGCCCTATGCGCCCAGTGCAAGTATGTGGCCATGATAACGATCGCTCG
>JAABUL010002562.1_pt1 | contig 29660 bp, 8 predicted proteins | sample 5559151 | NCBI WGS metagenome assembly JAABUL01 (sample SAMN10711876, study PRJNA513368) | rock metagenome | isolation source: Antarctica rocks | place: Antarctica: Victoria Land, Pudding Butte sud
AGAACCTATAGGTGCGATTTAATTATTTTCTTTTTAAAAAGTAGAAATGCATTACTATAATGCATTACCTTATTATAATTTAGATAATTAAATATTATAAAATATATATTGACTATATATTGACTATATATTGACTATATATTGACTATATATTGACTATATATTGACTATTAATAATTATAATATAATTATTTAAATAGTCTTGGCGATTCGGGTCGATTTTTCGGGTCGAGTTTCGATTTCAACTTAAGGAATCGACTCGACTCGACTCGATTTTCGATTCCAACTTTAGGAATCAACTCGCCAAGACTTTCGAGTTGAGTTGACTCGAATCGCCAAGATTCGAGTCGATTAATCGATCCGAACTCGATTAATCGACCCGAGGCGGTCAGTCTAATTATATATAAAACTATTAAAATACATATTTAATTATAACAAGATAATTTTTCTAAACTTTATAATTAAAATATAAGATATTTAAATAAAATAAATTTATATTAAGATTATTTAAAAATAATCTAAATTAAAATTAGTAAAAAATATTTTTATATTTTGTAAATTTGCAAAATTCTATTAATATTTTATTTATAGATTTTTTTAAACTATAATATTTTTAATTAATTAAATAACAAATATAAAAAAAAGCAAAATATATTTGCAATTTATATATATTAAAAAAGCAAAAAAAGTTTTTAATATATTTTAAATTATTTTTATAATTGCTTTTATTTTAGAATACTACAATTAAAATATATTTAGTTAATTTAACAAAAATACGCAATAAAATTTTATAATATTTATTAATTATAAGTTTAAAGAATCTAAAATTTGTTAAAATATATATAATAAAAAACTCTATATTATTGTACTAGTTTTTAAGTTTTAAAAATATTATTTACAAAATAGCAAATATATTATTTGTATAATTATAAATTATAACAATTTTTGTTACTTTATAATTATACAAAAACTTTTAATTAAATAAGTTTACTAAGTTAAGAAATTAGTTGCATTTAATTTTAATATAGAATATTGCAAAAAAAAACTCAATTTGACATATATATTATTAAGAAGATCTAATATTATAAAATTTAATAGTAATAAGAATAACAATAATATTTTTTTTTCTATTTTGCAAAAAGATAAAGATATTTTTGCTATAGTTAAACTTGCAGTTTTAATAATATAACTAAATAGTACTATTATTGCAAATATTTAAATTATAGATCTAAATAAGAAAGTTTTCAAAAAATTATATAGTATTTTAGATTTTGTATTGTTTTAACTTTTAATATAATAAATTATAAAGTTAAAAAAAAATTGTTAATTTAAAAGAATTGATAGCAATATAATTGCAAAAACTACAACAAAAAAACGCTTTTATTGTAAAAAAACATTAGTATTAAAGATTTACAAATAAATAAAATAAATTTTCAAAATAAATTATTAAAAAAAATAGATTATTATATCGAAATCTTGCAATCTATATTTTAAAAAATGTTGCAATAAGAGATAAAATTCTTTGTATATACTATAATAATTTTATATTTAAATATTTTATATATTAATAAATCGAAAATACAATACAATAAAAGTATTATTAATCTAATATAAATTAATAAATATATTTATATCTATTTTAATTGTTAATATATATATATTTACTATTATAAATTATATAGAAAACTTAGTTTAATATCTTCTATAAATTTGCAATTCTTCGAAATAATAACAATAAACTTTATTATAGATATATTGTTTGCAAGAAATCTATATATTAAAAAAATCAATAATATAATTTTAATATTAAGAAACTTAATACAAAAGATTTTGCAAAACTTTTATAAAGAGAGTTTGTATATTATTATAAAATAATATATAGTATTATTTTTAATAAAAATTTGTTTTTTATAAGCTATTTTTAATTAATATTGTACTAATATCTAGATACAAAATATTAATTTAGTATTATATTTTATTTGTAAATTAATAGTTAAACAAAAAAACAAAATTAGATCTTAAAATATTATTTGTATATTTACTATAATTATAAATAGAATAATTAATTAAAGTTGCTATCTATAATTATATTTATATATAATAATAGTATTTATTTAAATATTAAAAAAGCTTTTTACAAATTATTAATAAACTATATTGCAAACTTTGCAAATATATCTATAAATAGATTCTTAACAAAAAAGATATTTTTAACTATAGAACAAATAGAATAGTTGCAAAATACTAGAAAATATTTAAAAAAAATTGTAAATAGCAATTTCGAAACAATAAATAAAAAGCTATAACAAAAATTACAAATTAATAAACTTTTAAATAGATAACAAAGTATTATTGCAAAATATTAATATATATATCTTGCAATTTAAGAAAAAGATTAATTATTATTAATTAAGACTTTTTACTATTTTAATTAAAAAAAATTAATAAATATATTAATTAAATCTATTTACAAAATATAAAGCAATTTATACTATTTTTTAGATTTTGTTAATTAAATCTTAATATTTGCAAAACAAAGATTTAAAGTTAAAATTAATTTTTATCGAAAATAAAGAAAAATAAAATATAGATAAAATATTAAATAAACAAATTAAAAATAATATATTTAAATACTTAATTAAATAGTTTAATACAATTTTGTAAAAAAATATACAAAGGTTTTTAAAGTATCTTAAAAACACAATAAACAAAATTTAGAAATTTAAAAAAAAAAAAAAAACACAATATAATTGCAAAAATATTAAAGAAAAAGAAACAAAAAAAACAAGTAATTAATAAATTAAAAAAGCAAGAACAATTATATAAAAATAAATAAAATACAAAATTAAATTAAAGTTCGAAAACTATATTTTTAAAAAACTACAAAAACTTTTATAATAATACAAAAATCTAGAAATAGACTTAGATATATAGAAATATAATTATATATATATATTTATACAAATTAGTTTTTGCTATTTTAAAGATAGCAAACAAAATATATTTTAATTGCAATTACTACAAATAAAACAACTATTATTACAAGTTAAACTAATATATATTAGTTTTATATATTATAAACTTTGCAATATAACTTATTATAGCAAAACAATTTGTAGATTTTAGCACAAAAATTATTATTAAATAGCAAATAACTAGAAGTAGAAATTAAAATATAGTAATAAATAATTTAAAAAAAGTAAAAGAAATTGTTAGCAATAACAATAACAATTGTATAAATTAGTTTAACTTTTTTTAAAGTTTGTATATTGTACTTATTATATTATATATAATAGTTTATTTTTAATTAAAGAATATTAACAATAATAAAAAAGATTATTACTATAATAGCAATAGAGCAAATACAAAAAACAAAAAGAAATATAATAGCAATAATAGAATTTAATTTGTAGAAATATTTTGTTGCAAAGTAATAAAAGCACTTAATAGCGCAATCTACTATTAAAAAATATATAATAAAAAGATTTTATTTAAGAATAAATACGTAGCAATAGTATTAAACAACTATTATATATTGTTAATCTTATCTTTATTTTTTTTAATTTGTAGATATATTCTATATTGTAATTAGAAAAAAGATCGAAAAAAGCAAGAAATATAGATAAAATTATAATTAATTAAAAAAATAGAAAAAGCAAAAGAAATTAAAATTAAAGCAAAAGAAACAAAAATTAAAGCAAAAATAATAGATATAAGTATAAAAATAGATATAAAAGCAAATATAATAGCAATAGTAATAACAATAACAACAACAATAACAACAACAACAACAACAACAACAACAACAACAACAACAACAACAACAACAACAATAACAATAACAACAACAATAACAACAATAATAACAATAATAACAAAAACAATAATAATAACAATAACAATAACAATAACAATAACAATAACAATAATAATAATAATAACAACAATAACAACAATAATAACAACAATAATAACAACAATAATAACAATAATAATAAAAACAATAATAATAACAATAACAATAATAATAACAATAACAACAATAATAACAACAATAATAAATAATAATAATAATAATAATAATAATAATAATAATAATAATAATAATAATAATAATAATAATAATAACAACAACAACAACAACAACAACAACAACAACAACAACAACAACAATAATAATAATAATAATAATAATAATAATAATAATAATAATAATAATAATAATAATAATAATAATAATAACAATAATAATAACAATAACAATAATAACAACAACAATAATAACAACAACAATAACAATAACAATAATAACAACAACAATAACAATAACAATAATAATAACAATAATAATAACAATAACAATAATAACAACAACAATAATAACAACAACAATAACAATAACAATAATAACAACAACAATAACAATAACAATAATAATAACAATAATAATAATAATAATAACAACAATAACAATAATAATAACAACAATAACAATAATAAACAAAAAATATTTATTAAAGTTATATAAATAATTTGTTTATATATATATATCTCTTATTTTTAAAATAGTATTAATACTATTAAGTTACTTATTATTGTTTAATAATTTATAAAAGTACTAATAATATTTTATATAATTAAAAGTTAATTAAATTTTTAAATTAATTTTGCAATTATCTTTGTTGCAATTAGAATTAAAATAAAGTTATTTCTTATATAATATATAAACAATTTTAATATTTATATATTAATTATAATAAGTAAAATAAAATACTAGAGAGTAAATATTTGTAATTGTATTTACAAAGTTGCAATATTTATTTATAAAAAAGATAAAGATTATTATTATTATAAAATAAATTTAAAGATTGCAATATTAATTATATTAATTTTAATTAAATATTATAATAATTAAGTATTTCTATAGTTTATAAATAAATACAAAAATAGAAGTAATTATATTTACAAAATTCTTTTGCAAAATAATATAAAAAGTAAGAAAACAAAATAGTAATAATAATATTTATATTATTATATTATATCTAAAAACAATAGCAATATATCTATATATTATAGAAAAAAATAAATTATTGTTATTTATCTAATATTTGTTAAAAGCAATTCTATTAAGAAAATAAATCTACAATTATTAAAATAGATAAGAATAGTAATTATAAATATATTATTATAAATATTTATTACTTTTTTACTATTTATAAGATACAAAAAACTACTTTAAATATTTGTTTTTATTTTATTATTATTAGAGATAATTGCAAAGTAGAATTTTGTAGATATATTATTATAAATATTTATTGCTTTTTTACTATTTATAAAATACAAAAAATTATTCTAAATATTTGTTTTTATTTATTGCTATCGAAAAGCAAACAATTGCAAAATAGAATTTTATATATTTATATTATAATATATACAACTTTTTAAATATTATTATAATAGCAATTTGAAAATTATATTGCAATTAAAACTAATAATATAAATTCTAAAAATTAAAGTTCTAAGAAAAAATATAATTGTAAAATATATCTTGCAATACTAAATTAATTTTGCAATAGTATACTTAGTATATATTAGTATATATTTAACAAAAAGTTGTGCAAACTAGATTTAAACAAAAATAATATTAAATTAACAAATATTATTTATATATTGCTTTTTCTTAATAGCAAACAAGAGAGTATTTTATAGAGAGCAAGATTTTTTTGCATTTGCATTTCTTAGCAATTAGTTCTATTATAAATGCTACTATTACTATTATATATACTATCTAACTTAATTTGCTTAACTACGTAGTTTTACTTAAAGATATAGTAATTACTTTATACAATTATATATAAATTGTTGTTAAGATACTTTTATATTATTTTCTTTCTTTGTATTGCAAATTTAGACAAATATATTCGAATATAGTTAAAATTTTGCAAATTTCGAATTTTTAATATATATATATATATTTTTTTTTGTCGATTTTCTTTCTTTTTATATTATATAATTAATCGATTTTTCGAACTTCTTAAATATAATTGATTTTTTTTAACTTTTTAGAACATAATTAACTTCTATTTTGTTGTCAATTTTTCGATTTTTGTATTATATAATCTAACTTTCTTTTTTAGAATTAAAATTAATAATCTTTTGTACTTTCTTAATTTTTTTATATTTAATATTTTTTTTAAATTTATTTATCTTTTTTTTCTTTCTTTCGATCTTGTTGTTGCTTGACAAATTGTTTAATATTTGTTTAAAATTGTATTTATATTACTCGAAAATATTTAATATATACTTGCCCAAATACTCGAACAATACTTAATACTAACAAAAAAAGTCGAGAACTAACTAGATTGCTATTTGCAAAATATATATTTTTTTTGCAAATATATCGCTATTTTTTTTTTTTTTTCGACTCTTCTACTTGACGAAATTGTAATTGTTGTTTAACAATTATCGAAAAATCTGTTTTCGATATTAGATAAATACTTAATGCAATACTCGATATTAATCGAATGTTACGCTCGACTAGATTGATTGCGTCGGGTCGGGTTATCGAGTTCAAGTCAAGTATTCGATTCGAATCGAGTCGAATTAGTTTCAAAAGTTGGAATCGAAAAGTCGATCCAATTTCTAATATTAGAATTGTTAAATTAAATCAATTTCTAATATTAAAATTAAAAATCAAATTATATAAATAGTAATTTCTTAAAAACGCAATATTTTAGCAAAAGTAATATATATATATAATGCATATTAGTAGTTATTATAATAAATAACTAAAATAGTTTAAAATATATTAAAACTAGTTAATTTAAATTAATTTTTAGTATTTTTTAACATCGATTTGATTTCAAAAGTTAAAATCGAAAATTAAGTTAATTCGATTTAATTCGATTTTTAAAAAATTAATATTTGAATCGATTTCTAATATTAAAATTGTCGAATCAAATTAATTTTAAAAGTTGAAATCGAAATTCAATTTAACAATCAATCTACTCTCGACAATATCTAATATTACTTGGAATTCTTCTAAGTATTAATCGAAGATAATATTAACAACTTGTCGAAGCTTGCAATTAAAGAGAGAGATATTATTACAAGTTCTAACTAAGATAGATTTTATTTTTTGAATTTTTGTTTTTTTAGTTTCGAATATACTATAGATAGTATCTAGTATCTTAATATTTGTAGTACTTCTACTTATTTTTTGTATATAGATAGTTTTGCATAGCTAGTATTCTTGTCAATTAACTATATACTAGTCTACTGGTTTTATTCTCTAACAATAGTATTATTATAATATATTACTATAATATATTATCTATAATAATAATAAATCTAATTTTAAACTTTTTTATACTATTTTTAGTAATTCTTAATATAATAATGTTATTTTCGATTTCTTGATAATTTGATTCGATTTCTAATATTGGAATCGAAAATCGACTTAAATTAAATTAAGTCAATTTTAAATTAATATTAATTCGATCGAGTTTCGAATCGATTTCTAATATTAAAATTATTAGATTAAATCGATTCCAATAGTTAAAACCGAAATCCGATCTAACAATTAGTCTATTTCGAACTAATTGTTAGCAATATAGTATATTGTTGTATTTGTATATAAAGTATTGTAGTAATTTATAAAAAATTCGAAAAATATAAAGTAGTAGACAAACTCTACATATTTTGCAAAATTTATATAGTATATTGTTACAACAGAAATTTGATAAATTGCTATTTACTTATAGTTGCTCTAATAGTTATTGCAATAATTTTTGCAATATTTATTTTAATAGTTGTTTCGATTTTGCTATATATTATTTTGTCTATTTTCTGTTTTTTAATTTTAATAGTAAAATTTTTTGCTCTAATTGTTTGCAAAAGAATTTGTTATTATTGTAATTGCAAGTTTTATAGAAGATTTTAATATCTAAAATTGTTGCAATATTTGTTAAATTAATTAACAAAACTATCTATTAAAATCTTGCAAATTCTGTATAAACTATTTGAAATATTTGTAATTAGCAAAATATTGTCGAAAGAAATATATATAGTTAAATTGCTAATAGAAAAATATACAAGAGAAATAGATTAAACAAAATATATATAATATAGACTAATAAACAGTTTGTTTTTCTAATTATCTATTTAATCGATTTAAATTTTGCTAATTAAAATAATAAACAAATATTATTTTTTATATCTTACGCTTTGCGTCGAGTTTCTTAATAAAATTCTGAGATAATATATAAATAGTAAATATATTAATAATAGAATATAGTTCTATCTCGAGTTAATTTTATATTTAGATTAATTGTCTCTAAATTTCTTCGATATCTATTAACTATATATAAAAAATAATATTTTACAAATATTTTGTAGCTTCTTGTTTGTTTTTAGTATTTTTAACAATAAAGATCTTTAATATTAATTTGTTAAATATTTTGCTAATGTTTATCTTAAAACAATTCTGCAATTTATTGTTAAAATTTAAAAAAATTAGATTTCGAAATACTTGTTTTTTAAAGTTGTTTATCTTTTTAAAATACTATATTATAGCAAAGTTACAAAAACAAAAAAAGAGATTGTTTCGAATAACAACTTTGTTAACAATATATATATAATTATTTATATATTCGACAAATATAAAAACTTCTTTGTATGTTATTTTCTTATAGACAAAAATAATATTATTTAATTTATAACTATCTGAAATATCTAAATAAATAAAAATTAGATTAAATATCTTAAATTAACTAAAAGATATATCTATACTTTTTTGTAAAAACTTATTAAAATATCTAGAAACGCAATAATAATTAACTTATTTATTTCGAGACAAATACTATATCTGTTCTATTAAAAAGTATTAATCTTTTTTATATAATATAATTTACAATTAATCTAGATTAAAGTTTGCAGAAAATAAAATTTATTTAAAGATTGCGAAATTAAATTAAAAGATCGAAATTTGTTCAAAAATTGCAAAATTAAGTTGCAAAATTAAAATCTATTCAAAAATTACAGAATTGAATTGTAAAAACAAAGTTTATTTAAAAATTGCTAAATTAATTTGAATGTTAAAAAACTATTAAACAAATTCTTGTTATTGCTACAAATCTATATTATTAAAGATAGTTGTATTCGATTAAATTATTTCTGATTGTAAAATATTAAATGCGACATTTTGTTATTAATTGTATAGAGCATATTGTTTAGCGTTAAATAAGTTAAATAGCTGTAAATTGTACAATTGCGCAACAAAATTAGATTAATTAAATTGTTGCTATTTATTCTGCAAAAAAATATTAGAATATTAATCTATTATTCTGAATTTGTTGTCTATTTCAAAACTTGTCTAACTAATTTTAGATTAACAACAATAATTGATACTATTATTTTTAAAAGAGAAAACTTGCTTTTAACAATATAGATTGTTAATATTTGTTAATATATTTTTGCACAATTTACTATTGTTTAATTTGTCAGTTTTGTTGTTTCTTAGTTTGTCGAAAAAATTAGCTATTAATTGTTTAGATAAAAATACAGACAAAATAGAAAATACAAATAGAAAAACAAATTTAAAAATATTTAAAAATGCAGATTTATATTGAACAACAAAAACTTTGTTAATATACTCTAAAGCAACAATCGAATTAGAAAACTTTAGATTTAGAATATTATTAAAATAGATATTTAGATTCTTTTAATTAAACTGTTTGTTTTAATATTTAGATAACTGTTTTATAGACAGCTCTAATAATATTTTCGAAATAATATTGTCTAATATAGAAGACAGTAATATCTTTGAAATAACAATATTAACTATAGTAGATTATAATATTTTCGAAATCTAATAATTAAAAATAATAGACAATAATATCTTTGTCGAAGACTTATTGTAAGTTGCAACAGACAGTAATTTCTTTATAAAAAAATTATTACTAATTGTGTTAAGTAAAGCTATCTATTGTATTTTTCAAATTTATTAATTGCTTGTTGAAGTAGAATCTTGTTAATTATCGATTTAGTTAATCAAATTTGTTTATCTTTACTATATTGAACAGATTAAATAGATCGACAAGATCTGTCTATAAATTCAAGTAAAAATAAACAAATCAAAAATTTGAAAAACTTTTTAGTTTTTTGTCTAGTTAATTTACTAATATAAGAGATATATTAATATTTAGTAGTATAGAACTGCAGAATTTGATAATTAAAAACAAAAAAAACAAAATTAGTTAGTTTGACTGAAAAAAATATCTTAATACAATTAGATAGATATCTGTGTAAAATAGACAAATATTAACTCTAATATAATAATTTAGTATCTAATAAATATAGAATGCAAACAAATAACAACTCTAATATAGTAATTTAGTATCTAGTAGTAAATATAAAACTAAATAGAAAAACTAACAATTAGTATTGTTTGTCTAAATTAGATAGACAATTAACTCGAATTGTTAATTAAAACTATTATTTGCTAAACAAAAGATAGCAATTAGACAGACAAGACAAGCAACTAGACAAAATAAAACAATACGCAAGTAAACAAAACAAATATCTATAGTAGTTGTAAAGTAATTGTCTAAGAACTAAGCTAACAATCGAGTTATATTTAATTGTTCGAAAGCAGATATTATCGACAGACATTAAATACTCTCTTGCTATTTGGCAAGAGTATTAGACACAAATCTTGTAACAATCTTATTAAGTAAAAGAGATATTTTATCTTATAAAATATATAAAAAAATATATATATCTTAATTGTTATTAGAATCTTTTAAGATTTTTTTTTAAACAAGATATAAAAATTATATTTTAATTTTAATTAATCGAAGATTAAAACTATTTAAACAATATATTAAATAATAATTTAAAAATCTTTATAACAAACTTAATAAAATATATTTTATTTATTTTTAAATTGTTAATTTTCTTTTACTTTGTTACAATTATTTTTCTATTTTTATTTTTTAAAAAATCTAGTTGTTTTTTTAGTCGATTTAGTTTAGTATATATTTTGTGTATTTCTCTCTTTAAATATATTTGTTCTTCGTAAATAGACTGATCGTTCGGGTCGGTTTTTCCCCAAAATCTATAATCCGACCCGAAAGTTATATCTAATTAGGTCAAGTTTTAACCTAATATAGTTAGTATTTTCATAATTTATGCAATTCGGTTCCAACTATTAGAACCGAACGATCAGTCTATTCTTAAATTTGTTTAATTAAAATCGAAAAAATTGTTAAATTATAATTACAATTATATTATATATACTTTATATACTTTTTAAAATTATTATATATACAGTAAGTCTTATTAGATATTGTACAATTATAACAAAAATATATTGTTAAAAATATTAAACTTAAAATGTTAAAAAGATCTTTTTTTCGAAAAAAAGAATTTCTAGTATTAATTTTTCTTAAAGATATAATAAGAAAATATTAGATTTCGAGACAAAAACTTTAAAGAAAAAAGATTATATTATAAACTTATTAAAAGTATATTAGTTATTTAGATTTTATATTTTTAAGATAAACTTATTATTATATTTAACAAACAAAATATTGCAAATATTTATATTTGCTATATTCGACAAACAAGCAAAGCGAGCAATTAGTATTTTCTTAGTATATAGAAACTAGAACACGACTCTTTTATAAATCGTGTTTAACTTATCTTAAGTTTTGACTTATTGTTACAACTACTTAAGTTGCAAATTCTTGTTACTAAGTAATTGCTTGCATTGCTTGAAGACGCCTACAAACCTCTCCAATAGCATAACCCTCTCTGATACCTTCGTGGGAAGTACTAGCGTAACACACTGTATATTGCGGATGAAGTACGAATGGCAGCGCAGTTCAGTGACTTGCAACGCTCCTGCGCCTAAATGATCCCTGCCCCCATACTCCTGATTCTCTATCGACTCCCTACTGACACCCTCAATCATGATTACCTTCTTCTGCAAATACTCTGCTATTCATTAGCCCCATACCTCTTGCGCCGTCGCCACTTTATTGATCAATCGTTCATTTTCCGGCAATAGACCCTTTGACGAATACTGCATGTCCTAATTCCCTTCCAGGCAATCTCGCATCACCACGCCCCTTCTAAATAACACTGCTTTCAACGACCAGCTGTCCGACAAACCATCTCGCATCGACACTGCATTACACTTGTATTCTATATCTCACAGCTATCCAAAAAGTGTCAGAAACACCATTTACCTACCGGAAGTAGAACAATTAATCGTGGAGCGCCACTCAATACTTGGGCCGAGCAGCCAGGAACTGGAGGCCATTGCCCGACATCCGGAGAATCGTCCATCCACATCACTGATCGGAAAGCATCTGGGCTTCATGGGGATTGGAGATACACTACACACACCTCGTTGATTGGCCCGCAATTGCGCCAAGCTCGTCACTACAGCCTCTACTACCTGTGAGCGTTACTGCCACCTGAGGGCTTGTCGAGATTAGACACAGGATCAAAGCATTACGATATCCTCGGATTGCTAGCCCAGATGGCTCCTTCGCCTAAGCCAGATCACCCTCTGAACTTGAACTACCTTCCTCAGCTTGCGGTAAATCAGTCGAAATCGGGATCTTCAACTGCAAATACATCGCCGATAGATACCCCAATAAATAACTCGATAAGATCTCCTTTCGGGAACCCGCCAAGTGTTAATGGGATGGGCAGTGCGCCAGGAAGTGCAAGATTAGGGGCTGGATCCCCGTCGCACGAGCTTGGAGGGAGGCTATATTCAAAACGGTGAGAGAATATTGATATGGCCCCAACAAAATTCGGTACGCTAATGGAACCCTCGTCCTGGACAGGGCTCGAGAGATTCAAGCTCAAGAGGGATTAACACCAGTCTGGGGCCCACCTGCGAGCGGTGGTTCCACTCCTCTAAGAGAGACAATTCCCGAGTCACCAAGTCAAGATGGGTTTCCGGATTTTCTACCACCCTCCGAAAGTACTATACTGAGCCCAACCCGTCGCGCTCGAGCTGGGACCGTGCCTTCGAGATTTCCCCCGAAAGGTGGCTCGACCTTGACAAGCCCTGCACTGTCGCAGAATAAGAGCTCTAGGCCTACGCCGGCAACGACGCCTTTCAAGTCATCTGCCTTGACCTTAAGCGACATCAAGGACACAGGACTGAACGCCTCGACCAAGACACCGACGATTCTTACGCCAAGAGATACATCCGTGTTACTATCGCGCTTGAGGGCAGGTTCTATGCCCCAGCGGTCGAATTTCATGGATTCATCGAGTCCGTTTGGTTCCGCGTTCTTTGCGTCGAGTTGGAGCAACCGTCGTGACAGAGCTTCTACATTGGCGAGCGTCCGCTCGGATCCACCAGAATCACCAGTGCAGTCATCGTTTTCGAAGGACGGTCTAAACGACGTGGATGTCAAGACTCTTGATTATCTTGGCTTGGCTGATACCCCTCGGCAGGATCCGGCCGCACTGATGGGCCAAGGATTGAAGATGTCAATTCCGCCCTCACTCGCGCCGTACTTGGAGGTCAAGCAAAATCCGAACCGACTCAGATCATATTCAGTCAACGCAAAAGAAAAATATGCGGCAGAGGAGGATGAGGAGTATCTGAACGAGGAGTCTCAGACGGCTGCGGCGTATGCAGAAACTCAGTATCAGATCCATCAGCATAATCTTGCCGTCCAAGCATACGCCAATTCGGCCACCTTACAGAGGCCGCGCGCCAGGACCGCCGGAGTTCTCGACTCACCTATGAGATCGGCAGGGATGGGATTCGTCAAGTCTCCTCTTGGGAAGAGCATCGGTGCAGGTGGCTTAGGCTTTGAAAATGGCATAGACTATACAGGCCTCCCTGAGGCAGTACAAGCGCTTCATCTCGGTGCGTCGTCAGCTCGGCCAACGCTTGATAATTCCGACGAGAACAATCAAGACGTACCTACGCGAGCATTGTGGCTTGGGAATATTCCTACATCTACTACGGTCTCCTCTTTGCAGGCAATATTCATGGCTTACGGAAAGATCGAGTCCACGAGGGTTCTTATTCATAAGAATTGTGGTTTTGTCAATTTCGAAACTATCGAAAGCGCCGCGCAGGCCAAATTCAGTTTGAACGGCAAAGAGATATTCCCCGGGGCTGGAGCCATACGAATAGGTTATGCAAAAGCACCGTCATCCAACAGTGGTACGCCAATCAATAATTCAGCATACTCTTCAGGGAGTCCAGAGCCTTATGGAAACGGCCAAGCGGAACGGCAGGATGCACAAGGCAAAGATGCTACAAATGGCAGTCGACCAACAAACGGTGTCCATATTCAGACTGCGGCTGCGCTACAGGTTCCTGAGTTGCCGGGACTCAGAGACGCAATGCTCGACATTGTGCCCCAATTCGGTGCTACTGATCAAGACTGCTATAACATTGCCAACATTATCGACGCTGCAGTTCGCTTTACGAACTATGTATCCGAGATACCACCTCCACCGGAAGCGAGCCAAAACAGGATACACGATGCCCCAAAACTTAGGGAGATTCGAAAACATATGGAGAATAATGCCATAACATCTGCAGAGGTTGAAGAAATTGCAATGGCCATGCTGCCAGAAATTGGAGAATTGGGCTCTGATTATCTTGGCAATACTGTCGTTCAGCAACTCTTCCAGGTCTGTAACGAGAATATCAAGCACGATCTGCTTATTAGGATCGAACCACACCTGGCCGAGATGGGCGTGCATAAAAATGGGACTTGGGCAGCGCAGAAAATTATTGGCGCGACCAGACTCTCCGCACAGATGGACATCATCGCCAAAGCTCTCCGGCCTTACGCTGTGCCTCTATTTCTCGATCAGTATGGTAACTACGTACTTCAAGGATGCCTCCAATTTGGTCCTACGTACAACAGCTTTGTCTTTGAGAGCATGATCAGCCGTATGTGGGATATTGCGCAAGGCCGTTTCGGAGCAAGAGCCATGAGAGCATGTCTTGAAAGTCCCCATGCAACAAAGGATCAACTACGCATGCTAGCAGCCTCTGTTGCCCTCCACAGTGTGCAACTAGCGACAAATGCCAACGGTGCTCTTCTCCTGACCTGGTATCTCGATACTTGTACCTTCCCTCGTAGGCGAGTCGTCCTTGCACCCCACCTGGTTCCACACTTGGTGCATTTGTGTACCCATAGGGTTGCGTACTTGACCGTTCTCAAGGTTATCAATCAGCGGAATGAGCCTGAAGCTAGGGACATTCTTGGTAAAGCTCTTTTCTTTTCGGAAGATCACAAAGTTCTTGAAGACATTCTCAGCGATCAAACATCAGGAACAACATTGATCTACAAAATTATTACCACCCCGTACTTTGATGAAAACGTGCGACTAGAGATCGTGGCCAATATCAAGGCTGTCCTGACCCGACTCAAGGTATCACCGTCGCAAGGCTATAGGCGACTGATGGACGAAGTGGGCATGCCGGGCAAAGGGGGAAGGGCAGATCGCGAGCATCAAGGTCCCTCCGGTCACGGCTCTCATCAAGACAGATCTCGGCCTTCTTCATCGCACAACATGCATAGCGGTCGAAGACACCTCCAGGAGACAGACCGATATGCTAATAGCCAGTCTTTCCCAAATTCTGCCCAGCGGTCCGCGTTTCCTTCGCCTGCCCTGGTACCAATGACCTCGGCCCTTGACCCCAATCTTACCGCCTACGATCAGTACAATGTTGCATACGTGTCAAATCCGCTTAATCCGCAGTACGCCAATGTCCCGTTCAATGGGGCCTCTCGTGGCGTGTCTCCGGCAGGCTTCTACGCTGGGCTTCAGAATTACGTGTCGGCACCTTCTCAGTTTGATCCAATGGGGCTACAACGTGTGCAGCCGCAACCTCAACGTCCTATGCATTTAAATCCTGATGCTTTGATGGCAGGGCAAGGGTACGCAGCAACGCAATTCCCTACGGTGGGTCAATCGGGCTTTCCATACAACCAGCTGGGCTTTCTGCCGACGGCGCAACAGCAACAGCAGCAAATGGCGATGAATCAACAGCAATACATGAGGTACCAGAACACTGGTCAGGCTGGCGGGCACAATGGAAGGCAGGGCGGAGGGCAACACGGAGGGCACGATGGAGCCCAGAATGGAGTCCACAATGGTGGTCAAAATGGTCATAAAGGTCGCAACGGAGGCCAAAATGGCGGCTGAGTTTGGGAAGGACGATAGATTACTCTGGGTGAGTATGTCCCTCTTCAGTGCGGGAACCGAGCCTCTTATTCATTTTCTAGGCGTAACATCTGCACTGCTTTTGCCCCTGGCCTTTCAGCCTTCGTGAGTATGAACTGGCGTTTTGGATGTACAATATATGGATCAACATCTGGGCTCGACTGTGTCACAGATAGTACCGACGGGACCTTACAGAATCTTACGATTTTCCTTTTTCGCCTTCTACCACGGACGATGTGCGGGCATGCGTCCTTCCCCTGGATCCGTTTGCATAGGTAGCTCTGGATGACTGGCCAAGCAAGTTGATCAATTCTTGGAAAAAAAATTGGGAGGGCAAGAGTGGCTGTATACAGTACGTAGGCGATCCGCAAGAGGCGCCCACTTGGACATAGGCACTGTGAGATCCTCGGTCAGGGCTGCGAGTGCTGATAGGTTAGCTCTCGGCGATCTATCCAAAGACTAGAAAACCAATTCTTGCGGTCATGCTGTGCTCTGTAATGGACATATCTGATATGTCTGCTTTATATCGTCTCTTGCACAAAAGCCTGGGACACGCTATTCAAAAGGGGTTTTCCATGATATACTGTTGCAAACTTAAGGTAGTGCCTACATGTATTCGAAAGGCCCCTTAACTGGCTTCGCAACACTCGTGGATACTGACAGTAGACGATGCTAAAATTTCCCTTCTGAAATACAGGCTAGCTCTTCGGATTCGAATTGCAAGGCGAGAAACCTCAGCGTCACCCATAAGCAGTCCGTCCGGCGATGGAGGTACTTCGAATATCGGTAATAGTGTTCCATACGCAAGGGAGACTATTGCCGCTTAAATTTTCTCGGGGCGGTCTTGTATGTACAACTAGAAGTACTCCTTTCAGTGACGTTGTCAGGACCATATGCTTTTCAAACCGTCCTGCTTCTCCGACTCTTCTCACTTCCGAAGACCTAGCATGCTTTGCAGACAGAAGAGAGATTTTGATGAGGACACCTCTATTGATTGTACAGGATTTTCTACATGTACTCGGACGAAAACTGTGCGAGCACTTTTTGTACCTCATGCTAAGATATAAACAGCCGTACGCCAGCTCTTTTGTACATGAAAGCCACTTTGATTGCTGGAATGAGAAAAGCCTTCGATCATAGACAAGTTTGCGTCACGTCGGTGCGGTCATTCCCTGGATTCCACGTAGCACCAGCATAACCATCAATGTCGCCCTTTGAAACAAGATACTCCACATCAGAAGATCATTGATTTAGTCTTCTTCTGCACCGCGTGTCTCCTCTGTTCAATAACCGAATGTCTTGGATCCTTCTCCACTGGCGGCGGGGCGTACGATCTCCTCGTCTCCGTCTTCGCCGGTGTAGGCGGCGCTAAGCGCATAGGGGCTGCCTTTCCGTCCTCCGCGGTCTTCGCTGCCACAGCACGCTGCCTCGTAAGCACAAGATCCGTCCATGCCTTCGGCTTACTCGAGTCCTTGCCCACGACGTCCGCCAGCGCCTTCATCCAGCCCTCCTTGTCTGCTGCGCTATCGGCGTAGAAGTCAATGGTTTCGCCGTTGGCGAAGCGGATCCGGAAACCTTCCTCAACAAACATGTATCCCTCTTCTTCCTCCGCGAATGCTGATTTGCGGCGCCCTCCGGATCTGGCGGATGTCTCCTTTTGAGTCAGAGAGGATTTGTCGTCGATTAGCTTGCTGGATTTGGCGAGATTGATCGTGGCGCGTGGCTGCCGGGAGGCTTCGTGGTATGCGGTAAATTTGGAGCCGGAAAGAGTAAAGAAGCGGCGCCGCCAGTACTGCGTGGATCGTTAGTCGATCTCGGATCTCACATTCCAGGGAGTGTCATGATCTTACTGGACAGTCACCACCTTGCTGACTCAAGTGCCCTTCCCACGTCTTGGAAGCGTTGGTTTCAGCTTCTTTGAGCTCACGGATGCATGCATTCATACTCTTCGGCATGCCCTGATCATTCGCACCCTTCGGCTTGGGAACGAACAGGAGCTGAAGCTCAAGCTTGCCAATCTTGTAGGGTGCTTTGCGCTGCACGCCCATGCTCGCCGTGCTTCGCTTACTTTTAACGCTGCTTGTATTTTGTACGTCCTCGGTGGCCCACTCGTTGAAGCAAGGTACGTCGACAGTGAATGGCTTGCCATAAGCGTTGGCCTCGTGGTCTTTCAGGCAGATATATGATCTAGCAAAGCTACCGTCCTTAGCCACTAGACCATGCAACAGGTCCCACGCAGTTGGGTGCATTGATCGTCTATTTGCTTGAGCTTGTTGCTGTCGCTGCCGCTCAGCTTTCTGGGCTTCTTCTTGCTGTTTCAACTCGAGCTCCTTTCGTTTCTTTGGTGATGCAAAAACGCGGCTAAATGTCGATGCTTTGGGTGTCTTGACGCTCTTGGTAGGAGACTCTGGAACCGCTTTGATCTTAGGCTCCTCTAGTCTGGTTTGGAGCGTAAGCTGGAACTCAAGATCGTTCAGAACCACAAGCTCGAATTCTTGTCCAATAGGAGCCGTCTTCCCTAATTCAAGCCACGATGTCGTGACACAGTGCAGGCCGTTGTCGAGAGTCAATGCGAAATAAGAGCGCTCTCCTAGTTATACCGTTAAATCCTGATTCATCGCCAATACAGCGCTTCAATGATTTACCTTTCGGCAGCGGCAGGTCCAGGTCCTTAACTCGCAGGACCTTCACGAACAGACAGCCTCTCTCAGCCCCGTCTTCCAAGACGTCTTCGTCTAGTGGACCTTGATCTTCAGCGACGCTGTTAAGGCCGCTGGCGACGTTGCTGGGTTGACCTGGAAGTGGAGGTACGGATCCCCCAATTGTTTTCTTTTGAGGGCTACCGCCTGATTGTCGAATGCTCTTGCGTCTGACCTTACTGTTCCAAGGTTCTGTCGTCCAGGTCTGTTGGCTAGGCTTCCGAGGCGAATTCCCGGCGGATCTAGTGCCTCTCATTGAAGGGTCCTGAAGGTCGTCGGCTGCGTGTGGATCTGTCTCATTCGAAGCGCTGCTCGCAATGATGACTTTGGTGTTTTGTCTCATAAGGTATCCTTTCTGCGTCCGGAAAAGTTTGTTAGCATGATTTTCTAGGAAAGGTTTGAATCCTTGTCCTCCGATATACTCTGCGTAGCCTCGCGAGTTGGGCCGCTGTGGTAGATGCAAGGAAGGAAAAGTGGACGCCACCTTCTGAGCTTCAATCACACGATCGAATTCTTTGTCAAGACCAAAACCTGCGCCCTCGCTGCTTCCGACGCGGATGTCAAGCGGTATTAGACTGCTTTTTCGCTTCGACGGTCCAGAGGAATTTTCTGTGGTGTCGCTCTCCGTACTTGCTTCTTGTACTCCTAGTGCATAAGTGTCCGCCTCTACAGTTATCGACGGGCGGTTCTGATGTCGCTCTGGGATCGATGGAACCGCAGGAACTTCATAGCTGACTTGGCGGCGTGCCTCGGCCATAGTCTGCACGTCTGACGGAGTAATAGAAGGACGTGTCTTGAGCTTGCTACCAGGAGCCTTGATCGTAGCAACCGGCTCTGGTACGCTTGGAGAGTCTGCCTTAGGCGATTCCGCGATTGGGTGACGAATTACTGAATCTGGTGTTCGCGGTTCGTCATCAGACTCAGAGCCATGTGCTGGATACCTAGGAGGCTGTAGTTGTTCGACGGGTGTGACGGGTCTCCGCGAAGGCTCTCCCGTCAATATTGTCTCCACCAGTAATGCTTGCTTGACAGGCTCATCCAGCGCCACTGGCGGACTTGAAGTCAGATAGGAATCCAGCCCGAAGCCAAAGTCCTGCTCTCCCAACAGGGCCGCAAATTGTGGCAGTGACATGCGGTGGCTCCTTTTGACTTCTTCTTTTTGCTCATCAGAGGTCGGAGTAGTTGCTCGTGGTGTCAAAGGTCCATCATCTTCGTCTTTGGTGTCGGGAGATGGTGGTGAACATCGCTCTTCACTCCTTGAATCTGTCGAGTAATGGCTCTCGTCATCGTATTCTCCGCGATCGATAGGTAGATCATGTGGTCGCTCGCACTCATCTAAGGACGCCCCGAGAGCTTCAGCTTCCAAGTGCTGGCTGTAAAGATCAGGGATGGTGTAGACATCGACCTCGCTTTCATCGTCCTCCTGCTTGATGAAGACATCCTCCTCCGTGTAGCTATTCGTATCTCCAGTCTCCAATGAAGGCAGTGGAGTGTCAGGATCCAGATTGCTGATAAGATCCCTATCATTGCCAAGAGTGAATGCTGGAGAATCCATACCCCTTTCTTCATCTTCGAGCATTTGGCACTTGCTTTTTACCTTGCGGAGGATGGATTCCCTTGAGATTCGTGGAGGCATCTTGTACTCCCCAAGATCGGCGACATCGTCATTCTCAGCCTCGTCTTCATAGATCTTAATACCATCGTCTTCAGTCTGGCTGTTACGTTCGGGGCTCATGCTTCGACTTCCATGTCTCAGCCGTGCCTCGCGTCGCTCCTCAGCGGCTGTCTTGGGTTTCGCTTCTTCTTGAATCATCATAAGTCTCAAGCGATCTTCGATGGACATTGAGCATCCGCCCATACCCTGGATCTCGGCTTTGGTGATTGATGCAGGTGACGGAGGAGTCGCGATGTTGCGCTGAGCGCTGCTGGCACGTTCGGCCGCAACATTGAGGCTTCCGTTCGAGTCAGACCGAACCCGCGGATATGTTGGTAGGCCCAGAGCAGGCAGGGGTGGTAAAGGCCGACGTTCGCCGTTGGAGTTGACTGAATTGGTCCGTGTGGGCGAGGACCGGGCATCTAGGGCTGACGACGGGTTTTCTGGGGGTGGAAGGCTGCTTTGCTCTCGATCGAAAGGATCATCAACGTGCGCTGCAAGATCGTCATTTGCAACTGCCGGGCTCATGAAGCGCCAATCTTCTGGCAACACAACTGGTGTCTTGTCCGTGTCTTCAAGGGATGCATCGAAACTGTCCTCGCGATCAAAAGATGTACTTCTGTCGAACCCTTCATCCTTATCATCTTCGACTGAGTCGTAGCTTCCGTCGCGCGATCCAGACGCGACTGAAGATGGATCTGGAGTCGTCATCTCATACTCGTTGACTTGCGGTGGAGCAGCGGCGAATGTGACACTCTTCGCATGGCGATGTAATGATTTTCCCGCGGGTAACTGACGTTCGACCGATGAGTCTTCATCGTCTGACCATACACTAGCCTCTGGATCGAGTCCTTGCGCTTGTGTAAACCTGCTCTTACTCGAAAGAGACGATTTGCTGGGCGAGATTTGCCCTTTACTTGGGGATTGAATTGGCTCCGGGTTAAAGTTGAGCTTTCCAGGAATCTTGAGGGGACTCGAAGATACCTTACTATCCATCTGGTTCTGACTTCGGAGACCCTCAAGACCTTTCCCACCGAAAGCATTGCCGTGTACCTGAACGTTCAAGGGCCTGCCCGAAGCCAATGGCCTCTCGATCATTGGACTTGAGGAAGGATCGTATTCGTTCTTATGCTCTCGAGCGAACATACTGCTATTCTTGACGCGAGACGCGCGCTTGAGGTTTTCGATGGACGACCTTTTGTTTGACGACGGCGAGCCTTCTGTTTTGTCGCCAATGCTTCGATTCTCATCACCGAAGCGACTTGGAGATTCGCGACTTTGCCAGTAAAGGCGCGGTGAATTGGATGCCATGGGCGAGGACTCAAATGGTGAGGAATGCTCGTTGAACATTGGTTTCTAGACCCCATCAGCATAAATTCTGTACTAAGTTCGCGACTGACTTACCTTAGTAACCTGATTATAGCTTGGAGAGTTCCTTCGCTGCGCCATTGGACTTAGCTCTGTGAGCGGTCGCTGCACTGGTAACCCGCTCATCTTGTTTGGAGAGGATGAAGGTGTGCTCTTCTGGATGCGGAGAGGCTGTTCATGGTGGATCGGAGAATCAAACTGATATACCGATTCAGAAGCCATTGTATGCTTTGGAAAATTGAGCGCGTCTACTGTTTATTATTGCTGTTGAGTTGTTGACAATCTAGTGCCGGTTTCCGCCCCAACTAGCGCCTGTTGCCTTACTAGCCTACTTTAGGGGCGGCAGGGGTCAACATTTTTGCATGGGAATTGGGAAGTCATTAAGGGTTTGAATTTATAGTAGTCGAAAAGACTCGTTGACGCTTTGCTGATGGCTCAGAACTGCTCTCAGCTCCCTACATATTATCGTCGTTGACACTTTCCTGTCTCAATTTTGGTGGGCAAATACTTTACGGAGTAGCTTGACTCGTTCGTGATCACATCATGCCCGCGTAATCCGTGCACTCCCCTAAGAACGTATCTTTTGAGATGCACACTGTATGCGCTCTTTGAGTCTTGGATTCCCCAGCTTAGCAACGAAATTCTAGAATTTAATTCCCAGCAGAGAAGTCGAGCTGTGTTCTAGGGCACGGGTCATGTCCGTGCAAACTATTCCTTGGTCCTGTCCGACCTGCATACCATACCTCCACCAAGTCCAGCACTGGAGCGCGCGAATCCGGCTCTAGCCTTTACGATGTCAACTAGCTTGCAGTCTGCCTGCCTATTTTGCCAATATCGATTATCATGGACTGCTACACAGACAAAGTCATACCAGCTACAACAGCATGCGCGGGGATTGGCACAAATGCAGCGCCGCCGTCCGCCTTCAAGAATGGACCTATCGCCCAAGGTTGCCCGGAAGGCGAACACACCAACAAGTAATACGAGGTCTGCCAGAAAGCGTGGTGATGGTCCGTTCAATAGTCTCAATCAAACAGAAGCCCGCATCCGCCGTCAGACACGTCCCCGTTCTGTCGCCGAACAAAAGAGGACTACTGGAGGTAGAAAGCAAGCTCAGACGGACAAGGTTCCATCGAGCACATTCAGAGCCTTGAAAATGCAAAGAACCCTTGCCGCAGTGCCATACGGGCAACGAAATACGATCAAGGAGAGGATAGGCAACCTTCAGGCTTTCGAGGACTTCCCCCTCCTTCCGGGTATCAAAGAGTCTGTGGTTACAGATGCACTTTCTGGCTTGGAAGTGATTACCCCTACACCGGTCCAACGTCTCGCCATCTCGGCATTACTGGGTCAGCGTATAGGATCAGGTAGAAGGTCACCTAAGGGGACGCCAGGGAATATGGAGCAATATCTCATTGCCGCAGAGACCGGCTCCGGGAAAACGTTAGCCTATCTCTTGCCCGTTATGGACGCGGTAAAGAGGGCTGAGGCAGAGGATGCGGATATTGAAGCTCATAACAACGCGCTCGACAACGAGAAGCGTAATCGAAATAACGCATTTGAGCTTGAGCCGCCTCCTCTGACAAACCAGCCGCATCCTACAACTGGCAGACCACGGGCAATCATACTGGTCCCCACGTCAGAGCTTGTCACGCAGGTGGGAAACCTTGCCAAGGCGCTCTCTCACAGAGTGAAATTCCGTTCTGCCCTTCTCTCTTCCTCCTATACTGCGCGAGTGATCCGCAACCGCTTGTTCGCGCCAAGCGGCGTCGACCTGGTGATCTCGACCCCACATCTTCTGTCCAGCATCGCCGAATCTGACCCCAACATCCTCAGCCGTGTCTCCCACCTTGTCATCGACGAGGCTGATTCATTGCTGGACCGCTCGTTTGCCTCCTCAACCTCAGCAATAGTTGACAAAGCGACGCCTTCACTTCGTCAACTGATCCTGTGCTCCGCAACCATCCCTCGGAGCCTTGATTCGTATCTTCGAAAGAGGTTCCCTGACATACATCGTCTTGTCACGCCTAATCTCCACGCCATCCCTCGCAGGGTCCAACTTGGAGTAGTCGATGTAGCAAAGGATCCGTATCGTGGAAACAAGGACCTCGCCTGCGCCGACACTATTTGGACAATCGGCAAGAGTGCTGCTGAGCATATAATTGTCTCCAATCCTGATGCGGAACTTCTCGACGTCAAATACATTCTCGTATTCGTCAACGAGCGCGAGAAGACGCAAGAGCTAGCCGACTTCTTGGTCTCGAAGGGTATTGATGCTGTTGCATTGAGCAGAGATACACCGGAGCAGCGACAAAACCAGGCACTAGGTGCTTTTACGTCTTCATCTAAACAGACGATATCGGTCGCACCGGAGCTGCCAAAAGCTGCGCCGGGCGCACCGAATTATACGCCGGCCAATCGCTCAACCAGTTCCCCAGACCCACCCAAGCGTCAGCTACCAAACACAAAAGTGCTTGTGAGTACGGACCTCGGATCCCGAGGCATCGACACCGTAGCCGTACGGCACGTGATATTGTATGATGTACCGCATTCGACCATCGACTTCATCCACCGGCTAGGAAGGACGGGAAGGATGGGCCGACGAGGACGAGGGATTGTGCTCGTGGGTAAAAAGGATCGCAAGGACATAGTACGGGAGGTCAGAGAGGGTATGTACAAGGGCCAAGCTCTGATCTAAAGGGCCATCATACCACCGTTATGCCATGCGATCGCGCGCCTTCGGATTTTCCAGAGAAACTTCGGCATGAAGGCTACTGAAGAAAGAGATGTCTGGTCGTCGAGGCATTGTTCCAGCCTTGACTGTTCTCACAAGGCAACACTGGATCCTCCGACGCCCAGCAGGACCATCATAGTTAACGTATGACCGTGATGTTACGAGGTCGACAGGCAGCATCAACGGCTGGGGAAGCATCAGCATATCGTGCTAAGTTCTATACCACTTGCAATTATACATTCTGTATTATTATTGAGATATCACAATATATTCCATGCCGTGGAGCTGTCCTGTAACTTTAATCCCGTCCGGCTGAGGATGTCGCGCAAAGGGGTCCAAATTACGGCGGACTGTAAGAGGCTTCCGGAAAAAACTATTTTTCGGTTTTCCCAAGAAAACCGAAAACCGAAAACCGAAAAGTAAAAAGTAAAAAACAGTTTTCCGTTTTTCTTCTTAACTAAGTTGCCCAAATTCTTATTACTCAATCTTTTTAGTCGTACAATATACAATTATATTATTATCAATTGATTTAATAATAGTAGCAATAGATACTGTACAATTATTGTATTGTAGTAGTAAAATTATAAACACGTATTTGTACAACGTAATTTGTCAAATCTTAATTAAACAATTGTTTGAATAAGATCTCGTTTTATATATCTTAAAATCTACTTCTCTATTTTTTTTTTCTTCTTAAAGAATTTCAATTATTATTAATATATATATATGCTTTATATTTTAATATTCTAATATATTGTACAATGCATGCACAATATTTTAATATATTGTACAATATTCTAAATTATATTAACTTTGTACAATAAATATTTGTACAACAAACTTAAGCTATTAATACTTAAAACAATACTTGCTTAAATATTATTAATCAAGATTTTGCGTTCTTTATTTGCACAAACTTAAATTATATAGTTTTTGCACTTTTAAATACAAATATAATTGTATAACTTGTTGTTATTATATTACAAAGAATTGTTAATAATTGAACTTTATATATTAACGCAATTCTTATTTAATTGCGTAAACTTTTATTTTTTGCTTTGTGCAATATTTGTGCTTCGATATAGATATTTGTTTGCAATAAAAAACTCTTTTTAAATTGTTAAAAATTTACAAATTATTTCGATAATATGTATAATAATTGCAAATAGCTTAATTACGCAATTCGATACTTTGTACAAAATATAGAAAGAGCGTTATTATTATTTTCGAATAGTAATAACAATTTTAACAATATAAATAATAGAAATAACAACAAAATTTAGAACAATTTTTAAAAGAAAATATTGACAATTAGTAAAAGTAGATCGATACAAATTGTAATAATAGTTAAAACTTCTATTTGTATATAGTTTTAGATAGCTTAATTTTTTGCATTATATTTGTTTAAATAGAACTTTAATATACAATATTGTAAAAAATATTTTAACATACAATATTGCAATAAGCTAGCATTTAACATTTAAATATTATATCAAAATTAATAAAAGCTTAATATAGTATCTTTTATTTAATATAAACTAATATACTATTAACTTAATTATACAATTTGCACTTCTATACAATAATTAAAACTAATAGTACGACTTTTTTAATAATATTACAATCAAGTTAAAGAGTTGTACAAAGCTAAGATAAATTATTGTATATAATAAGTTAAAACAATACAAACAAACTTGTATAACAATCTATTTTTTATTTATTTGTAAAAAATACTCTAAGACTAAGAAATAATTAAATTGTATATCTTAAATACTTAAAAGAATACAATATTATATATCTTAAATACTTAAGAGAATATAATTATTATATATCTTAAATACTAAAAAAAATACAATTGTTATATACTTTAAATATTAAAAAGAATACAATTGTTGTACGCTCTAAATACTAAAAAAGATACAATTGTTATATATTTTAAATATTAAAAAGAATACAATTGTTGTATATTTTAAACATTAAAAAGAATACAATTGTTGTATATTCTAAATACTAAAAAGAATATAGTTGTTGTATATTCTAAATACTAAAAAAATTATAATTGTTGTATATTTTAAATACTAAAGAAGATACAATTGTTATATATTCTAAAAATTAAAAAAGATACAATTGTTGTATATTTTAAATATTAAAGAAAATACAATTATTATATATTCTAAACACTAAAAAAAATACAATTGTTATATATCTTAAATATTAAAAAGAATACAATTGTTGTATATTTTAAATATTAAAGAAGATACAATTGTTGTATATTCTAAATACTAAAGAAAATACAATTGTTGTATATTCTAAATACTAAAAAGAATATAGTTGTTATATATTTTAAATATTAAAGAAAATACAATTGTTGTACTTGTTTCTTTTTTACTTTTTGAATTTTTTTATTATTTGCTTTTATAAAATATAGAGCTTTAAATATTAATAAAAGAGACTTAAGTTATACAATTAAACAATTAAGTAATAGAAGAATTTGTTAAAACTATTGTTAATACTTTTATTATACAAAAACTTAAAAATATAGACAATAAATTAATTGTTAAAGTATTAAGAGTTGTACAAGATTAATTAATTGTTTAAAATTAAGTTGTATAAATATTTTTAAATAGTTTTATTTTTAAATTGTTTTTTTCGAACTTTAACAAAAATAAATAGTTTAAAACTTTAAAAAATTTAGTATCTATTAAAATATTGTCAATAAACAAAAAATTATTAAAGTTAAATATTGTATAAGAATTATTATTATAATATATTATAAACAATAATTAAGATAGACTTGTACAATAGTATTTTTTAATATCTAAATTACTAAATATTACAAAAAGCTCTTGTTTATGCAAAACAATTTAATTGTTTATTGTATTTTAAATATTAAACAATTATATATTAAATTATATAGCTTGTTAAGAAACTAATAAATATTGTATTATAAACAATTCTTTCTTAATTAATTAAAAAGACTCGAACTTAATTTAAAAAAACAAAATATTTTTTTTAACTTGTACAAAAGATTTTTTTTAAATTTAAGATTTCGACTTAATTGCTAATAATTATATAGCAACAAAAATCTTTTGTATATTTTTAATAAAATAATTAGAAATTTTTTTCGACTCTATTTTGTATTTAATATACAAATAATTTTTTTTTTCTTTGTTTTATTAATAGTTGCAAAATAGTTTATAAATTTATTTATTATACAAGTTATAGCAACACTATTAAGAAATTTTATAATAAATAATTTTTAATCTTTGTTTACAATTAATTTAACAAAAAATATTAAATTATATATAAAATATATTTTTATATAGATAAATATACTATAAACTTAAATTAAAATATTTTAATTAATAAATTTGTTTAAATTAATTAATATACAATTGCTAAATTGTAAAAAACTATAAATTAAAAAAAATTAGTTTTGTATAAAAATTAATATTTTTATTATTATTTATATAGAATATTAATAAAGATAATTTATATATTCGAAATATCTTAAATTATACAATCTTTCTTAATAATTATTGCAAAATATACAATAATCTTGAATTTTATATTAATAAAAGAAATTTTAATTTTAATTTTTAATTTGTTTTGTAATTAACTATATATAACTTTATTTTAATTGATTTTTTGTATAACAATTTATTATATATTTTTTACAATATTATTGTACAAATTAAAATGCTATCTAGAAAAACTCGAAACTAATTAAGAAATAGTTTGTACAATATTAGATTATATAATAAATTGTATTAAAAAATAAATAGTTTTTGCTTCTCTCTTAATTTTTATTAAGATATTAAGAGAATAAATTATACAATTGCAACTAGAAAATATATTTTTAATAATAATAATTTTAGATTTTTGCAATTATTAGTATACAATTGTATATTTAAAAAAAAAATTATAAAAACAAAATTAATAGCTTTATAAGCTATACAATTTATCGCAATAAATAAATATTAAATATTATTTATAGAACAATACGAACTTCAAGAATTCTTAAAAAATATTAAGAAAATTATATAATAAAATATTAATACTATTTAAGAGCAAGCAAAATATTATATAATATACAAATAAAAATTTTAATATTAATATAATACAAGAAAGAAAACAAAGCATTAAAACAAAAATTGTACAAAAAGTTTGCTTATATTGTACAAAGAAAAATAGTATAATTGTTTAATAGTTTGCATTAGTATTATACAATTTCTTTAATTTATTGTGTATTAAATTTATTTTCAAAATATTTTTAACATTAGTTTTGAATTGTTAATTGCAATTTTTATACAATTTGTCTAAAAAAGTTAATCTAGACTCTATTTTGCTTTTAATATAATTATATATTGCTTTTCTAAAACTTTTATAAATTGTACAATAAAATATTGTCTATTTTTCTTAAAAAATAGTAGACAAATTATTAATATTAAAATTTAGTAATTGCAATTGCTTCGTATATCAAATTAATATAATTAAAGAAAAATATTTATTTTTATCTATACTTTGTATTAGTAGCTTAATTGTACAATAAATATACAATAAATTTATTAAATTTATTAATATTTTATTGCAATTTAACAAACTTCTTTAAAAAGTATTGTATACTATAATTTGTTATATATTAATCAAAATAATAATAAAGTATATATAAACGTTCTTTAATATTGTTAAATTGCTTTTTTTGCTTTTGTATAAAATAATTATTTTAAAGAGAGACAAAATTCTTAATCTTTGTACAAAAAATTAATATATAGATAGCGTATAATACAATAAGATCTTTTATTATTTTAAAATTAAAAATATTTTTTTGTTAAAAACAATTAGACTGACCGTTCGGGTCGGTTTTTCCCCGAAATCTATAACTCGACCCGAAAGTTATATCTAATTAGGTCAAGTTTTAACCTAATATAGTTAGTATTTTCATAATTTATGCAATTCGGTTCCAACTATTGGAATC
>JAABUL010002563.1_pt1 | contig 29650 bp, 20 predicted proteins | sample 5559151 | NCBI WGS metagenome assembly JAABUL01 (sample SAMN10711876, study PRJNA513368) | rock metagenome | isolation source: Antarctica rocks | place: Antarctica: Victoria Land, Pudding Butte sud
CAATCTGACGCCCCATGACGTCTGCCCCTCCTGGAACTACACCATCCAACCTCGTTCCGGTGCGACAGGCGATCCGGCTGCGCTCGCACCAAAACGGGAAGTTATTGTTTAACGAGCCCTTAGGATGGTTGAGGTGGATAATACCTTTTCAAAAGTAGGACATCCGTCGTAGTATCGCCGCAGGGAGAGGCCGTGTGGTATCAGGAGAGATGCGGCGGTGGGGGCAGGGCATGAGCATGCAGCGCGATAGGATCCGGTGGGAGTTGTATCCGCACATCGCCGCGACCGCACACGCACAGGCGTTCATCCTGCGCTTGTGTCAGTTCTCTCGGCGTCCCAAGACTATCGATGCCTACGCTCGCAATCTGGACCGTTTCCTGGCGTCCTTCGCCGGCGCATCCGTTGAGCAGTGGGTGGAGGCTGACGAGGGCACCCTCCTCATCTACCTCGATGACCTGCGCCATGGGCGCGGCGCGGCGTCCTGCCGACGGCGCCCGCCACCCGTCAATGTGCGCCACCTCTCCGGCGCCCGCGCCGCGGATGCCACCATCGCCCAGCATGTGGTCGCCCTCCGCCAGTTCTACGACTACCTGATCCGGGCGCACATCCGGCGGGACGGCCTCAACCCACTCCCGCGCGGGAGCAACGGGCGCGCCGGGGACGCGCCACGCCGGGGGCCGGTGCGGACCCGGACGCGCCTGCCGTGGATCGCCTCGCCCGCCGTCTGGGAGCGCATCGTCCTCCATGTCGTCACGCACGAAACCGCCCGCAACCGCGCCCTGCTCCTGGTGGCGTACGACGGGGCCCTGCGGCGCGAGGAGGTGGTCGGCCTGCGCGCCGATGACTACGACCAGCATCGCGCGCTGCTCCTGGTCCGCGCGGAGACCTCCAAGTCCGGCCGCGACCGCTGGGTGTCCCTCTCCCCCTTCGGCCAGCGCGTGCTCGACCACTACCTCGACCGGCACCGCCGCGCGCTCGTCGGCGCCTACGATCTCGACGCGCGCGGCCCCCTCTTCCTGTCCGAGTCGACGCGCAATCCGGGACGCCCCCTCGCCCCCGGCGCCGTCAACGACGTCGTCGAGGCGCTGCGCACGGCGCTCGGCTTGCCGCAGTTGCGCCCGCACACCTTCCGCCATCAACGCCTGAGCGCGCTCAAGGCGGCCGGCATCCCCCTCGAGGATATCGCGCTCTTCGCCGGCCACGTCTCCACCGAGACGACACGCCTCTACCTGCATCTGACCCCGGCCGAGTTGGGGGCGAAGATCCGGGCGGCGACCAGGGGGACAGACGCCCACCTTGAGCGGCTGATCGGGGAGGCCCTCGATGGACGGTAGCGCCGCGCGGCGCCCCGCCCCGCCCCCCATGCCGCCCGCCTGGGCCATGCCGCTCTGCCCGGAACGGTACGACCGCGGCCCCCTCGCGCCGGCCGAGCGCGCGGCGCTCGCCGTGCTGGTCGACGGCCACGCCCCCTTGAACAGCGCGCCGCGCCGGGCGGCGGAGGCCGCCCTGGCCCGTTTGTTCGCCCCCCTCCACGATGTGTGCGCGCTCCGTCACGTACAGGAGAGCCGCCGGGCGCTGGCGACGCGGGTCGTGTGCCGGCAGATGCACCGGCGCGGGCGCGCCTTCTGGCAGTGGTCGGCGGGCGAGTGGCGCGCGGTCATCGGGGCGACGTACGAGGCCTTCGAGCGGGTCCACGCCATCGGGGGCGCGCGCAACGGCTTGCGGCCGTACCTCCTCGACGTGGCGTACCTCCTGTGCGGGTTCGACGACATCGGCCCCCTCTGGACGGCGACCGCCTTCTATCCTATGGCGCGCGCCGTCTTCGGCGCCGCGCTCGTCGACGCCCAGATCGCGCGCATCGACGCCGTCCTGGCTCACGAGGGCTACGCCACCGGCCATGGCTCGCTCAAGCAGCGCCATCAGGCAATTTCCGTGCTCTTGCTCCTCAACCGCAGCCCCTGGCTCGAGCATCTCGCCTGGGATGTGGTCGAGCGGGCGGAGGCGCTGGCCTTCCCGCGCGCCGCGAGCATCATGCACGGCAAAGTCGCCGCCGCGCTCGTCACGCTGGGCCTGCTCGCGCCGCGCTCCGATCCCGCCCAGGAGGATCTCTTCCCGCCGGGACCGCGCGACGGCGTCCCCGACGAATGGTACGCCTGGTACCTGGCGTGGCGCGCCACTGGCTCGCGCGGCCTGGCGCGGTCCGTTGCGCACAACTATGGCTCATACATCCTGTACACGGGGCGCTGGCTCGCCCGGCGCCACCCCGGCATCGTGTCGCCTGAACAATGGACCGAGGAGACCGCGCTGGCGCTGCGCGCTGCCGTGTTAGACGAGACGAACGACCTCTTCGTCAGCGCGCCCGGCGCGGAGGACCTGCGCCGACGGGGACTGCTCGGCCGACGCCTGAGCCACGAGGCCATCTCCCAGTTCCTGGCCGCCCTGCGCCGCTTCTTCCGCGATCTGCAGACCAAGGCGCACGCCGTGGGCGACGCCCCGGCGCGGCGGCTGCCCCGCGCCTTCGACCCGCGTGAGGCGCTCGCCACGCCCGCCCATGTGGAGAAAGCCCTGGCGGGATCGGAACCGCGCGACATCGCGCCCGCCGTCTGGCAGCGCCTGGCCATCCAGGCGGCGCGCCTGACGCCGGACGACCTGCCGCACCCCTACGCGTACTGGCCCTTTGCCGCCGTCCAGGCCATGGCTCTGCTCTGGGTGAGCACCGCGCGGCGGCCGAACGAGTTGCTGCGCCTGCGCGTCGAGTGCGTGCGCGAACAGTGGGAGCCGGACATGCGCGACGAGGACGGCGACCCCTTACCGCCCGGCGCGGACGTCGTGGGGGACGAGCGCGGCGCCAAGGTGTACTACCTGCACATCCCGTCGTCCAAGTATGGCGGCCCCGGCTGGATCTGGATCCCCAAATACACCGCCGAGGCCATCGCGCGCTGGCAGGCTGTGCGGGGCACGGACCGCGCGCCGCTGTATGACTACAAGGATCGGGAGTTCGCCGATCTGCTCTTCACCCAACGCGGCAAGCGTATGAGCGCCACGTTCCTCAACCGCAGCCTGATCCCTCTGCTCTGTGCGCACGCGGGCGTCGACCCGTTCGACGCCGAGGGAGCGTACACCGCCCACCGCGGCCGCAGCGCCCGCATCTCGCTGCTGCACGCCTGCGGGCTTGAGTTGGAGGACCTGGCCGCCTACGCCATCCACAAGGATACGCGCACGATTAAGAAGTATGCCCGCCGCAATCCCATCCACCTGCACCGCAAGGTGGCGTGGGCCGACACCCTCTCGACCGTGATCGAGGGGCTCTACGACCCGGACGCGGACGCGCGCGGCACGCCGTCCGTGCATTGGTTCCTGGGCTACGACGCCGACGGCACGCCGCAGTTCTGTGGCCTGCCGGCCCATCATACCTGCCCCCATCGCATGGATTGTCCGCACTGCGGCCTCTTCATCGGCGGCGCGCGGGCGCGGTTGATCCACGATGACCCATCCCTGCTCCCCGTGACGGCCGAGGTATCCATGACCCAGGCCCAGCGGTTCCTGAGCCAGGGACAGGTGGCCGCGGCGGAGCAGGCGCTGGAGGAGTTGCGCGCCGTCCCGACGCCGGTCCCGCCGAGCGCGGCCTACCTGACTAACCCCGCCGGCTTGGGCGACGACCGCCTCGTCGAGTTGGCGGACCTGGCGACGGAGGACGCCCTGACGCAACTGACTCTGGTCGAGGGCGACCTGACAGCGACGCTGGCCGAGTATGGCAGCAAAGACGGGCGCAACGTCGCGGTGCGGGCGCTGCGCGGGCGACTCGCGTTCATCCGGGAGCTCGTCGAACGCTGCAAAGCGCGGATGAACAGTCGATAGCTATCCGTCGCTGTGCCGCTCGCCCGAAGGCGCGCATCTTGCCGCTCACCGCGTGCATGCTCGACCCGTGGCGGCAAGATGCGTGATCTGAGGGCGAAAGTGGGAGGTTTGGAACCGATCAGGTTCCACGTGCGCCGCAGGCGCACCCGGCCGCGAAGCTTCGAGCGCCTCTTGACAGCCAACCATCCTATATATAGATGCTCAAGCGCCACATGTTTGGCCGTGCGGGCCTCGCCCTCCTGCGTGAGCGGATGCTGGACGGGGGGTAAAGCATCATCAAATGTGGGCATGACCCCGTTTCTCAGTGCCGAATACAAAGGGCAGACCCAGCACGAAAAACACGCCTGCGACCACCTCAGGCCGGGGTCATCCCGGTGTTAGCTATCGTTATGTCAACGACAAGAAGGGGAGAGAGTGCGTTCTCGCGCCAGCGCCTCCCAGCGCCTTTCGTTACTTCATGGATCTCGGTGCTGCATAACTATGTGCAGACCTGTCATCGTGCGTCGACAGGATGGGGACGCCACGCCTGGGGGGCGACCAGCCTACCCGCAGGACGACAGTTCCCCGTGCGCGCCGTCCCGATCAGCGCACCAGCCGCCGCCACGCCTCTCCGGTATGCCATCACATCGACGTACGTGCCCCGGATCACCCGCATCCACGCCCCACATTCTACACCCCGCGATAACCCTGCTCCCTCCTTATAGGTGTGTAGCAAAGTGCTATGTGCAGCTTCCTCATGCCCGTACCCGCATAACCATGCGACATGTTGCATCCCCTATGCGCCGAGCGGGGGCCATGTGGACACGCCGTGATGCCACCGATAACGAGCCCGTCGTCGCTATGTAGTACCACGCCGCGCCTGCTGTGCGCCTCTATCATGCGCGGCGTGGTTGTCGTGTACGGCGACACGATCGGGGCAGCTAATGAAGTACTTCGGCGAAACCCTTTCACGCCTGAGTGCATGATGCGGATGACGATTCCGCTACCGTCGTCGTCTGTTTCGCTATGCCCGCTACCCTCTCCGCGTGATCGGTAGCCCACGTACGGGAAGAATATTGGCGGACACCGGATGCCATCAACGATCGTGGCGCATGTGGATAGGTATGCAACAGCGTCGCGGCCGAGTAGGCGGCCCATCGATGGCACTCCGTCTATTCTTGGGCAGCCGTTAGCATGTCTACGCGCGTGAGGTGCGCCGATATCATGTGCGGTGTTCGTGCCAATGACGTCTTATTGAACATGCCTCCATGGATGGTGGGCGAAAGCGCGGTGCTGGGAGTGGGACGGTCCGCGCGCAGGTGCGGCGCTACGCCGACGTCGGCATCACCCAGTGGATGATTGTCATGGGCGCACCCTTCGACCTGGACGCGCTACGGCTGTTCGCCGAAGAGGTGGCGCCGGTTTTCCGCTGAGCGGCGCGTGTGCGCCCGCGGGTGTTGTTGGTGTTGTGCGTCGGCCTATCCCACCCCAGCCATCGCCACGCCCTCCGCCAACTGCTCCAGCGCCGCTTCATTGCACGGATAGATCTGGCAGAAGGCGAGTGAGGCTCCGAGCGCCGCGTAGGCCCGCAAAGTGTCCGCCGCTCCTTCCTTCCCTTTGATGTATGTACCCTCGGTGAAGATCGGCGGCATCGGACCGGCGTCCGGAAAGCCGATGAACATCCGTACCGTCAGCGCCAGCGTGGCTTGGTCTCGTCCAACCTCGGCGCAGGCCTCGTCCATACCGGCCAGAAACTCCTGCCGCGTCGCCGGAATCTCCGGGTAGCCTGACGACCGATTCCACATGTCGGCGTACCGGGCGGCGAGGCGGAGCATACGCGGACGTTGCGCGGCAATGAGGATGGGTGGCCCGGTCGGGCTGGGGCCGCGCGGGACGATCTCGCAGTCGGGCGCTCGGTAGTATGTCCCCTCGACGTCCACGCGGCCCTCACGAAGCAAGGGCACGATGATCCGCAGCGCCTCCGCCAGCCGGTCGACCCGATGATCGAAGGGCATGCCAAAGGCGGCAAACGTCGGCTGGTTCCAGCCCGATCCCAGGCCCAGGATAAAACGGCCGCCGCTCACCTCGTCCATCGTCACGGCCATCTTCGCCAGGATGGCGGGGTTACGTAGCGGTGTGGCCATCACCCACGGGCCAAGCCGGATGCACGATGTCGCCTCGGCCAACGCCGACAGGACGGTCCACGATTCCCAGGCGCCCTGTGTGCGCTGGATCGTGGGCGTTGCCTCACTCCGCCGAAACAGGAGATGATCTCCGGTCCAGATCGAGTGGAACCCCAACGCCTCGGCGCGCAAAGCGAGGGCGCGCACACGCATATACGACGGAGGAGGCCCCAATTCCTCTAACGCCTCCTCGATGGGTAAGACGACACCAACGTCCATTAGGATTCTCCTTGAACGTGCTTACACGACAGGCGCCATTGCCTCCTTTGCCTCGGCGTCGCCATCGGAGCATGCGTGGGCGGGGCGGCGCTGGAAGACAATCGGCGGCACGGTTGGCTCAAAGGGAATAGCAACGCTGTCGATATCTCCTTCGACATTGGCGGAAAACGATGCGGTGAAGCGGGCGTCGCCTAGATCGCCCACGAGGTCAAAGACATCGTAGTGATAATGCTCCAGCCGAGGCGTCTTCCCGTTGTACGAGGCGATTAGTTGATCGCCCTGCCGAGTTATCGTGATGACGCCGTAGCCGGGATGCTCGTAGTCGCCGCTGTAGCTATCCAATGAGTGTGACGGGCGCGTCTCCGGCACACGGCGCCCGACGCTGTGCTCCTTATCCGCTGCCGTGGCCGCCTTTGCCTTGTCGTACTCCCCTTTCAGCCGCTCCTGCCAGTCAATCTCGTCCAGACCGAGCAAGCGGTCACAGAGGTTGCGCGAGAGAATGGTCACGAGTGGACCGCTATCGAAGTTGGAGAGCACGACGATGCCGCTGTTGTCGCGCGGCAGCAGTGTTACCAGCGCGCTGAACCCGTCGATGCCGCCGGTGTGCCAGAGCATGGGATGTCCGCGATACGGTTGCACGACCCAGCCCATCCCATAGGCGGCGTAGGGCATTTCGTCATGCGCGACCGGGGCGGGCATGACAACCTGAGGCTCGTGCATCCGCGCGAGTTGGCCCTCGGAGATGAGGCGTGTCTCGCCGTGTAGCCCCCCGTTCAAGTGCAGCAGCAGCCACGCGCTCATTTCCACGACGCTTGAGTTGATCGACCCAGCCGGTCCCACGGCGGAGATATCGCAGAAAGGAACGCGTGTCACGCTATGCTCCCGTTCGCTGTAGGGTTGCGCGACGTTGGCGTCCTGCCGCGACATGTCGACGCAGAGGTTGCTGCGCCGCATGCCCAGCGGCGTGAAGATGCGTTCCCGCACCAGGTCTTCCCACTCCTGCCCGGCAAGTTGGCCGCTGAGGTATCCGGCTGTCATATACATGAGGTTCTGGTACTGCCACACCGCGCGAAAGTCCTTGTTCGGGACGAGATACCTGAGGCGCGCGAAAAGCTCCTGACGCGTGAAAGGCGACTTGTGCCACATCATGTCGTGGCGCGGCAGGCCGGAACGGTGTGTCACCAGATCGTGGGGGGTCATGCGTTCGCTAGCGACGGGATCGTGGAGCGTGAAGTCGGGCAGATAGGTCCTGACCGGGGCGTCCCAATCCAGCTTGCCCTCATCGGCCAGCATGCCCATCGCCATCGTCGTAAACGCCTTGGTGCAGGAACCGATGGCAAAGAGCGTATCTGGCGTTACCTCCAGGCCATTGTCGACATCACGGAGCCCATAGCCCCGGGACAGAATCACCGCGCCGTCTTTGACGACGGCGATGGCCACACCCGGCGCCCCCCAGTCCCGCATGCGCGCCCGCGCGAAGTCATCGAAACCTTTCATTTCTTTCTCTGAGCAGTGAAGACAGCGCCCATCTGATTGACGACGACCTCGTCGTCCTTGAACTCGAAGCTGATGCCCGAGAGGCCCTTGACCTCGAACTGCGTTCCCTTGTAGGGCGCTAATTCGAAGTCGGGCTGCCCAGGGATGGACACGAGCAGGGTATCCTCACCCTTGAGCGCCACGCTCAAAGTACGGCCCATCAACTCGTAGGCGCCCGTGAAGCGCTCCAGCGTCGCCTTGTCTAGCAGATCCTTGGACGGCAGCCGCGTGAACTCGATGTCCGGCGCCGACGGTTCAAGTGGAAGGGCCAGGCTAGCGATATCACCCTTGGCGTTGGTCGAGAACACCACCTTCATGCGCATGTCGAAGAGCTCGTAGGTCAGCTCGAAGACGTCGTAGTGGTAATGAGTCATCTTGAAATCCAGCCCGTTGTACGTGGCTGTCAACCCGTCGCCGCTCGTCGCGATGGACATGACACCGTAGCCCGGATGCTCGTACTCGCCGGCATACTCGTCCCGGTCGTGGGAGGGGCCTTTGCCCTCTTTGCGATCGGCCGTGTTCTTCTCCTTGCCCGCCTTGACGGCCTCCTTGCCCTGCGCCCTGTCCTCGTTGTAGCGGCTGTTCCACGGCGCCTGATCGAGCCCAAGCAGCCGGTCGTAGATGTTCAGGGACAGGATGTAGGGGACGGGGTTGCCGTTGCCGTTGGTCAACACGACCACGCCCATCTTCTCGCGCGGCAGGAACGAGACCAGGGCGCTGAACCCGTCGATGTTGCCGCCGTGGTGGATCAGATTGTGGCCGCGATACGGTTGCACGAACCAGCCCATACCGTAGCTGGCCTGGGGCGCTTCGGGGTACCTCGTCGGGACGCCGATCCCGTCCATCATCACCATCTGCGGGGTGTGCATCTGCTCAATCCCGTGCTCGGACACGATCTGGCGGTCGCCGTGCTTGCCCCCATCGAGGTGCAGCAGCAGCCAGCGCGCCATGTCCTCGACAGAGGAGTTGATCGAGCCGGCCGGCCCCACGGTATCGAGGTTGCGAAAATCAATCTCTTCGGGCGCGCCTGCCCCATCCCCATCCTTTTCCTTGTACGGGAGCGCGATGTCGCTACTCTGCCGGGACACGTCGACGGAGAGATTGCTACGTTCCATGCCCAGCGGCTGGAAAATGCGCTCGATGACGAACTCCTCCCAGGTGCGGCCGGTGAGCGCCTCGACGAGGTAGCCGGCCGTCATGTACATCAGGTTCTGGTATTGCCAGGTAGTGCGGAAGTCTTTGTTCGGCCGCAGGTACTGCAGGCGGTCGAAGACGTCCTTGCGGCTGAAGGGTGTGTTGTACCACATGAGGTCGTGGCGCGGCAGTCCGGAGCGGTGCGTCACGAGGTCGCGCGCGGTCATACGCTCCGTCGCGAAGGTATCGTAGAGCGTGAAGGTGGGCAGATACTGCCGTATGGGTGTATCCCAGTCCAGCTTACCCTCGTCGACCAGCAACGCCAGCGTCATCGTCGTAAAGGCTTTGGTGGAGGAGCCGATAGCGAAGATCGTGCGCGGTGTCACCGCCAGCCCTTGCGCCACGTCGCGCAGCCCATAGCCGCGCGACAGGACCACCGCGCCGTCCTTAACCACCACTATCGCCGCGCCGGGCACGGTCCAATCCTTGAGCGTCGCCTCGGCGAACGTATCGAAGCCCTCCAATGCCGTGTCCGCCGTGTCCGGCGCGCGTGTCTCGGTTGCCATTTTTTTCTCCTTACCTATCGCTATCGCTTACGATTATTCATGTGGGGCCGCGCCCCCTGGGACCGCTGGCGCTCGCTACGCTGCCCGCCGGCCCGTCGCGGGTGAGCAGTTCGCCGCTGACGAGCCCCACCCGCGCAACCGTAGGCCGGCGAGACGCCAGCGGTCCCAGAGGGTACGCCGCTACAAAGCAACCTCAGGACGGCTCACGCGCCGAATGTCTTGCGCAGGACGCGCAGCCAGTTCTCGTGGGTTATCTTGCGCAGCGCCCCGTCGTCGTAGCCGTGGGCGCGCAGGGCGTCGATCAGGCGCGGCAGGCCCGCCGCGTCGCCGATCTCGCGCGGCATGGTGGCGCCGTCGAAGTCGGAGCCGAAGCCGACGCGGTCGATGCCAAGGCGCTCCACGAGATAGTCGACGTGGCGCGCCATCACGTCGAGCGGGGTGTCCGCGTCCTGTGCGCCGTCGGCGCGCAGGAAGCCGACGTGGAAGTTGACGCCGACCATGCCGTCCGACTCCTTGATGGCGTCGAGTTGCCGGTCGGTCAGGTTGCGCGGGCCCGGCGCGAGGGCGTGCGCGTTAGAGTGCGTAGCCACCAACGGCGCGTCGGAGAGGGCGGCGACATCCCAGAAGCCCTTCTCGTTGAGGTGCGAGAGGTCGATCATGACGCCCAGGCGGTTGCAGGCGCGCACGAGCGCGCGGCCGGAGCCGGTCAGGCCCGCCCCCGTATCGGGCGAGCCGGGGAAGGCGAAGGGCACGCCCTGCGCGAAGCGGTTGGGCCGGCTCCAGACGGGGCCAAGCGAACGCAGCCCGGCCTGGTAAAACACCTCTAGCGCATCAAGGTCGGCGTCGATCGCCTCGGCCCCCTCGATGTGCAGCAGCGCGGCGAAGACGCCGTCCCGCAGGCACGCCTCGATCTCGGCGGCGGACCGCACGACCTTGACTTGCCCCTGAGACTCACGCTCGATGCGGAACAGGTCGGCCATCATGGACATGGCGGTCGCTTGCGCGGGGCCGGTATCGGGCGTCGGCGGCATGCGCGAGAGATCGCCGTGCATGGCGAGCGCCGCCGCGGCGTCTTTGTCGGGATCGCCCGTCGGCGGGGCGGAGGGGACGAAGACGGCGCAGAAGCCGCCCCCAAGCCCCCCGTCGCGCGCGCGTGGGAGGTCGATGTGGCCCTCGGCGCCGCGTTCCAGGAACGTACGCTTGCCCGTGCGCAACGAGAGCAAGACGTCGTTGTGGCCGTCGAAGACTGTGAACCGCGGCGCGGTTTGCATAAACCTACCCCTCATTCCTAATACCCAGTCCGCTGGGTCTCTCGTCAGGGCTCACGCATTATCCGTGGGGCCACGTAGGGGCGTATGGTTATACGCCCGGTAGTCAAGCACGGGCGTATAACCATACGCCCCTACAATAATGCACGAATCCTGGATCTCTCGTTCATCCGAGCAGTATACCGGGCGCCGGGCGGTCCTGTCCTCGGCAGATTGAACAAGATGCGGGGCGGCTTTTCGGTTATTTGCCCGAAGGCGTGATGGCCGGCGATGCGCTACGATACAGAACAAGACGCGGCGGCGCGCCCCCTGGGACCGCAGGCGCTCGCTACGCTGCCCGCCGGCCCGCCGTCGTAGGCGAACAGTTCGCCGCTGACGAGCGCCGCTGGCGCAACCGTAGGCCGGCGGGCAGCGTAGCGAGCGCCTGCGGTCCCAGGGGGCGCCACTACAAAGCAACCTCTTTAAGACAACACAGTGCTGTGCGAGGAGCGACGACGATGGCCGAGAAGCGCCCCCTGACCCTGGATGATTTTTGGTCGCTCAAGACGGTGAACGACATACGCCTGTCGCCCGACGGCGCGACGGTTGCCTACGTCGTCGGCGCGTACGACGAGGCGCGTAATCAACTCCACTCCGCTATCTGGTTGGCCGGACTCTCGGGGGGCGAGCCGCGCCGGTTCACGAGCGGCGTGGCCGCGGACATGGCGCCGCGCTGGTCCCCCGACGGCCGGTGCCTGGCCTTCGTCTCGACACGCCATGAGGGCAAGCCACAGGTTTTCGTCATCGACGTAGCGGGAGGTGAGCCGCGCCGGCTGACCAACGCGCCCGAGGGAGCTTACGCGCCCCTTTGGTCGCCCGACGGCGCGCGGCTGTGCTACGCGTCTGACTGCCCCTCCGACCGGCAGGAAGCGCCTCAGGAGGCGGCCTGGCTGGAAGCGCGCCCCGATGCGGATAAGGCCACGCCCCGTCTACGCCGCCAGACCAGCCTCGCCTCGCGCTTCGACGGCCGTGGCTACATCGACCGGCGCGCCCACCTGTTCGTGGTCCCCGTGGACAACGAAAACGAAACTGACCCCACGGCCACGCCGCGCCAACTCACCGACGGTGACTACGACGACGCCGAGGCGGCGTGGTCGTCCGACGGCGCCCTGATCGCCTTCGTGTCAAATCGCGCCGACGACGCGGAGCACACCCTCGCGTCCGATGTCTGGACGGTCGATGTCGACAGCGGGGCGCTGTCAGCGCTGACGGATGGTACGCTCATGGCCGCCGCGCCGATCTGGTCGCCCGACGGCGAAACCATCGCCTTCTATGCCGCGCCTGACTTGACCCGCGCCGGCCACGCCGACACACACCTTTGGACCGTGTCGCGCCACGGCGGCGACGCCCGCGACCTCTCCGCGGCGGCGGGGTTGGACCGCGCCTTCCGCTTCGTGCAGAGCGACTACCATTTCCCCTCCGCGCAGCCGCTCACCTGGGCGCCCGATGGCCGCACGATCCTGTTCCTGTCGATCGACCACGGCGACAGCGCGGTCTACGCGCTCGATGTCGCCACGAGCGCGGCGCGGCGCGTCACGCCCGGCCCCATCGATGTCGCCGGTCTCCAATGCGCGCCCGACGGCGCGTCCCTGGTCCTGCTCGCGGCTACACCGTCGCGCCCGTTCGACCTTTTCGTCGCGCCCATAACGGGCGGCGCGCCGCGGCCGCTCGTCGAGACGAACCGCACCGTGCTCGACGAGGTCGCGCTCGTGGCGCCCGAGCGCGTCACATGGAAGGGGCCGGACGGCTGGGACATCGAGGGGTGGCTCTATGAACCGCGCGCCGCTGTCTCTGAGCAACCCTATCCGCTGATCCTGCACGTCCACGGCGGTCCCTACGGCGCGTGGGGCAACGCCTTTTATTTTCAAGCGCAGGTCTTCGCGGGGGCGGGCTACGCGTCCTTCTACGTCAACCCACGCGGCAGCCTGGGCTACGGCCAGGACTTCAGTCGGGCCGCGGACTGGGGCGAGAAAGACTTCGGCGACCTGATGGCCGGCATCGACGCCGTGTTGGCGCGGGGCCGCGTCGACTCCACGCGGCTGGGCATGACCGGCATCTCGTACGGCGGCTTCATGACCAACTGGGCGCTTGGGCACACCGATCGTTTCGCCGCGGGCGTCTCCGTCAACGGCGTCTCCAACCAGATCAGCATGTACGGCACGAGCGACATGTCGGCGCTGTGGCTGGAGCGGGAATTCGGTGGTCCATACTGGTCCGGCGAGGAACAATGGCAGCGCTACCGCCATCACTCACCGATCACGTACGTGGATCGCGTCGCGGCGCCGCTGCTATTGCTGCAATCGGAGAACGACTATCGCTGTCCGATCGAGCAAGGAGAGCAGCTACTGACCGCGCTGCGCGTGCGGCGGCGGATCGTGGAGCTGGTACGCTTCCCAGGATGTAGCCACGTCATCGCGGCCAGCGGTACCCCGCTACAGCGCTACCTACAGTGGAAGCTCGCGCTGGACTGGTTCGACACATACCTCAAGGCCGCCAGCCGGGCCGGCACGCAGGCCGAGGACGCCGAGGAAGGCGGCATGACCGCCGTCGCCACGCCCCTCACCCCCAACCCCTCTCCCTGACGCGGGAGAGGGGAGCCGCCCGTCACACCACGGGTTTCCCCTCTCGCCCCTGGAGGGAAAGCCGGTTGGGCTGTCGGAGCGGAGAGAGACCAATCCACATGGGCGGCTCCCCTCTCCCGCGCACGGGAGAGGGGTTGGGGGTGAGGGCCGCGCCCTGAACGAGGCATAGGAGAGGTTACTGATGGACAGCGCGACGATGGAGACCACGACGACGAACGCCGATGCGGATTTCAGCTTGGTGGGTGAACAGGTCGCGGAGGCAATGGAGCGCTACCACGTTCCAGGCGTCGCTGTCGGCGTTATTTATGAGGGACGGGATTATACGGCCGGCTTCGGCGTGACCAATGTGAACCACCCGCTGGAGGTTACGCCCGACACCCTGTTCCAGGTCGGCTCGACAACCAAGACGGTGACGGCGACGGCGACGATGCGCCTGATCGAGCGCGGCCTGCTCGACCTGGACACTCCCCTGCGCGCCTACCTGCCGGACCTGCACCTGGCCGACGAGGAGGTGGCGGCGCGCGTCACCCTGCGCCATCTTTTCACGCACACTGGGGGCTGGGAAGGCGACTACTTCGACGACACCGGGGCGGGCGACGATGCGCTGGCCATCATCGTGCCGCGCATGATCGCCCTGGCCCAGTTGGCGCCTCTCGGCGCGTTGTTCTCCTACAACAACGCGGGGTTCTATCTGGCGGGGCGCGTGATCGAGCGGGTCACCGGCCAGACCTGCGAGGCGGCGATCCGGGAGCTGGTGCTCGACCCGCTCGGCATGACGCGCTCTTTCTTCTTTGCCGAGGACGTCATCACCGACCGCGTCGCCGTCGGGCACCGCGTAGAGGAGGACCGGCCGGTGGCGCAGCGCGAGTGGGCGCTGGCACGCGCGGCCCATCCGGCCGGCGGCCTGATCTCAAGCGTCGAGGACCAGCTGCGCTACGCCCACTTCCACATGGGCGACGGGACGGCGGCGGACGGGACGCGCGTGCTGAGCCCCGAATCGATGGCACTGATGCAGTCGCCCCTAGCGCCCGCCGGCCCCAGCGTCGACGCGCTCGGCGTCACCTGGATGCTGCGCGACGTGGCGGGAACGCGTCTCGTGCAGCACGGCGGCACGACCAACGGCCAGCTCTCGGCTTTCGTGATGGCCCCGGCACGCGGTTTCGCCATCACCGTGCTGACCAACGCCGACCGCGGGGGCCAGCTCCACCACGACATCACCACATGGGCGCTCAGCCACTACCTCGGGGTGGCCGAGCCGGAGCCCGCGCGCCTGGACATGCCCGCGGACAGCCTCGCCGCCTTCGCCGGCCGCTACAGCGCACGCGGGTCGGACCTGGACGTGACACTGGACGACGAGGGGTTGATCCTGCACATGACGCCGCGCGGCGGCTTCCCGCGCAAGGACTCACCGGCCCGGCCCGCGCCGCCGCCCATGCGCGTGGCCGCCATCGGCGAGGATCGCGTGGTCATCGTCGAGGGGCCGTTCCAGGGCCAGCAGGCCGAGTTCCTGCGCCGGCCCGATGGCGGCATCGCGTGGCTACGTATGGGCGTGCGCGCCTACGCGCGACAGGGCTAACGTTACCCGGTGTCCAGGGGGGACGCCGGCCCGGTCTTGCGCCGCATATCGAGGAGCCGAATACCGAGTTCGAGCGCCAGGCGGTTGTTGGGGTCATCGAGGGGTTCGCCGGCGAGTTCCTCGATGCGCTGCATGCGATACTCCAGCGTGTTGCGGTGGATGGCGAGTTGCTCCGCCGCCACGCGCAAGCGGCCCATGCACGAGAGGTACGCGGCCAGGGTGCGCACGTAGTCGGTGTGGTGGCGCGCGTCGTGGTCGAGCAGGCGCTGTAGCGCGGGCGGGATCATCTCCTCGTGCTCCTGGAGGGCGAACAGCACGCGGTGGACGCCGAGGTCGGCGTAGTGAACCGCGCGGTTGCCGCCCCACAGCGTCGCGCCGAGCCGGGCCGCGAGTTCGGCCTGGCGGAATGCGTCGGGGATGTGCTCGAACGAGGGGAAATCGCGCCCGACGCCGACGGTGACGGACATATCGGGGATGTGCGCGGCGGCGCGCTTGACGATGCGGTCGGCCAGGCGCAGCAGCGCCGCCTTGCGCGTCGCCTCGTCGGCATGTGTCGTCCGCGCGGTCGCCAGCAGCACGATGACACCGGTGCTGCGCGGCCCAATCACCGCCAGGGGGTCGATGGCGAGCGTCTCCAGGCGCACAACCTCGGTCAGGCGCTCGCGCACGCGCTGTAGCCGCCGTCCGTTTTGTCCCGCGTGATGCAGGCGCAGGGCCTCGAGGTCGTCGATGGTGACCACGAACAGGTGGCGCAGGCGGTCGATGTCCCAGCCCAGGTTACGCGCGAGGGCGCGGATGTTGTCCAGGCCGACGATGCGCCCGTGTACCACGTCCTCGAGCAACTCGGTGCGCAGTTCGGCCTCTTTCTGCACGGCGGCGCGTTGTTGGAGCAGAATGGCCGCCGCCGCCTCGGTCGCCTGCTGGATCACGGCCTCGTCGCGCTCGTCCAGCAGGCGCGCCGACTCCGTGACCCAGATGACGGCGAGCACCTCGTCTTCGGCGGCGACGCGCATGGCCACCCGGCCGTCGTACCCCAACTCGGGGTTGGCGGGTATCCTGATCGGACGGTCCGCCTTGAATAGCTCGGCGATATAGCCCGCGCGCGTGACCCAGGCCAGTGTGCGTGGGCTGCCCTGCCGCCGCAGGATCGTCTCCTCGCGCACGCGGTCGACGGGGCCGTGCGTCGCGGAGAAGGCCAGGAGCTTGTGCTGCGGGCTCTCGATCGTGACCGAGTTCCCCACGAGACGGCCCAACGTCTCGGCCAGCGTCTGCAAGGCGTCCGCGCCGTGCAACGCCGAGAGCGCGAGTTCGATCTGCGTCGCGCCGAGGGCGCGGCCAAGCGTGTTAGCGATGTCACGCGCGCCGGCTTCGGCGGATAGCAGGCCGACCGCGAGTTCGTGGCGCGCCCCGGGGTCGCGCAGCCTAATGGTCTCGGCGCGTGAGAGCGCGGGGGCCGGCGCAAGCACGGCGGCGGCCCGCCGGGCCACCAGCAGATCGACGACCTCACCCATCCGCCCCGCGATGTCACCACCGGGCATGACGATGAGCAACTCGCCGCCCTGGCAGACGCCGGCCTCACAGACATCGCGCACGACGGTGACGCAGGAGACAAGCCGCGCCCCCACTTTGTCGGGCACCCAGAATTGCTCGAGCGCGGCGCCGAGGAGGCCGGGAACCTGCGCGACCTGCAAAGACATCGCGTCACCCGTCCTTTCACTTCACTGATGAGCCACGCGCCATGCGCCGTCCGCGCGCTACTACTGTATGCCCAGGGAAGCCATACCGTTAGGAGTCGCCAAGGAATAACTTCCCGCCGCTGTCAGGCAAAGCGGCTATGAGCCTGCGCCCAAAAACGGGAAGTAATTGTTTAACGAGCCCTTAGCATTAAAGATAACAAACTCTCCTGTCACCCTGCACAAACATGGTGTGATGATTTGGAAAAGTGTCCGAAGCACAGGGACGTCAGGACGGGGTATGATGTAGAAAAACGAGGGGGCGAGATGACCGAACGCGTACCGATCGGGGAGATTGGCGAGTTTATCGGGGAACAGATGCGGCTGGGGCACATGCCGGGGGTAGCGTTGTGCGTCGTATGCAACGGCGAGGTGGCGCTGGAGCGCGGCTACGGCGTCGCCGACGTGGGCACGCGGGAGCCGATGACGGAACGGACCGGGGTGGTCATCGGCTCGACCACCAAGGCGTTGACCTGCACGGCGGTCATGCAGCTGGCGGAGCGGGGCCTGCTCACGCTGGACGACCCGATCCGGCGCCATCTGCCTTCATTCCAGGTGGCCGACGCGCGGGCCTCGGAGCGCATGACGGTGCGCCACGCCATCACCCACACCGCGGGCCTGCCGCCGAGCGCCGCCGACAATCCGTTCTTCTTGTTTTCGGATGACGACACCGACGACGCGCTGGAGCGCTACGTCGCCTCGCTCGCCGCGACCCCGCTGCTCTGGCAGCCCGGCGCGGGCTGGACCTACGCCAACGACGGGTTTGTGATCGCCGGACGCATCATCGAAGTCCTCTCCGGGCTCCCCTACGAGGACTACATGCGCCGCAACGTGTTGGGGCCACTGGGCCTGGCCGACACCGCCTTTTCGCCCGACGAGCGGGCCGCGCTCACGGTGGCGACCCCGCATGATTACGACGCCGATGGGCAGCCCTATCCCTCTTTCCGGGCGCACAACCGCGCCTCGGCGCCGGCCGGCTCGCAGCTCATCATGTCCGCGCGCGACGCGGGGCGCTGGCTGCGGGCGGTGCTCGACCATACGCGCCTGGACAACGGATCGGGAGAGCGCCTGCTCTCCGAGGAGGGCTACACGGAGCTACTGCGGCCGCAGGCTAAAATCTCCCCGGCTGGGCGCGGGCTCAACGGGGCCGACGCCTGGTACGCCCTCGGCTGGACGGTGACCACGCTCGACGGCGTGTCCATGCTGGGCCACGGCGGCGCCACGATCACGATGGGCTCGCAGTTCATCCTGGCGCCCGACCACCGGCTCGCCGTCGCCGTCGTGTCCAACAGCGTGACGGACGCGACTCCCATCATCGCCGAGGGTGTGTTGAACCTCGCGCTCGGCCGCGCCCCTCGCCGCTCCTTCCCGCGTGTCGACCCGTCGTTCCAGCCCGACCGCTCGCTGTGGCCGCGCTTGGCCGGCGCCTACCGCGCCCTCGTCCCGCAGAACAAGGTGACGGGGGTGTGGACGATCGCTCCAGACCCGGAGCGAGAAGACGGGCGCCTGCGCGTGCGTACCTACCCCGGTGACAGTAGGCGACGCCCCGGCGACATCTTCATGCTGCCGCTCTCCGACACGCGCTTCGCCCTGTTCGGGCGCGGCCGGACGGGCGGAATCGCGGACTTCGAGCTCACGACGAACGCCGGAGAGCCTGTGCGCGGCGTCTGGGAGGGCGTCCCGATCGTCAAGGAGAGTTAAAATAGACGGAGGGAGAATTGCTATGGTGAGACAGTCTACGAGCGCGGACACGGGAGCGCCGGACAATGAGTTCCTGGCGCGTGAGGTCGAGCGCACGATCATGGACTACTCGTGGGCCTGGGAAGGTGAGCGCGAGCACGTCGAGCAACTGGACGGCGCTGTGCTGCGCTGGCTGGACGTGCCCTGGTTCGGGCTGGACGGCATGGTCGTGCATGTGTCCTGCGACCCCGCCCGCGTCGACGAGCAACTCGACGCCATCGTCGCGCGGTCTGAGGATGGCGGCCGCCGCTGCTGGTGGGTCGTTGGGCCGAGCGCCCAACCGGCCGGCATCACCGACCACATCCTGGCGCGCGGGTTTGTCAAGGGCGTGGAGTGGGCCGGGCTGGCCCTGCGCGACCTCTCCGCCCCCTTCCCGATGACCCCCGGCCTCGTGGTCGAGCCGCTCTCGCGGGCGAACGCCGAGGACTACGCGGCCCTCTGCGCGGAGGTCTCCCCGCCTGACGACCCGCGCGTGCGCGACGAGCGCCTGGCCGCCGCCCACCGCTACGTCGACGCGGCCGGGCCGGACACGGCTATCTACCTGGGCAGGCTGGATGGGGAGGCGGCGGCCTGCGTGGTCTCGCATATCGAGCCGTCCGGCGTCATGTACCTGCGCAACGCCGTGACGCTGCCCCGGTATCGCAACCGCGGCGTCTACCTCTCGCTGGTGGGCTATCGCCTCGCGGTGGCGCGAGACGCCGGCTGCCGTGCGGCCGTGGTGCAGGCGCAGGCAGACACGTCGGCCCCGATCCTGCTGAAGCGCGGCTTCGAGCGCGTCTGCACGATCTGGGGCCTAAGCCGCCCCGACACTCCCGCGCCCGCCAGTTCGTAGCCGCCTCAGCGCGGGACGTCGAGGGCGTCGGCTAGCCCGTCGCCCAACAGACCGAAGATCAGGCCTGTGAGCATGATGGCGACGCCGGGGAAGGTGCTGATCCACCAACTCGTGTAGATGAAGGTGCGCCCTTCGTTGACCATGTAGCCCCAGTCGGGGGTGGGCGGCTGCACGCCGAGGCCGAGGAAATTGAGGGCCGAGATCGTCAGAATGACCTGGCTGACGTCGAGGGTCGCATACACGACCGCCGCCGTCGCGACGTTGGGCAAGATGTGCCGCAGCATGATGCGGCCCGCAGGCATGCCCAGCGCGCGGCAGGCCTCCACGTACTCGCGTTCACGCACGCTGAGCACCTGGCTATACACCAGGCGCGCGTAGGTCGTCCAATCGACCAGGGCGATGGCCAGGAAGATGGTGAACAGGCCCGGCCCCAGTACCGCGAGCACGGCGATGACCAGCACGATATAGGGGAAAGAGATGACGATGTCGACGGCCCGCATCATCAGCGCTGCCACGGCGCCGCCGGTGTACCCCGCCAGGAGCCCCCAGAGCGTGCCGATGATTAGGGCCACGGCGACACAGGCCGTAGAGACGCCGAGGGCGATGCGGGCGCCGTAGAGGACGCGCGTGAAGATGTCGCGCCCGTACAGGTCGGTGCCCATGAGATGGCCCAGGCTAGGCGCGGCGAGGGTCGCGCCGCCGGTCCCGTCGACGGGATTATAAGGAGCCAGCAGCGGGCCAACCACGGCCACGAGCGCCAGCGTGACCGCCATGGCGCCCGCCACGAACAGCGAGCGCGGCAGGCGGCGGCGCCGTCGCGGGTCGACGACGAGGTCGCGCTCGAGCGCGGTCCCATCGGGGCCGAGTAGCGCCGCGTCTACGTCCAACGATGCCCTCCTTTTGGCCGTTTAAGCAGGTGAACAGGAACCTCGTCAATGAGTAGTAGGCGCCGCGATTAACGATGGCTGATACGGGGGTCGACGAGGGAATAGGTCACATCGGTGATCAGATTGACCACCACGAAGATGAGCGCCAACACGAGCGCCGCCCCCTCGACCGCGGGATAGTCGCGCGTGGCGACCGAGCTGACCAGCAGGTAGCCCACGCCTGGCAGCGCGAAGACGGACTCGATGATCACCGCGCCGCCCAGCAGGGCGCCCAGGTTCACGCCGACCACCGTGATCGTCGGGAGCAGGGCGTTGCGCAGGACGTGCTTGTACATCACCACGCGCCCCGAGAGCCCCTTGGCCGTGGCCGTGCGCACGTAGTCCTGCCGCATCACGCCGAGCAGCCCCACGCGCAGTGTGCGCAGCAGCAGGGGGAACACGGAGATAGCGACGACCACGCTGGGCAAAATGAGGTGGTCCAGGTGCTCGCCGAACGTCTCGCCGTAACCGGCCACGGGCAGCCAGCGCAGCGTGCCCCCGAAGAGCAGGGTCAGCAGCAGCGCCAGCCAGTACGAGGGCGTGGAGAACCCCAACAGCGTGACCACACGAATGCACGCGTCGACGACGCGGCCACGGGCGAGCGCGGCGCCGACGGCCAGGGGCAGCGCCACGACCACGCTGAGCGCCATGCTGGCGAAAGCCAGCAGGACGGTCTCGGGCAGGCGGCTGGCGAGCAGGTCGGCGACCGGAATCTGGTAATAGATTGACATGCCGAAGTCGCCGTGCGTCAGACGCCCCAGGAAGTAGGCGAACTGGGTGGGCAGCGGGTCGTCCAGATGCCAATAGCGGTGCAGGCGGGCCACCGCGTCCGGTGTGGCGTGCGGACCCAGGATGGTGAGGGCAGGGTCGCCAGGCACGGCGTGGATGAGCAGGAAGATGAGCGCCGCCAACCCCAGGGTCACAGGGATGAGCTGGAGCAGGCGGCGCAGCAGGAAGGCCGTCATGATGGTATGGATCCGGGCATGCGCCTCACAAGCCTCATGGGGCTACCGATTGAGCCATACGTCTTCCAGGCGGAAGTTGCCCGTCGGCAACACCTTGAAGCCCTGGACCGCCGGACTGGTTAGGGTCACACTCGGCGTCGTGTACAGGAACACCATCGGCGCGTCGTCGTGGTGGATGCGCGAGAGTTGCGCGTAGAGCTTGCGGCGCGTCTCCCGGTCCGTGCTGGCCGCGGCCTGCGCCGTCAAGCTGTTGACCGTCTTGTTGTTGTAGAGCGTCCAGATGGCCTCGGTACCGCCGTCGCCCGCCATGGCGAACGTGACCAGTTCGTCGGGGTCGATGATGTCGCTGGTCATATACCCCGGAGAGATCTGGTAGTTGTATGGGGGAGTCTCGATCAGCTTGAGCAGCGTGTTGCTCTCGTAGGTCTGGATCGACACGGTCACACCGACCTGCGCCCATTGTTGCTGGAGCAGCGTGGCGAGCTGGCGATCCGTGTCGCTCGCCGTGGTCACCAGGGTAAATGAGACACCGTGGGTATAACCGGCCTCCTTGAGCAGCGCTTTGGCCATCGTGGGGTTGTAGGAGTAGGGCTTGATCGACGGGTCGTTGCCGAACATCAGCGGCAGGGCCTGGCCGGAGGGCTTGCCGTAGCCGAAGAGCAGCTTGGCGATGAGCGCCTGCTTGTCGGTGGCGTAGTTGAGGGCCTGGCGCACGCGCCGGTCGGTGAACGGTTTCTTGGTCACATTCATGGTGATGAAGCGTGAGGCCAGGAAGTTGTCGACGTGGACGGCGATCTGTGGGTTACCCTGTAGCGCCTTGACCTGCGCCAGCGGCGGGAACAAGCAGATGTCCAACTCGCCGCTCTGAATTTGCAGCACCCGCGCGTTGTCGTCCTCAACGACCAGGCGGCGGTACTCGTCGACGTATGGAGCGGCACTGCTGCGCCAGTAATGTGGGTTGCGCGTGAGCACCATCTCGCTGCCGCGCTTCCAGGAGGAGAAGGTAAACGGCCCTGTGCCAATAGGATGCTGCCAGAGCTTGGCGCCCATGCTCTCGAACAGCTTCCGGGGGTAGACCGAGGTGGCGAACAGGGCCATGTCGGAGAGGAACGGCGCGTGCGGGCGCTTCAGGTGGGCGCGCACGGTGTAGGTATCGACAACTTGCATACCTTGTAGGGCGTCGAAGATAAAGGCCCACTGCGTGTTCTTCGCCGTGACGGCACGATCCACGCAAAACTTAACGTCCGCGGCGGTCAACTCGCTGCCGTCGTGGAACTTGACTCCCCGCCGCAGGTGGAAGGTGTACGTCTTGCCGTCGGACGAGATGTCCCACGACGAGGCCAGGCCTGGCTCAATGCTGAGGCCATCGACGGTGGGGCGTGTGAGTTGATCGTATACTAGCAGCAAGGTCCAGATGGAATAATTGTCGGTGACAGCGTACGGCTCGAAGGACACGACATCGCCGATGTCGGCCAGCCGCAAGGTCCCGCCGCGTTTGGGGCTGCCGGCGGGACGGGCGAGACGCCCCGCGGCTTCGACGGCTCGCGTGGTGAGCGGGCCAGCCGCGCCAACCGCCGCGCCGGCGGCCGTCAACCGCAGGAAATCTCGCCGGGACAGGCCCCCATCGGGGATCAGGCGTGCGCGTGTGCTCGACATAGGTCCTCCCATCGCTCTATCAGGCGTTGTCACGACGTTGTTACAGACATCATACAGGTTTGGCGGGCCGCAATGCTTCGGTAAGATTGCTGAAAGTGGAAAGACGCGATTGTGCGCAAGACACAACCCACACAGTGCGTCGTTTATCACAGGCTGCCCTATCCACAAGTTGTGTGCTCCGCCCAAAAGCGCGAGTCGTAGTTCGGCACTTTATCCGAAGCATGAGCATACTGTTCATGGTAGTATACGTGTCAACACGACCGTTGGCGCATTATGCCTAATTGTGCGCGCGGATCGCGGATGCGGCATTATTCAGGAGAAATCAGCGATGATCGCAACAACGACAGCAGGACGCGGATTACGACAGGGGTTCGTCGCGCTGGCCGGGCTCGCCGCGCTCGGCGCGGCCATGGCGACGCCGGCGCACGCCCGCACAGCGCCCGCCGGGCCGGCACGCGGAGGCAGCATCGCGATAGCAGACGCCGGCGCGCCCGATTGCCTCGATCCGCAGAAGACGGCCTTGAGCGCTTCCGATGTTGTCCTCGCCAACATCGTCGATCCGTTGTTCAGCGTCGACGAGCATGGGAAAATTCGGCCCTATCTCGCCACGGGCTACACGTACAACGCAAGTGGGACCGAGATAACCGTGTCGCTGCGGCACGGCGTGCGCTTCTCCAATGGCGACCCCTTCAACGCCAGCGCGGTCAAGTATACCTTCGACCGCGCGGTCAACCCCGCTACCAAATCGCCCGCCAGCGCGGGCTCCCTAGGCACGGTCAAGGAGACCCAGGTGGTCGACCCGTACACCGTGCGCCTCGTGCTCAAGGCGCCCTACCGGCCGCTGCTGGTGCTCGCGCTCTCGAACAGCTACCTCGGCATCCTCGATCCCAAAGGCGCCACGACCTGCCAGAACGTGATCGGCACGGGGCCGTACAAGATTCAGAGCATCGGGCCGTCATACAGCACGGTAACGCTGGTACGTAACCCGTACCACACCTTCGAGCCGGCCTGGGGTCATAACCAGGGCGCGCCCTACCTCGATAAGATTGTGTTCCGGTCCATCCTCAGCGACGCTACGACGGCGAGCGAGCTGCTCAGCGGCGGCGTCGACGTCGGGGGCGTCAGCGGCACACAGGTCAACCGGGTGCAGGGCAACGCCAACATCGTACAACACCGCATCCTGGCCGACGGCGAGAGATACCTGGGCTTCAACCTGGCGCGCTCCACCTTCGCCCAACTGTCGGTACGGCGCGCGATCGCCCAGGCCATCGACCGCAAGGCGCTGGTGACAGGCGTGTTCAACGGGTTGGCCGTACCGGCCTACAGCCCGGTCCCTCCCACGCTGCCCTTCTACGACAAGGCGGCCCCGAGCTACGCGCCCCCGTACGACGTGACCGCCGCGCAAAAGGCCCTCGCCGGCACCAACGTCGCCCATGGCCGCTATACATTGCTGACGCCGTCAGATCCGCAGTCCACGACCACGGCGGAACTCATCCAGGCCGAGTTGGGGCAAGTTGGGGTCAACGTGAACGTGCTGATCAAACCCCTGGCCGACTTCGTCACGCTGGCGTCCAAGGGCCAGTATGACATGCTCCTCCTCGGGTGGACCTATCCCGACCCCGACATTCTGTATCTGCTGCTGCATTCCAGTCAGGCAGTTGCCGGTGGTCTGAACTTCACCAACTACAAGAGCGCGACACTGGACAGCCTACTCGTCAAAGGACGCACCGCCACCGACTCCTCGCAGGCGGCGGCCGCGTACGCGCAACTACAGCGCTTCGTAGACACCAACGTGATCATCGATCCGTTGGCGACCCCGGTCGCTATCACGGGCACGAGGGCGCGGGTGAAGGGCTGGCACACCGACAACGTGGGTGTCCCGCTTATCTCGGACCTCTACGTCGCATCGTAACGGCGGCCCTCACCCCCCTCCCCCTCTCCCGTGCGCGGGAGAGGGGGAGGCGCCACACGATGGTAGACGTGGCCTGCGACTGACAGGCAGCTGCCTGTCAGTCGCAGGCCACGTCTACCATCGTGTGGTACACCAGAGAGAAAGGGGAACATAGTTGAACACGGGAGGACACGTCATGACAGCGCCGGTAAGCGCGCTTCCCGCCGCGCTCGATGGGTTCGACGACTTCGTCCGGGCGATTATGAAAGACTGGAAAGTCCCTGGTCTGGCCCTGGCTATCGTCGTCGACCGCGAGGTCGTGCTCTGTAAGGGCTACGGCTACCGCGACACCGAGCGGAAGCTCGACGTCACGCCGCACACTCTGTTCCCCATCGCCTCGTCCACCAAGGCGTTTACGACGATGTCCCTGGCCCTGCTGGCCGATGAGGGCAAGCTGGACTGGGACATCCCCGTGCGGGAATATCTCCCCGCGTTCCGCCTCTTCGACCCTGTCGCCACGGAACGGATGACGCCGCGCGACCTCGTGACGCACCGCTCCGGCCTGCCGCGCCACGACCTCGTGTGGTACCATGCGACGGCCACGCGCGCCGAACTCTTCGACCGCTTGCGCTATCTCGAGCCGAACGCCGACATCCGCACGGTGGTCCAGTACAATAACCTTATGTACATGACAGCCGGCTATCTGGCCGGCCACCTCGCGGGGACGAGCTGGGAAGACGTGGTCCAGGACCGTATCTTCGCGCCCCTGGGCATGGCGGAGAGCCTATTTACCGGCCCGGCCGTGGCTGGCGTCGTGGACCGCGCCGCCCCCTACAAAAAGAACCGGGAGACCAAGCTCGTCGAGCTCATCCCCGCCTACGCCGTGTCGCAGGACCTCGAGATGGACGACCCGCTGGGGCCGGCTGGCTCCATCTGCTCGACCGCTGAGGACATGGCGCGCTGGCTGCTCCTGCACCTCAACGGCGGCGCGCACGGCGACGTCCAGGTCGTCTCGCGCGCCCAACTCGACCAGTTGCACACGCCGCAGGTGGTGTTCCCCGGCTCGATCGGCCAGTTCCCGGAGACGCCGCACAATAGCTACGCGCTGGGTTGGTTCGTCGAACCGTACCGCGGCGCCAACGTCGTGCACCACGGCGGCAACATCGATGGGTTCACCTCACTCGTCACCTTCATGCCAGAGCGGGGCGCCGGCGCGGTGATTCTTATGAACATGGACGGGAGCCCGGTGCGGGAGATCATCGCCAACAACCTGTACGACCGCCTGCTCGGGCTCGACCAGATCGCGTGGAGCGATCGCTACCACAAGCTCTGGGACGAGCTCGAAGGGGCGCTCGGACAGGGCAAGGAACGCAGCGAGACCCGGCGCGTGGCGGACGCACGGCCGTCGCACCCGCCGCAGGCCTATAGCGGCGGCTTCGCGCACCCAGGTTACGGCCGCCTCCACATCGCCCAACGTGAGGACGGAGACGGGTTCACGCTGACCTACAACACGCTGGAGTTGGATCTCACCCACTACCACTACGATATCTTTGAGCTCCACTCGGAGGCGCTGGATCTGCGCGTGAAGGCGACGTTCCTCACCAATGTCCAGGGAGACATCGACCGCATCGCCATCCCCTTTGAGTCGTCGGTCAAGGATATCGTGTTCGCGCGGCTGCCGGCCGAGGAGATGACCGACCGGCGCTTCCTCACGCGATTCGTCGGGGAATACGAGATGCTGGAGGCGATCGTCGCGGTGCGCCTGAAGGGCGAGCACACGCTACAGCTTGCTATCCCCGGCCGGCCGGAGATCGAGTTGGAGCCATACCAGGGGACGGAGTTCGTGGGCAAGGGCCTCTCGGACATGAGCGTCGAGTTCATGCAGGACGACAACGGCGTGGTCACAGAGGCGCGCATCACGTTCCTCGGCGGTCTGTTCTCCGCCAAGCGCACAGGGGCTCAGAGCTAAAGGCGCCCGAAGAGCATATGATCACCTACATCATCCGCCGCATCCTAATCGCCATCCCCTTGCTGTGGGGCGTGCTGACATTGGTCTTCGTGGGCGTGCATCTGATCCCCGGCGACCCCGCCGCGATCATGCTCTTCGGGCGCGGCACGGCTCAGGACGTGGCGCGCCTGCGCCACGAGCTGGGGCTTGACCTGCCCCTGCCCGTGCAGTACTGGGACTTCATCACGCACGCCGTGCGGCTCGACTTCGGGCGCTCCATCGTGAGCAGCCAGCCGGTCTTTGACGAGATCTGGTCGCGCTGGCCCAGCACGCTCGAACTCGTCGCCGTCGCCATGGTCTTGGCCATTCTGTTCGGGCTGCTCGGCGGCATCGTCGCCGCCGCGTTCGATCAGCATCCGCTGGGCTTGGGCGTGACCGGCCTGGCCATCCTGGGCATCTCGCTGCCCGAGTTTTGGGTCGGCACGATGTTGGCGCTCATCTTCGGCGTCAAGTTTGGCTGGCTGCCCGTCTCCGGCATCGGCGACTGGCATAACGTCGTCCTGCCCGCCGTCACGCTGGCCCTTGGCATAGCCAGCGGTCTGGTCCGCCTGGTGCGCGGGGCGCTGCTCGACGTGCTGACCATGCAGTATCTGCGCACGGCGCGCTCCAAGGGCGTGCGCGGGCGCGCGGTGCTGTTCCGGCACGCGCTGCGCAACGCGCTGATTCCGGTGGTCACGATCCTTGGCCTCACCGTCGCGGGGCTGCTCGGTGGTGTCGTGATCATCGAAAACGTCTTCTCATGGCCCGGCCTGGGCTCACTGGCGGTCAGCGCGGTCGCGGCGCGCGACTTCCCCGTCGTCGAGGGAGTCACGTTCTTTATCGCCGTCATCCTGATCGCGGCCAACCTGCTGGTCGACATCTCCTATGCGTGGCTCGACCCGCGCATTCACTACTCGTGAGTCGATGGTCGATGGTCGATGGTAGGACGGCCCACTCGGCGAGCATTTGGTGAATAAATGCTTGACGGCATCAACGGCAAGCCGTACGTTGCCCCATCGACCATCGCCCATCGACCATCGACTAAGCAAACAGCGAGGACCATTCATGACCCTATCGTCCACCCCCTCCATCGCCGAAACCGTCCTCGACGAGCCGGTGAGCGCGCGGTCGGCGTCCGTGTTCGGGCAGGTCCTGCGGCGACTGCGCGGCGACCCGCGCGCGCTCGTTGGCCTGGGCCTGATCGGCCTGATGGCGCTCCTGGCGATCTTCGCCCCGCTCATCGCCCGCTACAACCCCGACGCCGTCAACGTGGCGATCCTCAACCAGGACCCCACGCCCGCGCACTGGTTCGGAACGGACTACCTCGGCCGTGATATGTGGGCGCGCGTGCTCTATGGCGGCCGCATCTCGCTGCCCGCCGGTCTCGGCGTGATCGCCATCGCCCTGGGCGTCGGCATCCCCCTCGGCATGGTCGCGGGCTACGCCGGCAAGCTCTTCGACGACCTGATCATGCGCCTGTTCGATGTGCTGCTGGCGCTGCCCGGCATCCTGCTGGCTATCGGCATCATCGCGATCCTGGGTCCCGGCCTCACCTCGGCGGTCATCGCCATCGGCGTCGCCAGCACGCCGGGCTTCGCGCGCATCGCGCGCGCCTCGACCTTGCAGGCCAAGACGCAGGACTACGTTGAAGCCGCGCGGGCGCAGGGCGCTGGCCCCTTCTACATCGTCTTCCGTCATATTCTGCCCAACATCGTCGACCCCATCATCGTGCTGGCGACGCTGGCCCTCGGAACGGCCATCCTGGCGACGGCGGCGCTGAGCTACCTGGGGCTCGGCACGCAGCTGCCCACCTCGGACTGGGGCAGCCTGCTCTCCAACGGCTTCGAGCACATGTTCCAGTCGTGGAGCGAGATCACCTTCCCCGGCCTGGCCATCGGGCTCAGTGTGCTCGGCATCAACCTGCTGGGCGACGGCCTCGGCCACGCCCTCAACCCCCGCAGCCAGGCGCGTTGAGCGGCACGGCCTCACTAACGAACCCGGATTAGGAGTAAGTAGGACATGGCATCGTTGACAGACGCAACCCGCACGACAGCACGGTCCCACGACGAGGGAGGGCTGGACGGCGCGGTGACGATCGAGGAACCGCGGGACCCCGCGCACCTCATCGCGATCGAGGAGCTACAGGCGCGCGCCTGGGAGATGGAGCCGCGCGGCATCGTCCCCGGCGCCCTCATGGGCATCATCGCGTCGGGGGGCGGCATCCTGCTCGCGGCATACGACCGTGACCACGGCGACCGGCCGCTTGGCTTCGTGCTCGGCTTGCTGGCGCGGCGCGACGGGCGCCTGTATCACGCCTCGCACATGCTCGCCACCGACCCCGCCTACCAGGGGCACGGCATCGGGGCGGCGCTCAAGCGCCGCCAACGTGAGATCGCCCTGGCGCAAGGGCTCGATCTGATGACCTGGACCTTCGATCCGTTGATCGCGCGCAACGCCCATGTGAACCTGCGCAAGCTCGGCGCGATCAGCCGCACCTACTACGAGGACTATTACGGCCCTATGGACGACCGCTTCAACGGCGGGCTCCCGACGGACCGCTTGCTCGTGGAGTGGCGTTTGAACGACCCCGTGCCGCCCGTACCCCTGTCCGTCCCCGCGCCGCCCACGCCCATCTTGATCGCGGAAGGGGGCAAGCCGGTCCTCCGCCTCGAGCGGGCGCCTGCGGGCGCGCCGCTCTCTGTCTGGGTACCGGGGGATAGCACCGCCATCAAAGAGCGCGACCCCGCCGCGGCGCTGGACTGGCGCCTGGCGCTGCGCCGCGCGCTCTCGTGGGCCTTCGCGCATGGCTACGTGGTGCGCGACTTCAGCGCCGGCGCCTATGTCCTCTTGCCGGACGAAACGCCGGGATGATACGGCCTACCTTCAGTCGCTGGCCTGACCTTAAAAGGTCATGGCAGGAGACGGACCTTGAAAGGTCGGCCTGGGCGCGACACGCGTGCCGTCCATCTGTGAAGCGGCC
>JAABUL010002564.1_pt1 | contig 29648 bp, 22 predicted proteins | sample 5559151 | NCBI WGS metagenome assembly JAABUL01 (sample SAMN10711876, study PRJNA513368) | rock metagenome | isolation source: Antarctica rocks | place: Antarctica: Victoria Land, Pudding Butte sud
CCGCTTCTGTGTACTGCTGGCGCCACCACCACAACGGCCGCCACCACGGCCGGCGCGCTGGGCTGCAGGCCCTTCCGGCGGGTCGTCAGTCGAGGTAGTCGCGCAGGACCTGCGAGCGGCTGGGATGGCGCAGCTTGGACATCGTCTTGGACTCGATCTGCCTTATACGTTCCCGGGTCACCCCGTAGACCTTGCCGATCTCGTCCAGCGTCTTCGGCTGGCCGTCGGTGAGCCCGAAGCGCATCGACACCACGCCCGCCTCCCGCTCGGACAGCGTGTCCAGCACCGAGTGCAGCTGCTCCTGCAACAGCGTGAAGCTGACGGCGTCGGCCGGGACGATCGCCTCGGAGTCCTCGATCAGGTCCCCGAACTCGGAGTCCCCGTCCTCCCCCAGCGGGGTGTGCAACGAGATCGGCTCACGGCCGTACTTCTGGACCTCGACCACCTTCTCCGGGGTCATATCCAGCTCGACGGCCAGTTCCTCCGGGCTCGGTTCGCGGCCCAGGTCCTGCAGCATCTGCCGCTGCACCCGGGCAAGCTTGTTGATCACCTCGACCATGTGGACCGGGATCCGGATGGTGCGGGCCTGGTCGGCCATCGCGCGGGTGATCGCCTGCCGGATCCACCAGGTCGCGTAGGTGGAGAACTTGTAGCCCTTGGTGTAGTCGAACTTCTCCACCGCCCGGATCAGGCCCAGATTGCCCTCCTGGATCAGGTCCAGGAACAGCATCCCGCGGCCGGTGTAGCGCTTGGCAAGGCTGACCACGAGGCGCAGGTTGGCCTCCAGCAGGTGATTCTTGGCCTTCCGGCCGTCCATCGCGATCCACTGCATCTCGACGGAGAGGTCCAACACCATCTCGATCGGCCCGGCCATCTGGTCGTCGGCGTAGAGCCCGGCCTCGATCCGCTTGGCCAGCTCGACCTCCTGCTCGGCGTTGAGCAGCGGGACCTTGCCAATCTGCTTGAGGTAGTCCTTGACCGGGTCGGCGGTCGCCCCGGCGGAGGCGATCTGCTGCACCGGCTCGTCGTCCTCATCGTCGGAGATGACGAAGCTCTCGGCGTCGGCGCCACTTTCGGCGCCGGCCGGGTCGCCCTCTATGCCGACTCCGGTCGCAACGTCGGCCTCCACTGCGGCCAGTTCGGGGTCGGCACCGATGTCGGCTGGCGCGTCGTCCACCTCGTCCAGCGCCGGTGGCAGGCCCGTCGCCGGGGAGCCGGCAGTCGGCACGACTGGGGCCGACGCGTCGCCAGCGGTGACTCCGTTACTGGTGGTCCCGTTGCTGGTGGTCCCCGTTTTGGCCGCCCCGTTCCTGCCAGCAGCCTTCCTCGTGGTCCCGTTCTTCGCGGCCCCGTTGCTCGCGGCCCCGTTCTCGCCCGGGTCGCCCTTACGGGGTGCTCCGGAACTGCGGGAACGCGTCCGGCTCGTCGCACGTTTGCCCGACGAGGACCGCTCGGCGTCCGTTGCCTGGTCCGGTTCAACAGTGGCGTCCGGGTCGATCGTGACCGTGGCCACCGCGGACCGACCAGCTGCGGCCAGGGCACGGCCACCGCGGGCCCGGGACGCAGCGATGCGGTCGGGGTTCGGGTCCTCAGAGATGGCAGACGACGACACGAAGCACCTTTCGACAGGACACGGGGGCTGGCGTAGCGAGCAGGTCGGGCCGGAACAGGTGAAAGCGGTCGGTCGGCCGATCCGGGCTCGGGTTCTGAGGATCCGGTGGCCGCCGGGGGCGTGTCGGCTGCGTCCCGGGCGCCCTGGTCCGACGGTTTCCCCGGTCCTGGCCGACCTGCTCGATTGTGGCACGGAGCGGGCAGACCTGTCGGGAAACGCGCTGCCCGGATCGGCCCACGCGGGCTCGGCGGGGCGAACGCTCAGTGGGTCCCGCGGGCATCGGGCTCGTCGTCGGCAGCGGCTTTCACGGCGAGCACCGGGCACCCGGCGTCCAGCAGGATCCGCTGCGCATTGGTGCCGAGAATGAGTTTTCCGACCGGTGAGCGCCGCCGCAGTCCGATGACGATCTCGTCGGCGGCCACCTCCTCGGCTGCGTTGATGATGTCGTCGGCCGGGTCCAGGCTGTCCAGGAACCGGCGCACGGACCAGCTGGGCGCACCCTCGCCGAGCAGCCGCGCGAGCGCCTCGTCGCTGACCGTTGCCGGGTCGACTCCGCCGGACTCCGAACCGGCACCGCCGGGGACGCGGATGGCCACCACGACCACCAGCTCCACCGACCGTCGCAGGGCCTCGGCTGCGGCGGTCCGTAACGCGGCCCAGCCCTCCGGCTTCGGTGTGTACGCGACCACGATCGGCACGGCAGGCCGCCCTTCCCCCCCGGCCCGGCGAGCGGCCCGGCTCGGATCCCCGCGGGGCATTGCACCTCCGCGTCGGGCAGGCTAACCCGTGGCGGCCGGTGCCGGCCCGGGCCGCCGGCACGAGCGATCGCAGCGGGCAGGTGGTGGGTCAGGCCTCGGCGAGAGTGAAGGCGGACGGACGCATCTCCATCCGTTCGGCTGGCGTGGTGCCACCCCAGACGCCGTGCCGCTCCGGCACCGTCAGGGCATGGCCGAGGCACTCGCGCTTAACCGGACAGCCGGTGCAGAGCACCACCGCCAGCCCTTCCCGGCGCGCCCGTTCGCGCGGGCGTTCCTCGTCGGGGCCGAGAAATAGTTCACCGCTCGTTCCCAGGCAGGCCGCGTTCTCCTGCCAGGTGTAATCGACCGCAGGAGCGTTGCGGACTCGCGTAACGGCCATGCCGGTCTCCTCGGAGCTGCCGGAGCGCGTGGGCACTCGATGCGAAACGATCACCGGACGGGTGTGCCCGAGCGGTGTCGGGAGGTGATGGACGCACGGTTTCGGGCATCCCGGTCCCTCCCTCGGTACTGTCGCTTTGGAACGCAGACGCTCCGCAGTTGATCAGCTACCTCGCGTCACGATAAACCTAAGATCGCGTTCTGTCACGTTGACACTCCAATCTGTGACAGTTGCTGGTGGGAGCGCCCGGAACGGCGCCCTTCGGCCGCTGTCCCGGCCATCGGACGAGACTGCGGACGTGACCGCCCCGAACCGTGGCAACCCGGCTCCCGCCCCCTCCCCACCGCGGCCGCGCGTCCTGGTGGCCGAGGACGATCGCAGCGTCCGGGAGTCGTTGCGGCGGTCTCTGGTCTTCAACGGCTTCGATGTCGCGGTCGCGGTGGATGGGGCCGATGCGCTGGCGCAACTACACCGGTCGCGGCCGGAGGCCCTTGTGCTGGACGTGATGATGCCCCGGGTGGACGGGCTGGAGGTCTGCCGGATCCTGCGCGCCGCCGGTGACGAGCTGCCGATTCTGGCGTTGACCGCCCGCGACGCCGTGGCCGACCGGGTCGCCGGACTCGATGCCGGGGCCGATGACTACCTGGTCAAGCCGTTCGACCTGGCGGAGCTGTTGGCCCGACTGCGGGCCCTGCTGCGGCGGGCGGCGGCCGCCCCGGCCGTCACGGGTTCAAAAACCGGCCCGGATCTGGTCTTCGACGACCTTCGTATGGACACCGGGACCCGCGAGGTCTTCCGCGGTGCCCGGCCGGTGCGGCTGACCCGAACCGAGTTCGCGCTACTGGAGATGCTGCTGCGCCACCCCCGCACCGCGCTGACCCGCGAGCGGATCCTGGAGGACGTCTGGGGTTTCGACTTCGCGACCACGGCCAACTCCCTGGAGGTGTACGTCGGCTATCTGCGACGCAAGACCGAGGCCGAGGGCGAACACCGCCTGATCCATACCGTGCGCGGGGTCGGATACGCGCTACGGGAGAGTCCGCCGTGACCACCCCTGTCCGAGCTGGCGGCACCGTGGCAGGCAGCACCGTGGCAGGCCGCACGGCGGCAGGCCGCGCCGTGGCAGGCAGCACGGTGGCCGGCAGCACGGTGGCCGGGGCCGGCGAGGGGAGCGGGCGCTCGGCTGCTCACCGTCGTGGGCGACTCGGGCTGCGGACCCGGCTGACGGTGTTGACCGCGCTTGCGGTGGGGATCGCGGTCGCCCTCGCCGCGCTGGCCTCCTATCTGGTGCTGGACCGGCAGCTGTACCGCGAGCTGGACAGTTCGCTGCTGACCAGCGCCCGCACGACGGCGCGCGCCGCGGACCCGCAGACCTCCTATCTACTGGCCGCGGCGACCTCCGGCACCATGAACTTCGAGCTGGCCCTGCTCACCGCTGACTCGGCGGGCCGACTCACCGTCAACCCGACCGCGGCGCGCGGCGACGGACTGGTCAGCCCGACCGAGCAGGCGGTGGCCACCGGCAGGCGGGAGTCGACACTTCGCTCCGCCCAGGTCGACGGGTCCGACTTCCGGGTGGCCGCGGTGCAGATTCCTGGGCGAGCGGGGTCCGCCCTGGTGTTCGGCCGCTCACTGGCCGACACCCAGCAGACCCTCAACACCTTCGCGCTGGTGCTCGGGGCCATCGGTCTCGGCGGAGTCGTGCTGGCCGGGATGGCCGGCTACAGCGTCGCGCGGACCGGCCTGCGCCCCGTGACGGATCTCACGACGGCAGCCGAACACGTCGCCCGGACCACCCGGCTGACTCCGCTGGTGATGCCTCCGGTCCGATCCCACGACGAGGTGGCGCGGTTGGCGGGTGCGTTCAACCGGATGCTCGGGGCGCTCGCGGAGTCCCGGGACCGGGAACGGCGCCTGATCGCCGACGCGGGCCACGAACTGCGAACCCCGTTGACCAGCATGCGGACCAATCTCGATCTGCTGCTACAGGCCGACCGGATCGCCGCGGAGTCCACGGACGAGGACGGCTCGCCCGAGCCCGGCCCGGTGCTGCCGCCGGCGGAACGCGCGGAGATGCTGGCCGATCTGCGGGCCCAGACCGAGGAATTGTCCGGGCTGGTCAACGACCTGGTCCAGCTGGCCCGGGAGGAACAGGCCCGCACGACCGAGGCCGAGGTGGACCTGGCCGAGGTGGTCGAGGGTGCCGTCGACCGGGTCCGGCGACGCGCCCCCGGACTGGTCTTCCAGACCGATCTGAACCCCTGGCCGGTGCGCGGTAACCCCGCGCTGGTGGAGCGGGCGGTGGTCAACGTGCTGGACAACGCCGCCAAGTGGAGTCCGCCCGGCGGGACGGTCGACGTCGAGCTGGCGGCCGGCATGCTGCGGGTGACCGATTCCGGACCGGGCATCGCGGCCGCGGATCTGCCCCGGGTGTTCGACCGCTTCTTTCGCGCCGACGGGGCCCGCTCGACATCCGGCACCGGACTGGGCCTGTCCATCGTGCGCCAGGTGGTGGAGAGCCACGGCGGCAGCGTGCGCGCCGAACCGGCACCGGGGGGCGGGGCCCGCTTCTGCCTCGTCTTCCCGGCGAGCCCGCCCACGAGCTGACTGACCGATCGGGCGGGGCCGGAAATCACAGCCCGGTCAAAGGCTCCGTTCAGCGCAACCTCAGCCCCCGGGGTCAAGCTGGGTCCATGAGCGATCACTACCCCGACAGCCGCCCCGACCGTGACGACGAGCCGACCACTTCCCTCGGCGACGACCGGCCGAGCGGGTACGGCGACCAGTACGCGAGGCGGGGTGAGGATGGCCAGCCAGACCGTGGCGACGGCGAGCATGGCTACGGCCAGCCCAGCGACCGCGGCAGCAGCAGCCCTGGGGACCGCGGCGACAGCGGCTATGGCAACAGCGGCGCGGGGCACCCGGCGGGCGGCTCGTGGAGCCCCGGGCCGGAATCGGAATCCGGGTCGGTTGCGGTAGCCGAGCGGTCACGCCGGCGTCGGGGCGGGTTGGTCTCCGGGGTCGCCGCCCTGCTTGCTGCTGCCCTGGTCGGGGGCGTCGTCGGCGGGGTCGCCGGCTACTACGCCGGGGACCAGAACACGACGGCAGCCGTCAGCAGCAACGCTGCCACCGCTGCGCCTGCGGTCAACTCCCTGACCGGTTCGTCCGCGATCCCGGCCGTCAACGGCGCCAGCGCCGCCACCGTGGAAGCCGTCGCCAAGTCCGTCGCGCCGACCGTCGTGCAGATCACCGAGGTGAACGGGCAGTCCGGCGGCACGGGCTCGGGATCGATCATCAGCTCCGACGGGATGATCCTCACCAACAACCACGTGGTCGCCGCGGCCGCCAACGGCGGCAAGCTCAGCGTCACCCTCAACGACGGCACGACGGCCTCGGCCACGATCGTCGGGCGGGACGAGAAGCTGGACGTCGCGGTCATCAAGGCCAAGACGAACCGTCAGCTGACCCCGATCGCCTTCGGGGACTCCTCCAAGGTCGACGTGGGTCAGCCGGTCGTCGCCTTCGGCTCCCCACTCGGGCTGAGCGGAACCGTGACCAGCGGCATCATCTCCGCGCTGCGGCGCCCGGTCAGCAGCACCGGGGAGCAGACCCAGCCCGGCGTCGCGCCGCCAACCTCGACAATCCTCGCGCTGCAGACCGACGCGGCCATCAACCCGGGCAACTCCGGTGGTCCGCTGGTCAACCTCAACGGTCAGATGATCGCCATGGACTCCGCGATCGCCTCCCTCGGCGCGAGCAGCGGCAGCACCCAGTCCGGTTCGATCGGCTTGGGCTTCGCGCTGCCGATCAACACCATCAAGCCGATCGTGGACCAGTTGCAGCAGAAGCAGCCGGCCACCCACGGCCAGCTCGGGGTGCTGCTGGCACCGACCCAGGGGTCCCCGCTGGCCCAGGCCCAGGCCCCGGGCGCGAAGCTGCAGAGCGTCAGCTCCGGCAGCCCGGCAGCGGCCGCCGAGCTCAAGGCCGGCGACATCATCACCAAGGTGTCCGGGCAGCCGATCCCCGACGCGGAAACGCTGGTCGCGACCATCCGCTCCATGCGCCCCGGCGAGAAGGTCGACATCACCTACCAGCGCAGCGGAAATACGAAGACGACCCAGGTCACCCTGGGAAGCGACGCGAAGGCCGGCTGAGCGGAAGCGGCGCCGGTCCGTCCGGAGTGCCCCGACGGACCGGCGCTAAGCTCACGGCGATGACGACGACCCGCGTCGACGCGCTTCCGGGGCCGCGCTGAGCCGCCTGCCGACGGCTCGGTGCGGCTGCCCCCCAGGCCTGCCCGGCTGGGGGGCTTCCTCATGTCGCGGCACGGCGTTTGGCGGCACGGCGTTTGGCGGCACGGTCCGCATCGTTGGTGAGGTGTGTGGGGATGAGCAGGTGTGTGGACCACCGCGCACCGGGAGAGGACGGTAGTGACCACGACGCAGCAGGACGCCGCCGGGCAGGACGCCGCTGGGCATGACGGCGCGGCGCCGCCGTACCGGTACGGGGGCGCGCTGGCCAACACCATCGAGGCCCGGTGGCGGCACTGGTGGTCCCAGCAGCAGACCTACCGGACCCCGGCCGAGCCGGTCGACGGCGGCGGGGACCCGGGCGCGAAGACTTTCGTCATGGACATGTTCCCCTACCCCTCCGGCGCGGGCCTGCACGTCGGACATCCGCTGGGCTACATCGCCACCGACGTCTACGCCCGACACCAGCGGATGACCGGCAAGCACGTCCTCTACACGATGGGCTTCGACGCGTTCGGGCTGCCGGCCGAGCAGTACGCGGTGCGGACCGGGACCCACCCGAGGGAGTCCACCGAGGCGAACATCGAGGTCTACCTGCAGCAGTTCCGGCGTATCGGGCTCAGCCACGACGAGTCCCGGCGCGTGTCCACGATCGACCCGGATTTTTTGCGCTGGACACAGTGGATGTTCCTGCGCTTCCGCGACGCCTGGTACGACCCGACTGCCGACGGTGGCCGCGGCCGTGCCCGCCCGGTGGCGCAGCTGATCGCGCAGTTCGCCGAGGGCAGCAGAGCACTGCCCACCGATGTGCCCGGTATCGCGGCGGGAACCACGTGGGCGCAGGTGAGCCCACCGGACCGCGAACGGGTGCTGGACCGGTACCGGCTGGCCTACGCCGACACCGCACCGGTCAACTGGTGTCCCGGGCTGGGCACGGTTCTGGCAAACGAGGAGGTCACCGCCGAGGGCCGCAGCGAGCGCGGCAACTTCCCCGTCTTCACCCGCAATCTGCGGCAGTGGAAGATGCGGATCACCGCGTATGCCGAACGCCTGCTCGATGATCTGGACACTCTGGACTGGCCGGAGTCGGTCAAGACAATGCAGCGTAACTGGATCGGGCGCTCCACCGGAGCGCGGATCCGGTTCGAGGTGACCGACTCCCCCCATCCGCTGGAGGTCTTCACCACCCGGCCGGACACGCTGTTCGGAGCGACCTTCATGGTGGTGAACACTGCTCACCGGCTGCTGGAGGAATTGCCGGCCGACTGGCCGGCGGGTACCGACCCGGAATGGACCGCGGGCGAAGCCGATCCCGATGCTGCGCTGACTGCCTATCGGAACGCCTCGGCAGCTGGCGTGAGCAATGCTCGCGGATCCGGTGAGAGCGATGCTCGGGGTTCGAGTGAGAGCACCGATCGCGAAAAGACCGGCGTGTTCACCGGCCGGTACGCGCGCAACCCGGCCACCGGTGCACAGCTACCGGTCTTCGCCGCCGACTACGTACTGGCCGGCTACGGAACTGGCGCGATCATGGCGGTCCCCGGTCAGGACGAGCGCGACTTCGCCTTCGCCGAGCGCTATCGGCTGCCGGTGGTGCGCACCGTCGCACCCCCGGAGGATTTCGCTGGCGGGGCCTACACCGGCGAGGGTGCGGCCATCAACTCCGCCAACGCCGAGCTGCGCCTGGACGGGCTGGACGTCGCCGCGGCGAAGGCGGCCATGACCGGCTGGCTGGCCGCGCGCGGCGTCGGTGATCAGGTGGTGGCCTACCGGCTGCGGGACTGGCTATTCAGCCGACAGCGCTACTGGGGCGAACCCTTCCCCATCGTCTACGACGAGGACGGCACGGCCCACGCGTTGCCCGACGCGATGCTGCCGCTGCAGCTGCCCGAAGTCGCCGACTACTCCCCCGTCACCTACGACCCGGACGACGCCGACAGTGACCCGCAGGCCCCGCTGGCCCGGGCCACCGACTGGGTGCAGGTGAGGCTGGACCTCGGCGACGGTCCGCGGCAGTACCGGCGCGAGACCTCGACGATGCCCAACTGGGCCGGATCCTGCTGGTACGAGCTGCGCTACACCGACCCGCGCGACGCCGAGGCGTTTGCCGACCCGGAGTTGGAACGGTTCTGGATGGGACCCGGTCGCGGCGCCGGCGTCGGCCACGCGGACGACCCCGGCGGCGTCGACCTCTACGTCGGCGGGGTCGAGCATGCGGTGCTGCACCTGCTCTACAGCAGGTTCTGGCACAAGGTGCTGCACGACCTGGGCTACGTCAGCTCCCGCGAGCCGTTCCGGCGACTGTTCAACCAGGGTTACATCCAGGCCTACGCCTACACCGACGACCGCGGGGTCTACGTGCCGGCCGAACAGGTCGAGTCCGGGCCGGACGGCCACTCCTGGCACGGTGAACCGGTCGTCCGGGAGTACGGGAAGATCGGCAAGAGCCTGCGCAACGTGGTCACCCCCGACGAGGTCTGCGACCGCTACGGCGCCGACACGTTCCGGCTCTATGAGATGTCGATGGGCCCCCTGGCCGATTCCCGGCCATGGTCGACCCGCGACGTCGTGGGCAGTCACCGGTTCCTGCAGCGACTGTGGCGGCTGGTCGTCTCCGAGCAGACGGGGGACCTGCTGGTGCGCGACGTCGAACCGGACCCGGAGACCTTGCGGGTGCTGCACCGCACCATCGCCGGGGTCGGGGCGGACTACACGGGGCTGCGGCCGAACACTGCAGCGGCCAAGCTGATCGAACTGGTCAACCACCTGACCCGGGAGCTGGCCGGATCGGGCATCGAGGGCGCGCCCCGCTCGGTGGCCGAGACGCTGACGCTGCTGCTCTCCCCGCTGTGCCCGTATGTGGCCGAGGAGCTGTGGCACCGGCTCGGGCATGAGCGCACCGTGGTCTACGAGCCGTTCCCGGTGCCGGACCCGGTGTGGCTGGTCCAGGACAGCATCGAGTATCCGGTGCAGGTCGACGGTCGGGTGCGCGGCCGGATCACGGTGGCGGCCGACGCCGACCGGGACACCGTGTCCGCGGCCGCGTTGGCCGAGCCGCGCATCGCCGAACTGCTCGATGGTGCGGCTCCGCGGCGCATCGTCGTGGTACCCGGCCGGTTGGTCAACGTCGTCCTGTGAGCACTGATCCGAGCGCGCGGTCCGTGGCCGGGCTCTGGCGCGCCGACCGGGCCCGGGTCGACCCGGCGGTGCGCCGCGACGCGTGGAACCAGCTGTGGTTGGTGCTCGCGCTGTCCCTGCTGGCCAGTGCGGTGTATGCGGTGCTCTCCCTCGCCCAGACACTCAGCTCACCGGGCGGGCTGCGGGCGGGGACCGCAACCCTGCACCAGTCGCTGTCCCAGGTCCCGGTCTTCGACCTGCTGCGCCAGCTGGCCAGCATCGGCTTCGCGCTGATGCCGGTGGTCCTGGCGGTCTATCTGCTGGGGGGTCCGCTGGTCAGCGGCGTCCGCACCGGATGGGCGGCCGGCGCCCGGCTGATCGGCTTTGACACCCGCCGGCCGTTACTGGATCTGGCTCTGGGAGCACTGCTCGCAGCCGTGATCGGTGTTCCCGGACTGCTGCTCTACCTCGGGGCCCACGCGGCCGGGCTGGCGGTCACCGTCAACCCGGGAAACCTGCCCGGGCAGTGGTGGTCGTGGGCGATCTACCTGCTCTCCGCGGCGCAGAACGCCGTGCTGGAGGAGACCGTGGTCGTCGGGTTCACCTTGACCCGACTGCGCCAGGCCGGTGTCGGGCTGGGCCCGGCGGTGCTGTTCTCAGCGGTGCTGCGCGGCAGCTACCACCTCTACCAGGGCTTCGGGGCCTTCGCCGGCAACGCGGTCATGGGGGTGATCTTCGCCGCGGTGTTCCGGCGCATGGGTCGGGTGATGCCGCTGATCGTCGCCCATACCCTCATCGACCTGGTGGCGTTCGTCGGCTACGCCCTGCTGGCTGGACATGTGTCCTGGCTGCCCAGCTGAGCACCTGGGACAGGGTGCGACAGCTGAGACAGCCGACCCAGCTGCAATTCGGCAGCAGTGCTGCTACTTTGGCTGCATGACGGTGGCCATTACGGTTCGGGATGTTCCGGACGGTGTCCGCGACGAGCTGGCCGCACGCGCGGCCCGCGCGGGCAAGTCGTTGCAGGAGTACCTGCGCGGGATGCTCGTCGAGACGGCCACCCGGCCCAGCGTGGAGGACGTCATCGCCCGGGCCCGCGCCCGGGTGGCCGCCACCGGATCACGGGTCGACGCCTGCTCGATCCTGGCCGCCCGCGACGCCGACCGCAGGTGAACCGCGTCGTCTGCGACGCGTCGGCCGTGGTCGCGATGCTGCTCGATGATGGCCGGGACGGTCACTGGGCGACGCAGGCACTGTCCGGTGCCGAGCTTGCGGCGCCCCAACTGCTGCCCTTCGAAGCAGCCAACGTGATCCGTCGGCACGCGGCGGCGCGGCTGGTCAGCGAGGACCAGGCCGCCCAGGCGCACGCGGATCTGCTGGACCTGAGCGTGCAGAGCTGGCCGTACGAAGTGCTGGCCGCCCGGTCCTGGCAGTTGCGGACCGACCTCACCAGCTATGACGGGAGCTACGTTGCCCTGGCGGAGTTGCTCGACACCACGCTTGTCACCCTCGATACCCGGATCGGCCGCGCGCCCGGCATCCGGTGCGCGATCACGAGTCCGTAGCCGGTGGATCGCGCCGGCGGACACCGGCACGAGCAGCTGTTGCCCTGATGGTCCGGGACGGCGAGGCTGCTTTGATGGCACTGTCGAAAAATCAGCGGGCGGAACTGCCCTCCACCCTGGCGCGCTCAGACGAAAAGGCGCAGGAGATCTTCGCCGAGACGTTGGACTCCGCGGAGGACACCTACGACGGCGACCAGAGTCGGGCACACCGCGTCGCCTACGGCTCGCTCAAGCACAGTTATGAGAAGGTCGGCGACCACTGGGAAGCCAAGGACGAGAAGGGCCCCAGCGACGAGCAGGCCGCGCGCCCCAGCGGGCCCGGCAAGCGTGACGATCCCCGCCCAACCGCCGGTGGGGTCGACGCCAACGCGTCCAAGCGGCACCTGATGGAGCTCGCGCAGCGCCTGGACGTGCCCGGTCGGTCCTCGATGACCAAGGACGAGCTGGTCCAGGCCCTCCAGAAGGCCAGCAACCGCAAGACCGCCCGGGCTCGCGACTGACCCCGTCGTGGTGAGCGGTGCGCCGGTCACCAGGCCATCGTGGTGACCGGTGCGCCGGTCACCAGGCCATCGTGGTGACCGCCGCGGGCTCGTGGTGACCGGCCGGCCGGTCACCACGAGCCCTGGGCGGTGACCACGAGCCGGGGCGGTGACCACGACGGGCCGACTGACCGGGCTCGCGCCGGGGCCTGGATCCCTAGGCTTGCGCGGGCCATGACCACCTCCGCCGCCAGCGCCGTGCCGACGGTCGCGGATTTGGCAGCCCGGCTTGCCGAGGTGCCCCTGCGCGATGCGGCGCAGCTGGGCCGGCGCCTGGAAGGGATCCGGGGCACCCGGGACCAGGCCCGCCGCGACCGGGACCTGACTGCGCTGCGAAGGCGGATCGATGCCGCGGCGGGAAGGGTGCAGCGCCGACGAGCCGCGGTTCCACCGCTGAGCTATCCCCCCGACCTGCCGGTCAGCGCCCGCCGGGAGGACCTGCTGGCCGCCATCCGGAACCACCAGGTCGTCGTCGTCGCCGGGGAGACCGGCTCGGGCAAGACCACCCAGCTGCCCAAGATCTGCCTGGAACTGGGCCGGGGCACCCGCGGGCTGATCGGGCACACCCAGCCCCGTCGGTTGGCCGCGCGCACCATCGCCGAGCGGATCGCCGAGGAACTGGGCACCACCGTCGGCGGGCCGATCGGCTACCGGGTCCGTTTCGCCGACCGGACCGGCCCGGACACCGTGGTCAAGCTCATGACCGACGGGGTGCTGTTGGCCGAGATCGCGCACGACCCGCTGCTGCTGGCCTACGACACGCTCATCGTCGACGAAGCCCACGAACGCAGCCTCAACATCGACTTCCTGCTCGGCTATCTGACACAGCTGCTGCCCCGCCGACCCGACCTGAAGCTGATCATCACCTCCGCGACCATCGATACGCGTCGCTTCAGCGAGCACTTCGGGGGCGCGACCGTCGTTGAGGTGTCCGGTCGGACCTTCCAGGTAGAGATCCGCTACCGCCCGCTGGTGCTCGAACCCGAGGACGACGAGGACACCGACGAAGGCAGCGAGACCAACGACGACGGCGAGCAGGCCCTCGACGAGAGCACCGCTCCCACCCGTGTTCCGGCCCGCGTCAAGACCTCCGCTGCGACCCGCGCCGCAGTCCCGTCCCGGGTGGCCGCCCGCGATGCCGAACGCGACCAGACCCAGGCCGTCTGCGACGCGGTGGCCGAGCTGGCGACCGCCGGGCCCGGTGACGTGCTGGTGTTCCTGTCCGGGGAGCGGGAGATCCGCGACACCGCGGACGCGTTGGCACGCACCGAGCTGGCCCACACCGAGGTGCTGCCGCTCTACGCGAGACTGTCCGCCGCCGAGCAGCACCGGGTCTTCGCCCCCCACACCGGACGCCGGGTGGTGCTGGCCACCAACATCGCCGAGACCTCGCTGACGGTGCCGGGGATCCGGTATGTCGTCGACCCCGGAACCGCACGGATCTCCCGCTACAGCACGCGGTTGAAGGTGCAGCGGCTGCCGATCGAACCGGTGTCGCGGGCATCGGCGGACCAGCGGGCTGGCCGATGTGGGCGGGTCGCCGACGGGATCTGTATCCGCCTCTACAGCGAGGCGGACTACCTGGCCCGGCCGGAGTTTACCGACCCGGAGATCCTGCGCACCAACCTGGCCTCGGTGATCCTGTCGATGATCGCGCTCGGACTCGGTGACATCGCCGCGTTCCCGTTCCTGGAGCGACCCGACGCCCGGGCGATTCGCGACGGGCTGGGGCTACTGCACGAACTGGAAGCACTGGACACCAACGCACCTGACGGCACCCGGCGGCTCTCCCCCATCGGACGCCTGCTCTCCGAACTTCCCGTGGACCCCCGGTTGGCCCGGATCATCCTTGCCGCACGGGAGTTCGGGTGTGTCCGAGAAGCCGCGATCATCGCCGCTGCGCTGTCTATCCAGGACCCGCGGGAGCGACCGAGCGAGCATCGCGAGGCCGCGGCCGCCGCCCATGCCCGCTTCGCTGACCCGGACTCCGACTTCGCCGCCTACCTCTCGCTGTGGCGGTACTTGCGAGAGCAGCGCTCCGTTTTGTCATCCAACCAGTTCCGCCGGATGTGTCGCGAGCAGTACCTGCACCATCTGCGGATCCGCGAGTGGCAGGATCTGTACTCCCAACTCCGCGATGTGCTGTCCCGCCTGGACATTCCGCTTTCGGACACCCCGGCCGACGCTGCCCAGCTGACCCGCGCTGTGCTGGCCGGGATGCTCTCGCTGATCGGCGCGTACGACGGCGACGCGCGGGAGTACCGCGGCGCCCGGGGAGCACGTTTCGCGCTGGCTCGTGGCACGCCGCTGGCCCGCCGGCCACCGGCCTGGGTCGTGGTGGCCGAGCTGGTGGAGACCGACCGGCTGCGCGGACGGGTGGCCGCGCGCATAGACCCCGAGTGGGTCGAACCGCTGGCCGGGCACCTGGTCAGTCGCAGCTACAGCGAGCCGCACTGGTCGGCGCGGCGCGGCTCGGTGGTGGCCAGTGAGAAGGTCACTCTCTACGGGCTGCCGATCGTGGCGGCCCGGACCGTGCAGTACGGATCGATCGACGCGGAGCTGAGCCGGGAGCTGTTCATCCGGCACGCGCTCGTCGAAGGTGACTGGCGCAGCCCGCACCGGTTCCTGGCAGCCAACCGGGATCTGCTGGAGCGGGCCGGGGAGCTGGAGAACCGGGCCCGTCGGCGTGGGATCGTCGTCGATGACGAGACCCTGTTCGGTTTCTACGACGCTCGCATCGGGCCCGATGTGGTGTCCGGGCGACACTTCGACGCCTGGTGGAAGCGAGAGCGCCGATCTCGCCCGGACCTGCTGGACCTGAGCTGGGAGCAGCTGCTGGACCCGGCCGCCGAGCCGGTCGCGGAGGCGGACTACCCGACCAGCTGGCGCAGCGGCGAGGTGGCGCTGCCCGTCGACTACGCGTTCGAGCCGGGGACCGAACACGACGGCGTGACCATCACCGTGCCGCTGGCGATCCTGAACCAGGTGCCATCCGACCGTTTCGGCTGGCAGGTTCCGGGGCTGCGCCAGGAACTGCTCACCGAGCTGATCCGCTCGCTGCCGAAACCACTGCGCCGTGAGCTGGTGCCGGCACCCGACGTTGCCCGGCGCGTGCTGCCGGCTCTCGGCGAGCCGAACGGGCCCCTGTTGCCGGCCCTGGCCGGGGCACTACTGCGCCTGACCGGGGTGCGGGTGCCGGTGGACGCCTTTGATCCCAGCAGGCTGCCCGTGCACCTGCGGCCCAGGTTCCGGATCACCGACGCCGCAGGTGTAGAGGTCGCCACGGGGGACGAGCTGGCCGAGCTGCAACAACGCCTGGCTCCCGCCGCGCAGGCCGAAATCGCCACCGCGGCTGCCAGCGTGGAACGGACGGGGTTGCGGGAATGGGACTTCGACGAGCTGCCGGCGAGATTTCACGGCACGGCGCCCGCCGGAGGCGAGAGCTCGGTTCAGGGCTACCCGGCGCTGGTCGACCGGGGCGCAGACGTGGACCTGCGGGTGCTCGCCTCCGCCGCGGCGGCGATGGTGGCCACCCGCACCGGGATTCGCCGCCTGCTGTTGCTGCGGCTCGGGGACACGACCGTCCGGGAGCTGCTGGCGGGACTGAGCGGGGCGCAACGGCTGACTCTGTCGGCCAACCCGGACGGATCGGTGCGGCAGCTGCTGGCCGACTGCGCCGGGGCCGCGTGTGATCAAATCGCGGGCGGTCGGGCCGACCGGGTTCGCGACCGCGCCACGTTCGAGACCCTGGCCCGGGACGTGGCTGACCAGCTCCCAGCCCGCACCGCCGAGGCCCTCGCCGTGGTCCAGCGGGTGCTGGACCAGAACCGCGCACTGGGTCGACAGCTGCGCGGCGCGACTACCCCGACCTTGCTGCCCTCGTTGATCGATGTCCGCGAACAGCTGGCCGAGCTACTTGCGCCGGGCTTTGTCACCCGAACCGGTGCGCAGCGGCTGCCGGACCTGGTCCGCTACCTGCGCGCGGCCCGTCGCCGCCTGGACGTGCTGCCGGGAAATGTGGCCGGCGACCGGCGGGGCATGGCCGAGATCGCGGGAGTTGCCGCGGAGGTGGAGCGGCGGCGGGCGCAGCTACCGGCTGGCGCGGGCGGCGCGGTCGGGACACCGGTTGGCGCGGGCGAGGCGCCGGGCGGCGCTGGCCGGGCGCTACCGGAGTCGCTGGACCGGATCGCGTGGATGGTCCAGGAGCTGCGGGTGAACGCGTTCGCGCAGACGATCGGCACTCCGGTCCCCGTGTCTGTGGCCAGGATCATGCGCGCCCTGGCCGCCTACGACGCCGAGGGCAGCGGCGAAGCGAACTCAACAGGGCCGAACGCACCAGGACCGAATCCAGCAGCGCCGAATCCATCCGGGACCGAGCACAGTCGGGCCGCGACGGGGTGAGCGTGGCCGAGCGCCAACCCGAGAGCTACGTCACGCGGGATTGGGTGCGGGCCCAGCGCAGGCGAGGGCCGAGTCCCGATGGCCGCCGGGAAGGTCCGGTCAGCGCGTGGGCGCAGTGACGCTGGTCGCCGGGACTTCGTCATCGCGCTGCGCACGGTCCGGACGCAGCCGCGCGATCTCGCTGAGAAAGTCGTCCAGGGACTCAAAGCCGCGGTACACGCTGGCGAAGCGCAGGTAGGCCACCTCGTCCAGTCGCCGCAACGGCTCCAGGATGGCCAGTCCGACCTGCTGGCTGGGGATCTCGGCAACCGCCCTCGAGCGGATCGCGTCCTCGACCTCGACGGCCAGCAGGGCCAGGTCGTCCTCGCTGACCGGTCTGCCCTGACAGGCTTTGCGAACCCCGACAAGGACCTTGTCCCGGCTGAAGGGCTCGGTCGCGCCGGACCGTTTGACGACCGCGAGGGTCATGGTCTCCAGCGTGGTGAACCGCCGCTCACAGCGCACACAGAGCCGACGCCTGCGGATGGCGCCCCCGTCGTCGGCGGTCCGACTGTCCACGACGCGGGTCTCCGGCGCGCGGCAGTACGGACAGTTCACCGATACGCCCTCCGTGCCGGGCGACATCACCGGGACCGGCCCGGATCCACCGCGAGGATTCTCCAGCGCCAGGGTAGTCACCGGACCGGTACCAGCAGCTGGTCGCCGGCGCCGATCGCCGCCGTAGCCAGCCCGTTCTGCACTGCGATCGCATGAACGACCTCTCGGACATCACGACCCGGTGCTGAGCGTCGTGCCAGGGACCACAGGGAGTCACCTGGGCCGACGGTCAGCACCTGCCAACCCGCTGGCGCCGGGCTGGTGGGAGCAACGGGTCCTGATCCCGTAGTTCCAGCAACGTCCCTGCCGACCACACCAACGCCCGCCGTGGCGGCTCTAGCGGCTGTAGCGGCCGTAGCCGTGGCGGCCTTGGCCGTGCCGGCAGTGTCCGGAACGGCAGCGAGCGGCGTGCCCCCGGCGGCCCCGAGCGAGAGCCGACCCACCACCATCACGGCGAGCACGAGCAGCGCCGCGACCCCCGCAAGCACTGCGCGCCCACGCCGCGTGCAGCGCGCCCGACGCGGAACCGGCGGCAGGCCGCGCTCCGACCCGGGCCGCACCGGAAACGGGATGACCGTGGCACCCGGCGTCAGAAGTCGGCCGGGTCCGAGGGGTGCCGACCGCCGGACGGGGTCGGCCAACGGGGGCATGGGCGAGCGGAACAGCAGCGGCTGCAAACCCACCAGCCGCGGGACGGGACTCGCGTGCGTCATGGAACTCTCCTCGGACCTCAGCGCGTCGAACACACATTCGATCGAACGTATGGTCGACTTTCTACTCGCACCCTCCGACAAAGTCCATGACACGGTCGAACAGACATCCGAATCTGTCGGCGTTACGGGCTAGCGTCGGAAGCGCGACATACACAACAGGCACGGCTGGGCGAGACAGGCACGGCTGGGCCAGACAGACACGGCAGGCACGGCTGGGCGAGGCAGCCGGATCAACCAGAGACGGGAGTGGACGTGGCCAGCGGCAACGGCAAGGACGGACGCGGACATGAGGACGGCGCTCCGGCGCAGACCTCGGGCCCACGACGCGGGCGACCGCCGGCGGCCGCCGTGGTCGAGCTCTACCCGGACGAGGTCGACACCGGCGACGGGCTGACGTTGCGCCAGCGGAGGGTGCTCACCGTCATCCGAGAGGCGGTCGAGCGCCGCGGCTACCCGCCGTCGATGCGCGAAATCGGGGAGCAGGTGGGGCTGACCAGTTCCTCCAGCGTCGCCCACCAGCTGGTCGCCCTGGAACGTAAGGGGTTTCTGCGCCGCGACCCCAACCGCCCGCGGGCGTTGGAAGTGCTCGCCGCGGACGCCCCGGCCGCGGTGGTGGACGAGGCTCCGCACCGCCCGGCAGCTGCCCCCCGGCGTCGACGACCGGCCGCCGCCAGCCGGCCGTCGTTGATCACCTCGGGCCCGGACGGGGATGCTGTTCCAGTTCCAGCCCTAGTCCCGGTGATCGGGCGCATCGCCGCCGGTGGTCCGATCCTGGCCGAGCAGGCCGTCGAGGATGTGTTCCCGCTGCCCCGATCGGTCGTCGGGGAGGGGTCGCTGTTCCTTCTCCGGGTGGTGGGCGACTCGATGGTGGACGCGGCGATCTGCGACGGGGACTGGGTGGTCGTGCGCCAGCAGCCGGTCGCCGAGAACGGGGAGATCGTGGCCGCGATGCTCGACGGCGAGGCGACGGTGAAGACTTTGCGCCGCCGAGACGGCCATGTGTGGCTGCTGCCGCAGAACCCGGCCTACCAGCCGATCGCGGGCGACGATGCCACCGTGATGGGCAAGGTCACCGCCGTGCTGCGCCGCGTCGACTGACCGGGGCACGCCCCGGCGGATCGGGTGCGACGAGTCGGGCCGCACGTTCGCCGCGGGTGGCGGCCAACACCAGCAGCCCCCCGACGACGATTCCGGCGCCGATCAGGGCCAGGACTCCGCCCGGCCCGCCGAGCCCGGTGGCAGCTACCAGCACTGCGGCCACCGTCGCCGCGATCGCAGCGAGCACCAGGTACGGGGCCGCGGTCCGGTTGGCCACGGCGAACGCCTGATCGCTGGCCAGTGCGGACGGTGTCCGAACCCCGGCGCGCCCGTCGCGATGCAACCGGCCGGTGCGGCCCAGCAGCACGGTCGCAGCCGCGGCGGCCGCCACCAGCAGCAGTACCACGGCGACCAGCGCCCGCAGCGCGGCCGGCATCGCGCCGCTGCTGGCGGTTGTCTGGATGAGCACGGCCACAGGCTACGGGCGGCCGCTGCGCCGCGGTCGACCGTCGCCGTCCGGCATCGTCGGCGAACCGCGACCGCCCGCGTCGAAAGTTGTCGGGAAGTGTCCGGACGCTCCCCGGCCCGACTCAGTCCAGGTGGGCCGGCAGCCCGAAGGTCGGGAACAGGGCCGGAGTGTCCAGGAAGTAGGTCATCCCGCTGATCTGGTCACCGGCGATCTCGAGCACCATCAGCGCCCACGGGGCGTGTCCACCGGCTGGGTCGACCCGGTACTGCCCGTATGACGGCTGGCCGTTGGCCGAGGTCGCGACCAACCGTGAGCCGGCGCAGCCGTGACCCGGACCCCGGAACCAGGTCGCGACGTCGCCCGGGCCCTGCAGCCACAGCGGGTACGGCGGCATGTTCATCACCACGTCCTCCCGCAGCAACGCGGTCAGCGCGGCGACGTCGTAACGCTCGAAGGCGGCGACATAGCGCGCCAACAGCGCCGCGAGGTCGGGGGTCAGGCGCAACGGCTCGGCGGGGGGGGCCTCCGCGAGGGTGGCGCGGGCCCGTTGCAGCGCACTGTTCACCGAGGCGGTCGAGGTCGCCAGCAGGTCCGCGACCTCCGCCGCGGAGAACCGCAGTACCTCGCAGAGGATCAGCACCGCCCGCTGGCGGGGTGGGAGGTGCTGCAACGCGGCGATGAAGGCGAGCCGAACGCTCTCCCGGCCCGTCACGACCTCGGCCGGATCCAGTGCGTCGGTCGGGACCGGCAGCACCCAGCTCTCGGACGGCCGTACCTCGCCGAGAGACTCCACCGTCGGGGCACCAACGGGGCCCAGGTCCATCGGCCGGGCGCGTCTGCCCCGGCTGCGCAGCAGGTCCAGGCAGACATTCGTGGCGATCCGGTACAGCCAGGTTCGCACGGATGAGCGCCCCTGGAAGTCGCCCTTCCAGGCCCGGATCATCGTCTCCTGGACCGCATCCTGCGCGTCGGCCGGGCAGCCGAGCATGCGGTAGCAGTAGCCGGTCAGCTGCGGTCGGAACGTCTCCAGATCCTGCGTCGCTACCGACATGGTGGTCATGATCGCCTCCCTGCAGATCAGCCGAGCAGCTTCACGAGTGCCCCGGTGGGATCCTTCAGGGCGACCAGGCGCCCCCACGGGGAGTCGTGCGGCGGGTGGACCACGGTTGCACCTAGCGCAACGGCCCGCGTCAGTGTTGCATCGAGGTCCTCGACCTGCAGGTAGGTCGACCACTGCGGCGCGGCGCTACCGGTGTCGCCCTCCGGGCGGGTGCCATCCGAGCTCATCACGCCCACCACCTCGGCACCGTCCACGGACCCGGTGGAGTAGCGGAACTCCGGTGAGTCCGCGTGGACCTGTGTCGTCCAGCCGAAGACCTCCCGGCCGAACTGCAGGGTCGTGTCGTAGGCGGCCGTATGCAGTTCGAACCACGCCGCGTGTCCCGGCTCGCCGAGCGTGCGCAGCCCGCGGTGGGTCCCGGGCTGCCACAAGCCGATCGACGCGCCGGAGGGATCGGCGACGATCGCCATCGTGCCGAGCTCCCGGACGGCCATGGCCGGCGCGCGCACCGTCCCGCCGGCCGCGAGCACCTGCTCGCAGGTCTTCTCGGCGTCCTCGGTGGCGAGGTAGACCCCCCACCCGTCCGAGTTCGCTCCCATCGCCGGGACGCAACCGGCTACCAGCTCCCCGGCCAACGTGAAGTTGCTGTAGCCGCCCAGTTCCGGATCCGGCTCTCCGGAGTCCCAGCCCAGTAGCTCGGCGTAGAAGGCACGGCTGGCCGGCTGATCGGAGGTGGTCAGGTCGATCCAGATCGGCGCGCCGGGCGGGACGGTTTCGCGAACAGACATCGGATGCTCCTCGTGGTCCGGGGATACCTACGGAGGCAAGACGCATGGGGTGGGCGGAAATCATCGCAGCCCGGAGCGGTGATCTGGGCCTCGCAGTGAACAGGCAGCCGGACAGGTCCCGGACCGCCCCGCCACTGGTTGCGGCCGAGCCGGGCAGCGGTGACCGGTGATGGTGGAACGCATCGGGCTACGATCTGCCCGCGCTCATGGCCCGCCACCGGCTGGTCAGGTGCCGCGGGAATGGAGCCGACATGGCCTCGTCCACTCCGGGCGACGTCGCGGGCCTGTTCGACCGGGTGGCGGACACCTACGACGCGGTGGGCGTGGAGTGGTTCGGGCCCATCGCCGCCGGGCTGGTGGCGGCTCTGAACCCGCAGCCGGGCGAGCGTGCCCTCGACATCGGCTGCGGCAGGGGCGCCGTCCTGCTCCGACTCGCCGAGGCGGTCCGCGCCGACGGCCACGTGACCGGGCTCGACCTGGCCCCTCGGATGGTCGACGCCGCCCGTCGGTCGGCCGCGGACCGTGGGCTGGGCCAGATCGAGGTCGTGGTGGCGGACGCCATGGCACCCGGACTGCAGGCCGCCGGCTTCGACGTCGTCGCGTCCTCGTTGGTGCTGTTCTTCCTGCCGGACCCGGCCGCCGCCGTGGCTGCGTGGAAGTCCCTGCTGCGCCCGGGAGGACGGCTCGGGGTCGCCACGTTCGGCCCCAACGACCCCGTGTCAGACCAGGTGGACGCGGTGTTCGCGCCCTACCTCCCGCCGGGGATGGCCGACGCCCGTACCACCGGGCGCAGCGGCCCGTTCGGCTCGGACGCCGGGATGGAGGCGTTGGTGCGCGGGGCCGCCCTGACTGCCGTCCGCACGGTGGCGGGCACGGTCGGTGCGGTGTTCCGCGACCCCGACCAGTGGCATGAGTTCACCTGGTCCCACGGCCAGCGGGCCATGTGGGAGGCGGTCCCGGCCGGCGAACGGGCGACCGTCCGGCGCGCCGCGTACGCGATCCTGGAGCCCCACCGCCGCGACGACGGCTCGATCGTGCTGCGGCAGCAGCTCCGATACACCCTGGGCCGCCGACCGGCCTGACCCCGGCTGCGCCCGGCCGGCTGCACCCGCCAGCTGCCCCGTCGGCCGCCCCGTCGGCCGTTTGCCGTGGTAGGCAGGCCGGTATGGATTCCGGGGTGGAGGGTTGATGGCCACGCCGGTCGAACTCGCCGCCGTCGCAATCCGTCCCGAGCCCGCGGACAACGTCGCCATCGTGACCCGCGACCTTGATCCCGGCACGGTCATCCGGAACGGCGACACCACGTTCACGGTTGACCACCGGGTGCTGGAAGGCCACCGCATCGTGGTCGACCCGATCCCCGACGGGGCAGCGCTGCTCTCCTGGTCCACCCCGTTCGCCCGCGCCCGCGGCGACCGGACGCCCGGCGACTACGTCTGCACCGCCAGCAGCCTGGCCGCGCTGGGCAGCCGCGGGGTGCCCGACCTGCCAGCCGAGCCCACCGCGGTCAACGAGCCGCTGGACCCCTACCGGCTCGACGAGGCCGCCCTGCATATCGGCACCCAGCTGGGCGGTGCCACAACGGCCCGGACCTTCCTCGGCTACCCGCGCCGCGACGGCCGGGTCGGGACCCGCAACCACGTGGTGATCCTGGGGGTCAGCGCCGACTGCGGCGCGTTCGTCGCCGCGCTGGCGACCCGGTTGCAGGCCCACGCGCCGGCCGGGTTGGACGGTGTCGTCCCCGTCGCCCATACCGAGGCGGGCGAGCGTGACCAACCGAACAACCTGCGGTTCCTGCTCACCGTGCTTGCCGGGTTCTGCGTGCACCCCAACGTCGGGGCGGTCCTGGTGGTCGACAATGCCCAGGCCGCGGCCACGGCCGCGGACCTGCGTGGATTCCTGTCCACGCAGGGATATCCGCCCATCCACGTCCCGCACGCGTTCTTCTCCCGAACCGGTGACTTCGACACCGACCTCGCACGGGCCGCGCAGCTCGCCCAGCCCTGGTTGGCCCAGCTCGCCACCGCCCGGCGCAGTGAGCAGCCCGTGGACAAGCTCGTCGTCGCCCTGCAGTGCGGTGGTTCGGACGCCTTCTCGGGGATCACCGCGAATCCGTTGGCGGGAGCGGTCGCGGCCGAGGTGATCCGAGGTGGCGGCGCGGCCGTGCTGTCCGAGACCGACGAGCTGATCGGCGCGCAGAGCTATGTCCTGGCCAACGTCGCCGGCGTGGAGGTGGCGCGGGCGTTTCTCGCCGCTGTCCGCGCCTTTCAGGAGCGGGTGAGCTGGCACGGGCACAGCGCCGAGGGCAACCCGTCGGGTGGCAACGTCTACCGGGGCTTGTACAACATCGTGCTGAAGTCGGTCGGGGCCGCGCGCAAGCTGGACCGGCGGGTGCGGCTGGACCACGTCGTCGACTACGGCGCCCCGCTGCCCGGCCCCGGGATGACGTTCATGGACAGCCCCGGCAACGACCTGGAATCGGTGGCCGGGCAGGTCGCCACGGGAGCCAACCTCATCTTCTTCACCACCGGCAACGGGTCCATCACCAACTTCCCCTTCGTTCCCACGCTGAAGTTCGTCACCACGACCCGCCGCTATGAGCTGCTGCGCGACGAGATGGACGTCGACGCGGGCCGGTACCTCACAGGGACGCCGATGCCGCAGCTGGTCGCCGAGACTCTCGACCTGACACTGGCCACCGCGTCCGGGACCCGGTCGGCCGGGGAGCGGGCCGGGCACAGCCAGGTATCGATCTGGCGGAACTGGCGTCAGACCCGGGCCCGGCCGGGGATCGCTGTGAGCATTGACGGTCGCCGGCCGCGGGAGTCCGGCGAGCTGCCCGCCACCGAACGCGACGCACCGCTGCCGGGCACGCCGCTGCCGGTCAGAGTGCATCGCTCTCCCCCGGGCGATGTGAGCACCGCTCTGGCGCTGTTCGAGATCGACGGGCGGCGCAGCCCGGAACGGTTGGCCCTGGTGCTGCCCACCAGTCTGTGTGCGGGCCAGATCGGGGTGCGGATCGCCGAGCAGGCCGAGCGGGAACGGTGGCATCGCGGCTGGGCCAGCCGGACCGTGGCGCTGCCGCACACCGAGGGCTGCGGGGTCACCGGCGGGGCCTCGGAGGACACCTACGCCCGGATGATGACCGGATACCTCGCCCACCCGAGCGTGGCGACGGCCCTGCTGCTGGAACACGGCTGCGAGAAGACCCACAACGACTACTTCCGGGCACGGCTGCTCGAGGCCGGCCGCGACCCCGCCCGGTACGGCTGGGCCAGCATCCAACGCGACGGCGGGATCGAGGCGGTGACCGAGCGGGTCCGCCGCTGGTTCGCCGACACGGTGACGGCGCTGGACGCGGGATCGGACCCGGCGGTCGCCGCGGCGCTGGACTCGGCGCCGGACCGGACGGGGGGCCCGACCGGCCGGGTGCCAAGCGGGCTAGGCGACCTCACCATCGGGCTGGACGCCCGGGGTCCGCTGACAGCCGCCACGGCTCGGGCGCTGGCCGAACTCGGCGGATGGGTGGTCGGTGCGGGGGGCACGGTCCTGTTGGCCGCCAACGGTGGGCTGGTGGGCGACGAGGCCTTCCGCGAGCACGCGTTCGGAAGCGACGATCCGGTCCAGCCCAGCCTGGCGCACGGGCAACGGCCCGCCGCTGCCGGCTGGCAGGTGATGCGGACCCCGACCACCGACTGGGTGGAGACCGCCAGTGGCCTCGGCGCCGGCGGCGTCCAGCTGCTGCTGGTGCACGTGGCCGGCGGGACGGTGACCGGTCAGCGGCTGGTCCCCGTCCTGCGGGTCAGCGCGGACCCGGCGACGGTCGACAGGCTCGGCCCCGACCTGGACGCGAGCCTGGACTCGAGCCTGGACTCGAGCCTGGACTCGAGCCTGGACTCGAGCCTGGACCGGGACACCGCCGGGCAGGCGCGCACGCTGGTGGAGCTGCTGGTCCGGGTCGCCTCGGGCACGCAGGTTCCGCGGACCCTGGCAACGGGCGACGTCGGCTTCCAGGTCACCCGGGGGCTGCTCGGCGCGTCCGTCTGAGCGCGGACGGGCGGAGGGCTGGCGCACTGAGCATCGCTCACGCCCCGCCGATCACCTGGCGGGCACACTGAGCCGATGAGCGTCGGACCGGCGACTGACTTCGATGGGGAACTGCGCGCCGCGGCCGTTGCCTGGCTGGACGAGGTGTCCGCGGTCGGCGCGGAGCCGGTGTCCCGCGCGAGGTTGGAGTCGTTCGCCCTCGACGGGGTCCGGCGGCCGCTGATCGCCAGGCAGCAGGGAATCTGGAAACCCCGCGACCTCGACGCCGCGCTGAGCATCCGGACCGCCTTCACGCGCCCCGGAGCTGCGCCGCCGTACCAGGACACGGAGGGGTCGGACGGGCTGTTGCGGTACAAGTGGCGGGGCAGCGACCCGCAGCACTACGAGAACATCGCTCTCCGCAGGGCGATGCAGCAGCGGCGCCCGCTGTTCTGGTTCGTCGGGATCGCCCGGGGGGTCTATCTGCCGCGCTATCCGGTATGGCTGATCGACGAGGAGCCCGTGCAGCAGCAGTTCGTCGTCGCGGTCGACCAGGGACAGCGATCCGCGGACACTGCCCACCCCGACGGCCCGCAGCGGCGCTATCTCGAACGCCTCACCCGCTTGCGTCTGCACCAGCCGGTGTTCCGCTCACGGGTCCTGTTCGCCTACGAGAAGCAGTGCTCCGTCTGCCGGCTTCGCTACGTGCCGCTGCTCGACGCGGCGCACATCGTTGCCGACTCCGACCCCGACGGTCTGCCGGTCGTGCCGAACGGGCTGGCGATGTGCAAGATCCACCACGCCGCCTACGACGCGGACATCATCGGAATCCGGCCCGACCTGACCGTGGACGTTCGCGCCGACGTACTCGCCGCCATCGACGGCCCGATGCTGCGCCACGGGCTGCAGGAGATGCAAGGCGTCAAGCTGCTGCTGCCACGATCGCGAGAAGCCCGGCCGGACCTCGCTCGGGTTGAGCGCCGGTATGAGCAGTTCCGGCTGGTTGGCTAGCCCCCGGCTCGCGCTTGGCGGCAGACTCGGCGTCCGGACCGCGCGGGCTGATGCCGCGAACGACCAGCTCCAGGAGGACGCTGATGGCGGTTGACGGTCATCCACTGCCCAGGGAGGTGACGACACCGTGCCTCGTGGTCGACGTGGCGGTGCTGGAGAGCAATCTGGCGCGGATGGCGGCCCACGCCCAGCAGCGCGGAGTTGCCCTGCGCCCCCACGCGAAAACCCACAAGACCTGGCAGATCGCTCGCCGTCAGCTGGAGCTGGGAGCGGTGGGGCTGACGGTGGCCACCGTCGGAGAGGCGGAGGTTTTCGCTGACGCGGGGTGCGCCGACCTGTTCATCGCCTACCCGGTGTGGGCCTCCGGGGCCCGGGGGGCGCGGCTGCGGGCGGTGGCGCAGCGGTGCGCGCTCCGGGTGGGCGTGGACTCCGCTGAGGCGACCGCGCCGCTCGCCCGCGCTCTGGCCGGCACCGACGCCGAGGTCGTCGTGGAGGTCGACAGCGGCCACCACCGGACGGGCGTCGCGCCGCACCTAGCCGGGCAGGTGGCGGCGGCGGCGGCCCGGGCGGGCCTACGGGTGGCCGGGACCTTCACCTTCCCCGGCCACAGCTACCCGCCCGGTCACAGCTACCCACCCGACCACCGCGAACGGGTGGCGGCCGACGAGGCCCGCGCCCTGCGGGACGCTGGCCGTGCGTTGCGCGAGGCCGGTCTGGGAACCGCGGCGGTTCGCAGTGGTGGCTCTACGCCGACCGCCGCCCTCGCCGGCGCCGTCGATGAGAACGAGACCGTCGACGACGCCGGAACCATCGGTGACGTCGGGAGCGGTGCTCTCACCGAGCTGCGTCCGGGGGTGTATGTGTTCAACGACGCCCAGCAGATGGAGCTGGGGGTCGCGGGCTGGGAGAGCGTCGCTCTGCACGCGGCCGCCACCGTGGTCAGCCGCTCAGGCCACCGGGCGGTACTGGACTCCGGGAGCAAGGTGCTCGGCGCGGACCGGCAGCCCTGGTCTACCGGTTACGGGCGCCTGCCCGAGTACCCCGGCGCGCGGGTCGTCGCGCTCTCCGAGCACCACGCGACGGTCGTCTTCCCCGAAACGGCGACGGTCCCCGACCTCGGCAGCCTCGTGCGCGTCGCACCGAATCACGTGTGCACGGCGGTCAACCTCTGCGACGAACTGCTCGTGGTGGCCGACGGCGCGGTCGTCGACCGATGGCCCGTCATCGCGCGCGGACGGAACGGCTGAATCGTCGCGACGGGCGGGTCCGAGTGCCGGGCCGCAGCAAGCTCGGCAAACCCATCGCTCACAGCCCGCGTAGCCGCCGAGCCCGAAGTTCGCTGCGACCCACTGCCGGACGCGTACTCACCTTCGGGCTCCGGCCTCGTGCCCGAGCCCGACACTGCCCCCGCCCGGGGACCGTTCCGCGGAACCGTCTCCGCCAGCCCGGTCGACCAATTTGGCGGGCGCGGCTCCGAATGGGGCTGACGCGGGCATCCACGGCACCGGCCGGCGTTTCATCGACTCGAGCTTGAACATCGCCCCGATTGACTAGGCGCTCCGCACCGGCCGCTACGCCGACCTGAACGCGGAGGACGTCGCCGACGCCCACCGGGATGGGGACAGTCGATGCCCCGCAGTGCTTCGTCAGACGGTCAGCGCCGGGACGGACGGTCGCCTCGGGGTTGACCCCTACGGGCGGCGCTGGAAAGGACGACCGCTCTGTCGGCCGCGCCAGAGCGGTGCCGACGGCGGCGGTCGCCCACGACAGGATGTTGCGGGTCGACCACCTCCTGGCGAGCGGAGGGGGTTGGGGCAGCGGTTCGCCAACCGGGGTACTCCTTCGGCCCATGTTCCAAGAAGTCGTCGCGGAGGTGTGGCTCCCGGTCAGCCGGTTCTCGGCGCGGTAGGGAGCGCTGACGAGAGCCTCCGCACGGCGCTCCTGCTCCACCAGTACCTGCGCATCGCGCCTCGCCCTTATGCCAGCCGCGACGCTCGGCCTAAAGAGCGTCAACCGGCCGCCGAACCCTCGGTAGAACCCGACGAAGCCCCGGCCAGCGGCACGAAGGGCGCGAGCCCGTCGCGCGGCGCCCCGATGTGCTGCGGACCCGAATCGAGTGACGGCCGTTGCCAGCATGGGAGAGGCGGAGGTCTTCGCTGACGCGGGCTATGCCAACCTGTTCATCGCCTACCGGGTGTGGCCGTCCGGGGCTCGGGGCCTGCGGCTGCGGGAGCTGGCGCAGCGGTGCACTATCCGGGTGTGCGTGGACTTCGCGGCGGCGGCGGCGGCCGAGCCGCTCGCCCGCGCCCTGGCCGGCACCGACGCCGGCGCGGTAGCCGCCCTGGTGACCGAACTGGTCCGCGATGTCCGGCACGAGCTGTCCGGACATCGCGTGCTCCCGCAACGACCTCGCCGACACGCGCTACAGCGCCAGAACCGCCCCCAGGCACACGAGGTGGCTCGCGCGGGTGGGGGCGTGCCCGGCCCGGCCGCCGGTCAGGGCGGTCAGGAGCGATGGAGGCCGTCGGGGCCGGCCACCGATGTACCGCTGACCATCTCCAAGGCGTACCGGGCAAGCGTCCACGAAGACACGGGCAGTGGAGGTGCTACCGCCGGCCCCGAACGGTGTCGCCCCTTCCTGGCGAAGTCCGATCGCTGTGGTGGATGAAAGCCTTCCAAGCGACCAGGTGTCGCGCGGCGGTCACCGACGGTCCGACCGCCGACGGAACCGTCACCAGGTCGCCATGAGCGGTCTCCCGTCGGTTCCACGTAGGCATTTCAACGTCCGGGTGTCTGTCATGATCTTCGTCGAGCGTCGCAGAACGCTCAGAGAGACCGAGGAGGCGACCGTGAAGCTATCTGGGCCGTTGGCGACGACGCTGTTCTTCGTGCTTCCCGTCGGTGCCCTCGCGGCTTGCAGCGGGTCGCCCATCCCCTCGCCCACTGCGACGGTCACCGTCGTGGCGACCCAGCCAGCAAACCCGTCGCCCTACCCGCCGTCGCCTGGTGAAGCCTCGTCCCAGCCGACCGGCGGTACCGACGTCCCGACGGCATCAGTCAACGACGAGACCCCCTCCGAAACTGCGCCCAGTTACCCGGGCGGGTCGCCCGATCTGTCTAGCGGAAATCCTTCGGCCCCGCCGATCCTCGGTTCAGACGTCGCGCAACGAGAGCTCAGCCTTGCCGATTTCTTCAATGCTAGTGTCGCGTGTTGGATGTTGCTTTCTGGTGGAGTCTTTGCCATAATGAGGTATGTCACGAGTTGAGCCATTGGTCTTGCGGGCGGGTGATCGGGAGCGGCTTGAGCAGTGGCTGCGTTCCTCGA
>JAABUL010002565.1_pt1 | contig 29620 bp, 19 predicted proteins | sample 5559151 | NCBI WGS metagenome assembly JAABUL01 (sample SAMN10711876, study PRJNA513368) | rock metagenome | isolation source: Antarctica rocks | place: Antarctica: Victoria Land, Pudding Butte sud
CGTTTAAGCAAAGGAATCAACTCAAGTAGAGCAAAGGAATCGACTCTTGCGCTTCTACCCTAATCCTAATTTCTCACCCGATTTCAAAGGAATCGACTCGATTCCTTCGTCTACTACCCTGAGTCCTAATCCTAATCCTAATCCTATTACCTAGTAATATTCGAAATAAGCTATATAGTAAGAAACTATATTAACGTATAGTTACTATAAAAACCCCTTATATTTAGACTATATCTAAGGATAATATAATAGATAAAGGAGAGATAGGAACCGTCTCTAAAATCGGGTTATTAACTAATAATAAGGAAGATTAACTCTAGCTACGATATAGCCTAAACTATAGTTCGTTCCTTTACTACTATAAATCGTATAACTACGCGGCCGTAGTTATCTATATCCTCCTTATACTCTATCGTACTCTTTAAACTCTATATACCTACTAGAGATATATTCCGAGCTTATCGATTCTATTTCTATACTAAAAGCCTTCCTTAATAGCTTAGGTAATATCGATAGCTAGCCCCTATATCTCTATATAGACTTAGAGGGAGATAATCTATCCTAATATAGTATACTATTATTAATTATAATCCTTATAGAGGCTTAAAAGAAGGTATATCTAGTTAATATAATAACTCTATAAAGGGTAGCCTTCGATATAGTTAGATTACGTTAGTAGAGCTATACCCTATAAGGTATTCTAGAATACTCCGAGATTATTAAGGTCTTTTTTAATATCTAAAACGACTCTAACGTATTATATAGTCTATATAACGTATATATCGCTAGAATCGAAGATCTATAGTTAATAGAGCTTATATAGAGAGGCTTTAATAAGAGGTAGGTTAAAGGCTTAGCTAGATATATTAAAAAGGATTCCTAGATTAGATATATAGAATAGAAGAAATAGAATAAAGTTAAAGAGAAGGGTAAAGAGCTTTTTAACCCTACTCGTAGTAGTATATATACTATCTTCGACTAATATCCTCTATTAAATAAGATAAAAGACTATTATATATAAGACGTTACTATTATACTATATCTCTATAAGCTCTATTAGGTAAAACTTTATAACGCCTAGTAGCGTAAAATCGAGATAGAGGTCTAAGCCTATATCTAACTATTCTAAAGCCTATCTTATAATACTAAGGGGCTAAATAAAGTAATAGATCCGCCTAGGTAGAATATATAGTAGCCTACTACTTCTAAAAGGTATACGCGAATACTATTTATCTTAGCTAAGCTATCTACTAATAGTAAGATATCTATAGTATTACTAGATAAGGACGTAGGGAATAAAAGGGTAGTAAGTAGAATCTTAGCTAACTTATTAGCCCTTTTACTACGAACTATCTAGGATAGAGTCTATAACCCGTAATCTAATAGTAACGACGACGAATTAGTCTTTAGGTATAGAAGTATAGAAAGTAATAAGATTCGCGATAACTTCTATAATCTTATAGCCTACGATTTAGGATATAGTTACTAAGGAGAGGGTAATTACTAGCTTAAAGAATAGAAAGATAAAGAAAGCGACGTTATACTATATAGAATAATATATATAAATTACTCTATAAACGTTAACTAAATAGCTCGTCTTATCTTAGAGTATAACCCTCTCGTATAATCTAAAAGCCTTTAAGGGATATATAACGTAGATATAGTATTACGTTTAGATAGATTATTAGGACGAGTATCTATATCGAGATAGTATAAGAATAAAACTCTAGCTATATAACTCTACTCTAGCGAATAGTAGAAATATTCTATTTAGATACGGTAATCCTATCTTTTTAATCTCTCTATCTAATAATACGGTATAGGTATATATATTTTCGATAGCTAATATCTTTACTTTTCTGTCTATATCTACTATAATATTAAATAACGGCTTATAGGTTAGAAATCCTTTTACTTCTCTCTCGAATCGTACCCTTACTTCCTTAGTATATAGGCTATATCTTAGGTCTAGGCGGCCTCTTAAACGAGCTCTATACGTAAACTTTAAAATTTAACTATACTACATTCGACGTTAATATCTCGACTTCTATATAGGTTTTATAGGTTATTCCTTATATAAAATGTGTCTATATAAATTCGACATAGTGTTTGCCCGAATTTAGGCCATTTCCGGGCTAGTTTAGCTTACCCTAAACGAATGCACCCTGCTATGAAGGCACCCGGGCATATGATGAGATATACACCTTACTATGATACAATATACCGAGGGCTCTGAAGGCACTCAGATCTGAGTTCCTTCGCATATTTTGGAAAGATGTGTGCCAGAGTAGAGGCACATACGAACGCCGCGATCCGCTTTCGATATCTCGAGCTCGGAGTCCAGAATACTCTCCCGCAGAAGTAGATACCGTGCGTTACGTAGCGGCTGAGTTGGGATGCGTTGTACCCTGACACTCCCAAAGGCATCGCGACACGTACCTATGGATGAGCAGGGCAGACTTTGGTTCGATCATCGGCCAGCTAGTCTCCATTCTACTGGATCGTGCTCATGGTTCGATCGCAAAGCAGGCGGAAAATTCCACGGTTGCCGACCTCCCTATATGGGCCACGCCTCTCGAACTAGCGACGAGAGATCGCTCGGTCGACGTGGCTGCGCTTCGATCTCACCTGCTTCCAACACTGTTCAAGCGTAATGCCACGGACTTTTCTTACTTCCTTGAAAACATCGGTCTGCATGAACTGCTCGATCTGTCAACGGACAGCATGCGACATGATAATAACGTTCAAATGAACCTCCTTTGCGCAGTGCTACAGGCTGGCAAGAACCTTGACATTGGGGTGCGGGACAGAAAATGAGCGTGTATCTTACGGAGATACCGCTGTATATATACCAGTCCGCAAGGTCGCACGGCTACTGTAGCGAGCGTCGTCTACGGGGCGCTTAACAGCCGCGTCGCTCCTCGTCACCTCTCGGTCGTCAATCAAACCCATCTTTCCTAGTGCACTGCAAGCGATCAAAGGGAATCTCCATCATCTGCTTACCGACACCGACGCCAACTTCCGGACCGAGATCTGTGGACTAGTGCAAAGCTTGATAGATCGTATACGAGCTGTCACAGCCGTTGCAGCCCGCCTGACACACTACCAGAGTGGCGACGCACATTCGTCTGGTGAATTGCAGCCCGTAAGAGTCTTGCGCTATCACGTGGAGTTCCTCGGATGGTTTTCACGCTTCCTCCAGTGGGAGCTGAGGCCTACGGGAAGTTACCAGCGGCACATCTCGGCACTATAGTGTACCCTCATTCTTGCGCGGTCTGGATTAGATGAAATTGTTTATCGGGGTAGCCTCTCCAAGTCCGCGCTGTGCAAGAGAAGATGGCCCTTCCACCTTGGCATACTCACTCGCGACACGTTCGTTCGTACAAGTGTTCGTTCGTATAAGTGTTCGTTCGTATAAGTGTTCGTTCGCTGACCACCCTGCGTCCATGGGTAGGATATAGTTCGCAAGGTACCTTGCAGGTTTACATGACGAGATTCTGCAGGTATAAGGATTAGCTCGAGGCAAAGAGCTTTCCGCCCTATAAGGAGCTTCTTGATGAGTTTGATAAAACGTTACATTAGGCCATCTTTTTGATATCATGATCGGGTATTTTCTGCACATAGACCAAAAGATCATGCTAAGTATGACTCAAGAGCAAGCGGCCACGGGCTTACAGTAGCTCACCAGTGATCTCAACCTTCTGCACCAAAGCCAAACTGTCCGTAATGCCAGCCCGCACCACGCGAGATGCCCATCGGCGGACGACCATCCCTAGTAACTCTAGTGAGCTCCCGAATTCCATATGGCGCCGCATCTGCTTTGCTTTCATCTTCCTGTATCTGTTGCAAAGTTTGTTCCCCGATTGGACTATCATCATTCCGTGGTCTGAAAAGTTCTTCGTACCAGGCTTCATTCCAATGTGTCTTGCACAGGCGAGACGGTCTGGCCTGCAACATGCATCTACAGAACTCAGCGTTGCTGCACCATTCGCGAGGAGCCACGGGATACAATCTATTCCCATCATGGTGAACCCGGACTAATGGCATGCGCTTGCTTCCAGCCTGATCGAATAAGCTACAAACACAAGCGTCCGTCACTTCGTGCTCTCCCTTGTAGAAGAGGTAGTTGAAACAAATATGGTCCCGCTCAACCGCAGGTCCAGTACGGCTGTGGTTCCCAGCAAAGCAATCGGTAACGTTTAGTACAAAGACCTCCAAATCTCGGCAACGAGACCAGTCAACTCCGTTAATAGGATCTGTGGCCAACCGTTTGTAGCCAACAAGACTGTCACAGAAGCTGTTCTGCTCCGCGGGTGAAATGAGCAGTGCCAATCTTCGAAGGCCAGCGATCTCCGTAAGCATTAGCGGGACACGATCCATGACTCGAGGCGCCTCTGGCTCTCCCACTTGGCTGTCGGGCAAACATCCTAACCCGTACGGTCGTAAATGTAGAGCAAAAAAGCTCTGGAAATCCTCTAGAGGGGTAGGACCGAGACTCCAGCCTGGATGGCATACTGTGATGTCCTTGAGGTGAGCTCTGTTCTCGGCACCGATCTTCGACAGCCAATAGTACAGGATGAGCCAACCAGCCTTGTTCGAGAAGCGGAAGGGTTGACTATAGAATACTGGTGTGGCTTCCTGGTTAATCTGTCGACAGACCCGCAAGAGTGTTGGCTGGTCTTGCTCTTGCCAGCGCTTGATGTGCCAGCCGCGTCCATCTTCAACAGATATAAGAGCATCGTGTTCCCGTGCAGCTGACCAAATATCGGAATAGTCATCGCAATTGAGCGGTGCAAACTCGATTGGGGTCTCTGGGACTAGAGTAAGGTCGTAAATGACATCTCGAAGCTCCACGGGTAATCGCAACACGCCGGGAAGGACCTCCTCGACATCGTTTGAGGATATGGATGCGGTCATGCTAGCGGTCGTCCTTACACTACTTGAGCAAGAAGTCCCTCCTCAGACATATCTTGATGCCAAGAGCATTCAGGAAGGCAGAACTGGGTCATGCAAGTACAGGCAAGCGTGGCGGTGATACAGAATGAAGCTGGGAATTCAGATCGATAGAAGAGATTAACAGGTTAATTGTGAAAGAAGGGTCAAATGCTAGCATCAGCGAGGTTGAGAAGGCGCAGGCTATGCAGGCTCGAACAGATGATGATGCGACCAAGCCTCCACGGATCAAGAGGCGGCGTCATGCTTTTATGCAGGCTTCCCCTAGCGTCCGTAGATTTCAACCCAATGACAGCAACCACAGTCCACATCAGACTGTCCATCAAACAATACAATACAATAGGGAGGTCCGTATTGCCTTGTATTGACGTATGAGGTGTCCGTGTTGTATTGACAAGGCGGTGCGGACCTCCGTATTGTCTTGAATTGCCTCGTATTAATGTCTTTGCCAAGACTGTTGTTTAGTGGTGGAATAGTTGGCTTCCGCGCTTAGTAATAACCTTATTCACCCCCTGTAAGGTCTATTGAGGGTGGTGATGCTATCGGAGGTTGCTATAAAGGCTCGGAGGTATTTAAGGGGATAGTAAAGGTAGTAGACTAGCGGCTAAAGCAACCTCTATAGCTAACGTAAAGTACTACTTAGAGCGACAAACTACTAATAGCGACAGAATTCCTTAGTACTACTAACTTATATTATATATTATCGATTTTATTACTATTAAATAAGAAGCCTATATATATTATACTTATATTAGATTTAGAAGACTCTTCTATATCCTCTTTATACGTTTAAGCGTTATACCTAATCCCTCTATAGTACCTATAGCGCTAAATAGCTAGTTAAGTTCTTTTCTTACTACTACTAATATAAGCCTTATTTAACTATAGAGGTACTATAGATAACTTTAGTAGCTACCTACGCTAATACTATACTATACTCTATTATACTACCTTACTAAAAGCGCTTCTTTTTACTCCGTTTTTACTTAGTTATTACTACTAATTACTCTTTAAGCTTAGTATTCCGAGTAGCTAGAAGTACGTTTTAATATAGTATAATTTTAGCGCCCTTAAAAAGCTAAAAGAAGCTAGTCTAAGCTACTATAGGTAATTAAATAAAGGAGTCGCTTATAAGCTTTAATTATAATCTAAATTTATATATATTACTTAGAGTCTTTACTTACAAAAGAGTCTCTTATAGTAAAGGTTATAGCGAGGTACGTAGCCGTACTTTAAGGCGATTTAGTACTACTTACGTATCGATAGATACTAGTCCTAATACCTTTAAGGCCTTATAGTAGTTATTCTATATAAATATATCGAAAAACGCGCTTTTAAAGGCTAGAAGAAAGCCCTCCTTATTAATATAGAAGATACGCTAGTATACTAAGTCCTATATATATTAGGAGTACTTCTTTTTTATTAGTAAGAAGTAGACTATATTAAGCGGCTATAGAATATATAATAAATAAGGTAGTATATAGAGGGTAAGGATCTTTTACTAAAGGTAGTAGTTCTTAAAACTCTAGCTATAATAGCTCTTATATCTAATTAAAATAAGTAGCTAGTATAATTCTACCTAATACGCTCTTATATATATATATTAAAGTATTTTAGCTACTTAAGACTAAGCGCGTATTTATCTAGTAATTCTTTAAGACTAAGAGCTTCTAATTATATAGTATATCTATCTCCTTATACTATATAGAAATATAGATACCGTTAAATATCGAATCTATAGGTATATTAGGAAGCTTAAACGGTAATAGGAGGTAGAATATATTATAGAAACTAAGGTATAGCGCTACTAGCTAGTTAATTAATTAAAGAGAGGACGGAAAAGGAGTAGCTATCTTAAAAAGATAAGATAGCTCCCTTAGTAGGTACCTTAAGCTTACTTCTACTAACCCTTTAAATTACTAACTCTTAATAATATTATTTTTATTCTCTCTTATTACTACTTTAAGTTCTATTTATCTTTTATATAAGTTACTATTTATATTATAAGGTACTACCGAAAGTAATAAACTACTAAAGGCGATAATATCTACTAAGACTAGTACTACTATAATTAACCTATTATACCTTAACTAAATAACGCGTTATCCTATTAATATAAAGAGAGACTATAGCTTACCCTTTAGGCTTATATCTCTAGCTAACTCCGAAGCTATTAAGCTACTATAACTACCTTTAACGTTAGTTACTATACTCTCTTTAAATACGCTAAAAGAATCCTATTTTAACTCGAATTACCTATAAATTACTAAAAGCTTATATATACTAAAGAGTAGATAATTATCTAATATACCCTTAACCTCGATTTATATAGATTTATACTCTAGCTTTACGAGGTAGTAAATATAGCTAATAAACTATTAGCTATATAGAGTAGAGAGTAAGTAGAAAAGAACTAAGCTAAGAGATTTATAATATAATTATCTAAGTCGTTAAATATTAAATCCGGAGGTATATTAGGAAGCTTAATCGATAATAGAAAGTAGAATATACTATAGGAACTAAGGTATAGCGCTACTAGCTAGTTAATTAATTAAAGAGAGAATAGAGAAGGAGTAGCTATCTTAAAAAAATAAGATAGCTTCCTTAGTAGGTACTATAGGCTTACTCGTACTAACCCTCTAAATTACTAACTCTTAATAGCTATTTTAACTTTATAAGATAGCTACCTCCGTCTCTATTTAATTAATTAACTAGCTAGTAACGCTATACCTTTAGTTCCTATAGTATATTCTACCTTCTATTATCGTTTAAGCTTCCTAACCGCCCTACGGAATCGATTTCAATAGAATCCCTAGTTTATTATACTCGGTTTAATAGGAATTATAAGTTACTAAGGAACTATATAAATATAAAGATTAGTACTAGCTAGTAAAGAAAAGTAATATCGATATAGAGGCCCTAAAATAAAGATCTTAAAAGTCTTAAGTAGTTTAGTAAAGAAAGGATATAAACGGACGTAACTTCTTTAGGATATAGGAAGGTCCTAGTATATTCTAGTAAATTAAGTACTTTGTTATATATATATAGATATAGACGGTATCGCGTCTCCGCTCGTAACGGATACCTAGAGTAGACTACTAGACGTAGGAGTATATACGGAACTATAGTATCTAAATAAGATATTAATCTAGGTTCTATTCCTACGTCCCCTACGTTAAAGAGCTTCCTAGCGCCGCTCGGTAGGAAGCCTATTACTCCGTAACAGCCGAGGCGGGATCAACTATCTAGGGTACGAAGGTTTTTCTACTAAGCGCGGTACCTCTTTTTTTTAACAGAACTTGAAATAGTAGATTTTATCGAATTAAGAACACCTACTGCACCCGGCCAGCTCCAAGGTGAAGCGATATCCTGACGCAATGTTAACCATCTGCTTCTTTAAGAAAGAACCGACAAAGGTGAAACGCACTACTGTACACTCGAAGCCGGCCAGGTAGTGCTGGCTGACTCGTTCTCTAGCCGGAAAGAGTGTTCTTGCAGACTGGGGTGTACGGGAGGAAGCTGCCGGATCAAGCTACCAGGGTGGAGTGTGGCGATTCTGATGCCAATTGGATCCCGCAGACAGTTGCTTGGTATTGGTCCCACCATGGTCGCTGAAATTATTCCCGTTTCGCCTTAGATCCGAGGTCGAGCTCACCGCGGCAAGCGAGCCGGGGGTCGGTGCTTGAGCTACGCTAACTTAGGTTCCAGCTTGATCAACTTCATAGCTCGTGGCCGGGAAACACTACCTTGTGATCCACCTACCGCGATCTTCCTCTCAAGTATACCACGTGCACCATGGCTGGACCGCAAATTTGTATGGGTGCAAGCCTCTACGGCACCTACGTAGAGCCTCCGTAGCCTTTAACCTGAGGCTTCTGAGCTGGTGGAATACCTTTTCGACTTGCTCTTACATGCGTCTCAGCACTCTTTCCTCGCAAGCTTGATAACAGTATCGACGAAATCGAAAGTCAAAGCTCCTCTGGGGTACTCGTCTTCAGTTCTGCGATTTTCACAATATAAACTGCAGGGAACGCCGAGCGCAAAGCCTTTGATGTCGTTGCCTCCAGGATACTCGCCTCCGGCGAACAAGATCACGCCCGACGACCATGGAGGATGGGTGGTGATTGCGAGTGGTGTTGGAATGATGCTCGCGATCCTGTTCATCTTGATCCGGCTGGCGATACGTTTCCCATTCCACAAGGCCTTTTCTACGATGATTCAACAATTATTGCAGGCACTGTACGTCCTCAAAGCCGCTACGAGAACCCGTGTCTATCAGTTTAGCTCATTCAAGCGATGCAGGTCTCCGGCACCGTCCAAGCCATACTGACTCTCGTAGCCGTGAAACAAGGATTTGGCAAGTCAAATCTACTCCTCAACGCGCAATCTATTGAACAAATTGACCAGGTGAGGGTGCCAATTGCGCTGATTCAGTATCGCTGGTGTCTGACTCGCGCAAGACGTTTTGCGCTACTTCTTTTATTGGTTCGGGTTCTATTTGTCTAAGATCTCTGCCCTGTGTCTGGAACTGCGACTGAGTCCGGAGCGCATACATACCTTAGCGTTGAAAGGTGCCCTAGCATCATCCGGTGTCAGCTTGGTTGCAGCCGTCTTGATGGTCGCGCTTGCTGCGACAAGGCGCATCCATGGCTACAGAGCACACAAGTGTGCAATGGATTGGTAAGTCTATTCTATGCCTGAAATAGCTCCAACTTTTCTGATGACGGATCGCATCAGTTTGTGCGTTGGGTCGTGATCGCAGTCACCGGAATCCTCATCGAACTCTTTATCTTTGGAACAATCATTCGAATATTTGCCCAGGCTGAGAGGAACTAGAGGGGCAAGGTGAAGGGGCTCACGGCATTCTGCTTGAGACTACCGTACGTCTGCACCCGAAGAAGCATCAAGATTTGGCACCCACTAACACAGATTGGTCCACCAGGGTCATCGCATTCACCATTCTCCGCCTCCTGGCTGTTTACCGCACGCTTTGGCCCTCAAATCCAACGCTTGATCGAGTACCAGTCGCCTACTGGACACAGATAGAATTGGCGTGCAGCCTCGTAACGGCGACCGTGCTCTGCCTTATGCCATTCATGATAAAACTGAATACAAGCCTAGGAGCGTTCGGACTCGACAGGGTTGCCGCAGAGAGCCAATACTCCTCCAACAAGCATAATGGCGGCACTTATGGGTTACAATTGACCAAGCGAAGTCACACAAGATCTGGAAACGTAGTCAGTGCTTAAATTTTACCACCCCAGCAAGCTTGTTGCCACCACCTCTTGATGAGCAGATGCGGCTGCACCAATTCGCAAACAAGACTACCGTAATGAGCCCTAACGTCGATCAGCGCAGCATTTCGAGCGATGACAGCTCGAAAATGATTGTAAAAGAACAGGTAGATGTTAGCTTCACGGAAGAGCCATGAACCATACACATGCCGTAATGAAGGCTGTGGTAGATCTTGCACATCCACATCCTCTTCACTCTGCAAAATCACATGCCGACACTGCGCATCAGCCTCGTTCTCATGCCTTTCCGCTTGGTGCAGTGGGATACATTCGACTTTGTGGGGACTTGAATGCCGCTTTCGATTACATGTAACGCCTGCGGCGAGTTTGCCTTGGCTAAAGAAGGGTTGAAGAACTGACGCGAAAAGATATCTTTTTGCGCAGTTATCTTCGTAGAAATGCGATCCTGACTACCGCTGTTGCGACTAACTACAAGTCGTATTTCTTAGGTGCAAGTACCTCTTAGACGTGGTAGAAGAACCTTGCTCTTTTCCTCAGTCTCCAGGCCATCCATGTTCAATCTCATCATCTTGTCCTCTTTGGTGACACAATATCATGGCGGTCTGTCAGGCAGACTCTGCTCGCCGCACGCCTCGCTATCCGTCTGCGGCATGATAATCTCTGTCCACCTCTACGTCCTTAACGTTGTCCTCATATACGGTGTCCGCCTCGAGCTTCTCCTCGGTCGCGTCCTCGAACAAAGGATTGATTCTGCACTTCTTCGACTTCTTTCCAACGTCCTTCTAGACTTCTTGCACTTGTTGTAGTCTTGATCGTCGATCAGAAGTCGTCCGGAGCCGGGACCTCGCTCGGAAGCGGGGGCCGCACCACACCCATGTCCATGAAGAGTTAGGCTACGACAGATCTGATTACGCGCAGGCTTCGCCAGCCGCAACATCAGCAATACAGGTGTCGCCAGAAGACAATGCCGATCCAAAATCATCAAAATAGCAATCTCTCCGACGGTGCAAGTTTCACATGAGTCTCGCTATCCTCTACCTATTTGTAGTCACTCAGCATCAGCTTCACGACTCCACAATGGCCCCGGAAGCGGTAGCCACTATGGCGGAAACACTACCAGCCAAGGCGAAGTCAAAGCAGACAACTCTCGCCGATACGATCAAACCACACCGGACTCGTGAAATGTACGACATCCGGCCGCATCCAGTCACAGGCCGACTCATAGACTCTCACCCGGGTACTCGCACAAGACCCATGCGAGTGCTCTGCTTAGGAATATCTCGCACGGGCACCATGAGTCTCTTCATGGCTCTTCAACTTCTAGGCTTCAATCCGTACCACATGGCCGTCGCTCTCGGTAGTCCGAAATCTAATCTGAAACTGTGGTCGGAAGGCCTCAATGCGAACTTCAATTACCAGGGTAAGAAATGGGGACGCGAGGAGTTCGATAAGCTTCTTGGTAACTACGATGCCGTACTCGACGTACCTTCCATCTGCTTCATCGAGGATTTGGTCGCCGCGTACCCGCAGGCGAAGATCGTGCTCACTCAGCGCGACGTGGATGCTTGGCTGAAAAGCATGGCCAGCACCGCTGAAAGAGTGCTGAGCTGGAACTGGGACCTGGTGGCACCGTGGGATCATGCGCTGGCGGGACCATTCTGGGAACATGCGAAGACTGTCATGCCGATTGCGTTCGGCGGACGGGACTTCTCATCCGCAGACACGCCCGCAAGGAAGAAGTTCGAGGAGCATTATGTACGAGTGAGGTGGACAGTGCCAAAGGAGAAGTTGCTAGAGTATACGGTGCAGGAGGGATGGTATCCGTTATGCAAGTTCTTGGATGTCGCGGTGCCCGATGAAGAGTTCCCACGAGTCAATGATGCGAAGCAATTTGTTTCTGTGCATGCTCTTATGTGGTGGCTGGCGTTTGGCAAGATGGTTGGCAAAGTCGGACTCATGTTTGCTGTACCAACCGTATGCGTTGCGGCTGCGGTATGGTGCCAGACTAGGAGGTAGTCTTGCTGGTTACCTGGAGGCTGTGGAGGCTTGTGCTATAACGAGCGACTATCTTGGACTTTTCACATCATCATCCGGGATGCAAGGTGAGCATGATAGAGATTATTTGCGTGTAGGTATACTGAAGTTTTTAGTCTTGATCTGTTCGCCACGTGCATGTGAATGTTAGCTCGGCCATGCGAAGCTACTCGGAGCAATGAAGATCTACATCCCATCAACATCTATTTGACGATACTCAATGCCTGACGTAGTTCCAACGAGGGCTTCAACATGAGCAGAGTTGAGCATCGTACCTGAAAAAAAAAGGAGTGCGATGGCTCTACTTTGTCCGCACGTCCTGGCGATTAAACCATACAGGCCTGTTCTTCTTCTTTAACAGAAGAAAAGGTACAAATAGTAAATGCTGGAACAAACTTGACCTCCTCAGTTCTCCACGAATGTGCCGTGCGGAGCCATTGCATACACCTGTGGCATCGACGCTCTTGCAATCTCTTTGAAGGTCTATCCGTCTAGCGCGATAAGGACACTATATCTTCCCTTCCTAGAGATTACGATGGTCAATACGACTCCATCATCTTCTCCTTCTGCACTAGGTCTTTATATGAATATGGGCTCACAAGGGCAGCTTTCGCCGTCCTCTAGTTGCCACCGGATGACCCGTCTAGTTTCCCAGTCTGTCTTTGCCAAACTACTGAATAGCGCTATCTGTACAATATTCATCCCGTCGCCGAGTCTACCTAGTAGTACTTCAGTTCTAGGAGATAGGCCTCTAAACTCGGTAGCTAGGTAAATGTAGCGGTAGCTAGGTTTTATAGACGCCGACTTTGCAATTCTTAGAACGTCTCTAACAACCCTAGGAATAGTAGACGTAATAGTTACTCGACTAGGGTTTGAAACGTTATAAGACTTAACATCGGCTAGCTCGTAACGGACAAAGCGACTATTTACAAATAGCGCGGTAGGATCGAGTATGTTACTAAGATTAAATTCACCGAATAGTAGATAGCCTCCTTTATAGCTATATAAGTCGACGTAGATTGTCGTCGTACCCCTATTTAAGTTAATATAGTTATATACGTTTACTATATAGAAGAATATAAACGAGTAGGCGCTATTAAATAAAGCGATTCTAAAGGTTCTCGTTAGTTCCAAAATCCGGTTATATTAAGATATATAGATCTATATACATCCCTAGAATCCTTATCTAGTACGAAAAACATTACCGGCTTTTTAGATTCGTATACTAATAACTCCGATATTAGGGTACCTAGATCTTTAATATCTAGTTAAATAGGCTAAAGTACTTCGTTAATATTTTATATATACGTCTTAGAGAAGTTACGCGCTTACATTTCTAATAAAGATAATATATCTCTTTGTTACTACTAGAGAGAGGGTATAATATACTTTATATAGTAAGATAGTCTTCTATACTAGCCTTACGGGATTACTTTAAATATTAAGAGTAAAGATAGATATCGAACCCTACTTAGAGATAATATAGTTAAAAGTTAGACTATAGCTTCGATCCTTTAGAGGATACGCGTAAATTCTATAGCTAGCTAGCTCCTAGTCTATCTCCGCGTACGTTAAGATTCGCTTAGGCTCGAGAGTCTTTATATCGTATACCTAAAGTAAGTTCCTATTAGTATAATTTAGTATTTTATCCTTTTTAGGGTGTTAGTTAGCGTCCTATAGGTAACTACTTAGAAGATATATACCTCCCCTAGGTACTATATTTACGATAACCTCGTCTAGCTTAGGCGGCGAAGAAGGTTAAAAGTAAGATTAAGAGCTACTAAAAAGAGCGGAATAGGGATCTTAAGCTATCCGTAGTAGCTCGTTCGTATTCTAGCCGAAGAAGGCTATATTAACGAAGCTATCCTCTTTCGCTCTTCTAGTAATACTAGTAGAGGTATAGTAACTATTATAGTATATCTCGCTACTATTAATATAAAATCTATATAATATACTAAGTCCGTTAAACTAATATTATATAACTATATTAGGTCGGGAACCGTCTTTAGAGGTTAGGATAATAAACTATCTAACTCCTACCCTAGGAAGGTATAAGTATATATTTAGTCTATTACCTAGAAAGTTTACCTTATAAGACTACTATAAACCTACTCTAGCTAGCTATCGCTTATTAGATATCTAGTCGGTTTTAGTATCTTAGGAACGTCCTATATATATAGTAAAAGATAATTAATATCCTCCTTTACGACGAAGTAATTATTAAAACGCGGCCTTACTATCGTTATACTACTTTTTCTATTATAGAGTTAGCTACGTTAGACGTTTCCTTAGGGGGGTCCTAGTATACTATATATATACCCGATGTAGTCTATTATAACTAGTAAAGATACGGTATAATTTTACTCTAGATACTAAGCGAAAAGTCTTATATTAGTATATTTAGAAGACTATAACCGCTAGTTAAAGAGCTAGGGGTACGGGTTACTACGCCGATAGTTTCGAAAGAGTCTAAATAGATAACGATATAATTTCTCTTCTAAGATTAATATTACCTAATCCTTTACTCGGTAACCTTAAAAACGTCTTAAGTATAGCGTCGTAAAATCGTATTTAATAACGCTAGATATTAGTCCTATAAGGAACGTTTTTATATAAGTTAATTAGTAGCTTTAAATATTATAGCTTTACTAGAGCTACGCTCGTATATACTAATTAAATATTAAGATAAAGTTCCTACCTCTATTATCTATATTTAGAAGGTTCTAAAGTATATAGAAACTCCGTTTACTCCGTTTCTTATATAACTTTAAAACTATAAAGCTAAGATATATTATTATATATATATATATAGACCTCTTTCTATAGTTTCTTATAATATACTATAAGCTAGCTTTACTTAGCTAGGAGTACTATAAGATTATATTTTTCTCTTTATAGCTCGAATAGCTTCGGAACTTATATTAGTTCTTATAACTAGGTATTCCGTAGGTAGAATCGGTACTAGAGTAGCTAAGGCCTTCTACGAATAAGGATACTACGTATTTATAATAGCTCGTAACTAGTCTAAGATCCCGTAGTCTTTAGCTTAAGTACCGAATATTACCGTTCTAGTCCTTAACGTAATATCTTCCGAAGCTATTACTACTACTATATCGTCTATCTCGAGAGTTACTAGAGGTAGACTTAACGTCCTTATTAATAATAGCGGTATAGTAATAATTATACTAGCTTTAGATATCTTAATTAAGGACGGTAAGCGAATCTTCGAAACTAACTATTAGGCTATACTCGCTATAGTTTAAGCCTTTACTCCGCTTCTAATTAAAGTAAAAGGATATATAGTAAATAATATATCTACTAGTAGGGTCCTTCTTTTTAGGGCCTTTAGGAGTATCTATAATAGTTCGAAAGCTACTATACTACTCGGTAGCGAGACGTAGCGTTATAAGCTCGTACCTCTTAGGATCTAAATACTAACTCTTATTACGACTACTATTAAATCTAATACCTTCGCTAATCTAAAGCTAATTAATATTCCCGAGAAGTCGTATTACTACTCGATTCGGGAGTATATTAGAGAAATATCTAATAGTAGAATATAGAAAGATAGGATTTCGGCGAAGTAGTATAGTATTAAAGTTATCTAAGAAGTTAAAAATAGTATAATAGGGAAATGTTAGATAGGTAGAGGTATAGTATCTACGCGGTATAGTATAGTACTATTACCTAATTCGATTATTATAGATTAGTATTAATATCTTAAGGAACACTACTAATTAAAACTCTATAGGACAAATTACTAGCTTCTCTATTTCCGTTTACGAAGCTATTATAAGATTAATCTAAATAAAATAAGTAGTATAGAAAATACTTTTATAAAGTTATACGTCTAGATTATAATAAAAAAATAAAGGTTTCTTTATATAAAAATACATTTTAGCTTTATAGTTTTAAAATTATATAAGAAATAAAATAAATAGAGTTTTTATTTACTTTAAGACTTTTTAAAATATAAGTAATCTAATATTATATTAGGTAAATAATTTAGTAATTATAAATAATAAAGATAGGAACTTTTACTTAATCTCTAATTAGTATATACGAGCGTAGCTCTAGTAAAGCTAGAATATTTAATTATAGTCCCTAAGGCCGTACTTTTACTAAGACTAGTAGAACTCTATAACTTACTCTTTTAACTAAGCTTATTACCGATATATAAGGAGAGATATATAAAGTATATATAGATAGAGTATATTATATATATCTAGAATAGAGTTAATATAATACGTTAAATATAACGCTTATATAATATTACTCGAATCTTAAGTAGGAAGCCCGAAACTTACGTATAGTCGAGCGTAGCTTTTAGAGTATACTTTTCTAATCGATAAATTACGCTCTAATTAACTTCTTATACCTTCCTATATTCGCCTATAAGAGCGAGTATATCCTCTAGTTACAATATCTCCTATATAACCTATAGGTCTATATTACTAGAGGCGTACTAGTAGAGAGCTATAAGAGATTAGATACGGTTAATAGCGCCTAAAAGTACTCCTATTCGTTTACTATCGTTTTAGGCGTTAAGTTCTATTAGTACCCTAGTTATATACGCTAGATTACCCGCTTAAGCGCGTAATACGCTCGTAGCGTTGCCGCTAGATGTCCTTAAGCTCTTAATAACGGTAGTAGATTACTTAAGAATCCTAGCTTTTATTAGCGCTAGTAGGCTACGAAGTATTATAGTAATATTACTATCCGAGATAATTATATAGCTAAGAACGGGGTATCTAAGTTCTAAAAGCGCCGCGGCGCTATTCGCTTAAAGTATCTTATAATTAGGAGATAGCGAGGAGTCTATCTACGGAGTATATAAGCTTTAGAGTATCTAGTCCTCCTCGATATATAGGCTTCTAAAAACACCCTTAGTATAGTAAGCGTCTATAATTACATTATATATTAGCTACGTCTATATATATTTTAACTACTAATTCGTAGTACTAATAAATACTAGGGGTAGGACGATCGAGTACGACTCCTAATAGAGCTAGAAGTAGAGCGGAAAGAAGTAGGGATTAAAGTAGTTAACGACGATCTCGGCGTTAAGGGTCTATACCCTTTCTAGTAAAGATAATATAATATTAGAGAAAAGCGAGGGTTAGAAGAAGGTCGTTATACTATTACCGTTAGTTAAAGTAAAAGGTATAGATAAGGAGGATAATTAGAGTAAAGAGCCCCTAGATATAAGAGCTTTAGTCGTTAGACTCGTAACTAGTTAACGTAGCTTATATAGTATAACTAAAAGTAGATATACCTTTAATATACGTCCGTTAACTAGACTAATAAGATACCTAATAGGATATAGAAGAGCTACCCGTAACGTAGTATTACTATATAATATATAATATTAAGTAAGTTTTAAACTAGTATAGAACCTTCGAGTAATAGAATATCCTTAACGAGTAGGAACGCCTTCCTAACTATCTTACTAGCTAAAGTACTATAACCTCGATCTAGTAGGTTACCTACTAGCTTAAGAGTAAAGCTAGTATTTTTAGCTTTCTCTAAGTATAACTACTCTACCTAAGTCCCTAGCTAATAAGTTCTAAGATCTCTATTATAGGAGTATACGGATTTAATAAAAGCTAAGTTCTATCTTCGTACGCTACTTAGGAAGGTAAGTATTAGGCTATTGTCGTAGCTAGGCTATAGAGTAACTAGAATTAATCCTAGCTCTTTAATAGCGTTATACTTCTACCTTAAAGGTCTTCTACGTATATCTTTCTTAGTCGCTAAGATTAAAATACCTTTCTCTAAGTACCTAGAGTTCTTTTAGAGACCCTATCTAGTAAAACGTTTCTTATATATCTACTTACTAAATAAATAACTAATATTAGGATTAGTACTCTAGTATTACGCGCTAGCCCTAAGGTAGAGATAGTAAGAAGCTTTGTATAATAATAGACGAGGGTAAGTCTTACGTTACCTTAAAACTATACTCCCTCTCTATATACTATATAATAAAACGTAACTTACGTTAGTCGCGGACGTATAGCCGTTCGATTTCGGTATAATTATTAGCTTAATCCTCTAACGTTAGTATTTATTATAGCTCTAGCTAAGTAGGTACTATACGTATACGTAAACGTAAACAAGTAACTAACGGCGTTAATATTATCGTTATAAGTTTAAAAAGGTATAAAGTAGTTACTATATAGAATTTTTCTTTTCTAGTATAATATATATTAAGATAGAGAAAACGAATATATAGAGCGATTACGAAGGTAAAATTTAAGTCGAAAGATAAAGCTAGAAACCCTATAAGGCGCCCGTCGTAAGCTACTAATTAAATTATATAAAAACGTTCCTTATAGGACGACCTACTAGCGCTACTAGACTCTACTATATTATTATCTACTACTTTCGGCATTCGTACTTTAACTTATAATAAGGTTTAGGAAGCTATTATAACTAGGTTTTTTCGAATAATTTAGGAAGGAGATAGAAGCTCGTCGTTATCGTCGGAGTCTAAAGGAGCCGCCCGTTTAGTATTACCCTTATTCGTATTAAAGGAATCTACGATCTAGTATTAGAGAGGTAGGCTAGTCGTTAGGGATACCTAAGCTAATAGTAAGGTATATATTACCTATATTCTATAGATATCTATAGGGCTCTAGTAGAGATATAGGATCGACTAAACTATACGCTTTGCGGTACGAGTAGCTAGTACGTCTAGTTTTAAGGCCTCTACTAAAGCCTCCTTCGATACTACTAAGGCGTATATAGCTTCTTCTAGTAATACTATTAAATATCGTACCTAACTATAATAATTCCTTAGGCCTTACTAGTCGTAGTAGGGAACGGCGCTATTAAGATTACGGCGAACGGTTTCTAATAGCTTCTCTTCGCTATTATCGCTTATACCCTTAGGCTAGATCGAGATATCGTAATTCGGTAATATCTTAGCGACTAGTCGTAGGGTAACGGTAGCTAAGCGGATAGCTACCTATACTATTATCGTTAGCTAAAGCTCTACTATTACTACTTATAAAGCGGGACGGAGGAATACTAATATACTAAGGTATCGATTTAAAGTAATCTCCTCCTAAGCCTTAGGATACTCGTTTAAAATACCTAGCTCGTAGGAGTTAGAAACGCGATAGTTACCTATAATAAAGATAAGTATAGCTTAAGGAGGATTATTCCTACTCTACTACCGATCTACTATATTTCCCGGCTTAATAACTACGTTACTAGGCTTAGCGTAGTATTTAGCGTCTACGTTAGTACTAGTATATTTAGTTACCGATATATTACGTAACTCTAAGAAGTCTTTATAATTAGGAGTCTAAGCCTAGTTTAGTTCCTTAAAAATTATATTAAGGAGGAAATAATCGTTTATAGTATCTAGAGTATCCGAGTATATCCGATAATCGATATTAGCGTTAAGGTTATTTAAAGATATATTACTATAGTAGGAGATTTATAGGAAGAAGAGCCTACTATAATAAAAGTTAGGTAAAGGCGGGTACTCGGTCTTAAATAGATATATCTCGTATTATATTATACGATAGGCCTCTCTAAACCCTTTTACTAGGTTTAGCCCCTAATTTAGGTACGCTATACCGCTTTCGGAGGGCCCTTTTAGTAAAAGGGCTATATTATATTAGTTAGGGATAAGTAGCTACTAGTCTCGTCTATAATAAGCCTTTTTATACGTATAATAGTTAAAGATAGTACTTATCTATTCGAGGGCAAGGTCGTTATTTATCTAGCCGTTTAGTAATACTATAAAAAATACCTAGTACTTTTAAATATTAAAATCTTATAACTACGAATCCTAAAGCTACCCTAGCTAGCTAGTAAAAATAATAGCTAGTAGTAACGTAGTACCGTCTATATAAATATAAGTAAGGATTATAACCTACTCTTAATTACTATCTTAATACATACTAGCCGATTTTCTATTAAAGGACGCCTTCGCGAACACCCTCCTTACCTTAGATAAGAAGCTAATAAGGAAGCCTTTTTCGTCCTTATTATATATATTTAAGGGCTTAATCTCATACTAATTAATCTTGCTTTTAAGGAGGCTAAAATGTAGCTCGTAGGATTGCTTACTATCGGCTTTAAGACAATGCTTATTAATAGCCTAAAGATAACTACTCGAAAGGACGGCCTTATACCTCTAAATAAACTAGTAGGACTAGTAGTATCTAGGTTCTTTTCCGCTTATCTTATAGGCTAGATTGTAAAGCATAGTAACAGTAGGTAGTAGGCCTCTCTTAGTAAGCTTTTCAATGTGTACTATAAGGGTCCGCTCTTGACGTAGTATTAAAAGGCGCTAGTTTTCGTACCGTACCTAGCTAGATTGCTAGATCCCTCGCTATCGCCGGGACAAGATAGTGCGGCTAACACTATATAGTTCTACTATGGCAGAAATGTTCTTAGTATCTAAGAGCCTTTAGGTCCTTCAAGGCGGCCTTAATTGGGTCCATATTGATGGAGTTATTACGTGTCAAAAGATCAGATGAAAACGCGTAAAGTGGGCGTTAGATGAGTCCGTGCGCCTAACGAGCGAATCTTCTAGCGCAACAGACCTCAGGTCCAGGAACGAATTTTTATAATTTTGAACCACTCTCGCAACACAAATGCCCCTGGTTGCAAACGAATAACCTTCCGTCCCTATGATGACAGTATGCCCAAACGCAAGCGTGATGACGCCGAGTCAGACTCCCAACTGATGACACAAATGTGCTGTATGTGTGAACCCTTTCCAACAGCCACACTCTACACGTTGGCAAAGTGACCTAACGAACTTCTTTATACGCTAAGTAGTGCTGTCAGCACTCGAGTACGTACTTACTGTGTCACTTTCGCAGCAGGTTCGGAAATTAGAAGGCATCCGCATGGCAAGATCAAACCGAATAAGCTGTATTGCCTTCGCGCCATTCTAGGTGAAACCAAAACACACTACCTCATTGACTGGGAAGATAACAAGGAGAATGGAATGAAATACCCTCCCACTTGGGAGCCGAGGCAGAACGCAAATTCCGCAGCAGTCGCGGATTGGAAGAGGCCTCCAACAACCTCCTTAAGACCGGACAGCCAACGCCGACATCAACGTGCATTCCCAAACTCGGCTGTGTAATCCGCGGAAGACCTCATGCAGCTTCTCGATGGGAGCGACTACGTGCAAGCCAACATCATCATCGGCACTCCCGCACAGGTCGCAAAGCGCAACTACCTCCGCGTGATCGATGAAGGTTGGCGAGTGGATGGTTCGAGAAGATCCCAAGCGATATGCGTGATCCGACATGGGTGGGACCGGAGGGATGCTCCAAGCGCTTGTTGATGAATATGGCCGCCAACGCCAAACAGGGATTCATCTTGGAGCATGTTGTGGAGGGTGGGGCGGAAGCTGTCTACCGACGGAACGACTTCGGTGAGCGAAGGAGGCTCGGGATTAGATCGAAAACAACACCATCCCTCCTTCCCGACGACGTCGCTACACTCAATAAAATTGCGAAAGATGAGGACCGAGGACGGCGCACGAGCGAAATGTCCTTCCCCGAAGATGCCAAGGAGGACCGCCTGAGAGTAGAGATAATCGCACCGCCGTCCACGAGTAAGATTGCCAATCCACCCAACTATGCGGAAGGATCAAGAGCGAAGACGACCATGGCAGCAAGAAAGAAGAGAACGAGAGAGGAGGAGCAGGAAGATGAGACTTCCGAAGAGCAATTGAGGGAGTCTAGGGACTGTAAGTGGATGATGAAGCGTGTGAGGAACCATCTCGTCCGCAAACCGATCGAAGAGATCCCGGAGACATCGAGCTCTGAAGCATCAGGGAAAGAGAGCGAGGCGTCGCATCCACCAAGCCAGACACTTCAGTCTGCTCCTCGCCGTCCGGGCATCTCCCCTTATAAGTCCCACCGACAATGCAATGACATCTTCATATCCGATGACTCGGACGTAAATTAGATGAAAATCGTATCATCTGGCCTGCTTTTGACCAGCTATAACTGCCCCAGGAAGGTCCTGACCAGCACGGGTCTGGCTGCCCTGCTCTTGATTACATGTCTGTACATGGAAAGAAGCTAGGGTCGACATATGGCAGAACTTCTAGACTCTGCTGGCCCTCTTCGTCTGTTGTCATTCGCACCGAGTCCATTCCCGCATTATACCTCCCACACACCCCGATGACTGCCAACGGATCCATCAAAAGTCTGTACACAAGAAACGTTGCTTCCACACCAATTTTGCACGGCGTTGAATGCTGTCCATCCCTCGATGATATTGTGGTGCACTTTGATCGTCTTGACTTCCTCCTTCTGGTTCCCATCTTGCAATTGAATGGGTTCACAGCGTCCACACACCACCGGTATAAACAAATCGTCGTACACTGGCTCTCCAGTCGTTCGACTCTATGATCCGTAATCATCAACATTTGTTGTCCTGTCACACAACAAAGGAATATTCTCCCGAGATTCGGACTGTGTGTACTGAATCTCTGCCCAATCTCGGACAATGTGTCATTGTCCATGCCGAATACTTTTAGGGTATGGTCCTGTTTGAGTGCGGCGTTATCTCAGCCGGGTGGGAAATACTCCAATGCGTAGGTGTGTGAGAAAGAATAAAGAGCGGTCGGGCGTTGCTGGCGGCCTCAAACTGTACTGGAAACTTACACATTCGATGTTCTGCAACACAACACTTTTTACAGCAACAAGAGAATGTCGAAGTTCTTGACGACCTACCTTATTCGAAACAGTCAGGTTCTATAATACAGTCTATTACCCCAAAGCGGCGGCATTCCTGGTTTTGCTCGCACAATCTTAGGATTATGGCCATTGCTGGACCAACCAGGCTCAAATCACTGGACTAACCGGGCTAGTCCAGAGCGCCATTTAACCCAGGATTCAAGGAACGCGACGCGCTCCGAGGTGACCACACGAAGGGCGACGGGTGAACATCGAGAACGCGACGCGATCCGGGGTGGAATACTTGAGTACGCGGTGCGTTCCATCTCGCAATACTCGAGTGGATGCAGTCGTGTGTAAAGCGATAGCGTCCCAGACAAGCTGGAGGCGATGTTTGTCCCATCGATTTGCCAATCCCAGGTTGGAGGCTATTTCGGTCTTCAGAAAATTGCACGCCGCATTGGCACCGTCGACTTCGAAACGCTCGTCTGACGAGACTAGCTCGGAAGTGGTACTCCAGCCGAGATCGTGAAGGAGAGTGGCGAGAGCAACGGTTTCAGGGTCATAGGACTGCGCGATGGTAGAGATCTTGGACGCTATAATCAAAGCGAAGAGGGTGCTGCGTATTACGTGATTCGCAATTGTCGGAGTGGTATGTTTCTGAACATAGGCGAACGCCTTCGTCGTAAGTGGTGTCAAGGGAACAAGAACTCCAGCGATCGCAGAGATGGGTAAAGTGGCCATAGATTATGGATGTTTACGATGTTGATACTCGAAGCAAAGATGAGGTGGCGGAGAATTCCGAGCTGTATGTTACAGGTTCTGAAGTATGTGAAGTCGGGCTGCCGCGTAATCTCGATTTTTCCAGTCGCCCGCAAGAGTGATTCCAAAGACAGCGGCACCCACGGCATTTCGTGGTACACTAGCTTATGTAAGATAGGGACGCTAATGTGGATCATAGTGCGGTCTCTAGTACTATGTCTTGACCTCCTAGTCGATTAGTGCAGGTAGACTCGAACAGGGTTACTTCGGCTGATAGGGTCAATCGAGCCAGCCTTTACCAAGTCGACGCAAGGTAGGTTTGGAAGTAGCGTCCTCGACGAGCTACTCTCTTACCCCTAACCTTCTCTTGCTTAATGTGACGGTCCATGTCTACACCAACTACTACGCTCACCTCACGCCTTGCTGAACGCATATGGCGCACCACAGATTTATTTTACTCGTGGTATCTGCAAGAGATGCCACGTTTGGGCTATCGACTAACCCCTTGCGTGGCACTCCAATTCAACGTCTGACTACCCATGACGACTGCCTACCAGAAGTCCAGAGTTTGGAGTATCAGTCATGATTTTAGTAGAATCCAGACCACGGGTAGCTCCAAATGATTCCATCAAACCTAGCTTTGCGAGGGTCGGACTCGCGGTAGCTGGTTCGCTAGCGTCTCGGCGCATCACGGAAGAAGAACAAGCGGGGAAACAAGCGGATAATGACTGCATTCCACTGGAATCCAAAGAAGTTTGTACTATTTTCCCAACGTTGTGTCGTGCTGCCACTATTTCAACCTCTGCCTATGTCGCCCGATGCGTATTATCCTTGAGATGCGACCCGGCCATTTGTCCTTAGTATCCAAGTCTGTTCAATTGCAACGAGCGACACAAATCTCGTTCGAGCTCCCAAGCAGTACTACATTTCAATGCTGAACAGTCTAGCTAACGGAGAATAGATCGAATTTGTCCATCATAAGGCAGAATATGTCGAATTCGGCTCAGCACATATTCAACCCACCGCAAGTGCATCCTCCGCAGCCGTCCTATTCACACATCTGTATCACTTCTCTGGGGAATGGCATGCGCCTTTTGACATTGGCTGGTCAGATTGGCCGAGATTCAGAGACCGGCAACATACCTTCGACCCTTGCCGCCCAGGTGGAAGTTGCACTAAAAAATGTCGGTAAATGCCTGGAAGCATCAAATGCGAAAATTACCGACATTGTTAGGGTGCAGCAGTTCGTGGTAGATCTGTTGTCGCAGGATTCAAGCCGTGCGCAAGCCTACCTGAAGTTTATGGGCGAGCACAGACCGCCGTCGACGTTGATCGGTGTTAACGCTTTGGCCGGAAAGGAACTGTTGTACGAGATCGAAGTGACTGCAGTCGCTAAGGAATGAAGAAGTAGGGGTATGATGAAGATAGTCCTCCCGCAAGCTCTAGACCTGACCACATATCACCTAGTATCAATCAATCCTCCCCAGTCAGTCTCATATGGGTAGCGTTTGCCCTGCAACTCGGCGAACGACACCCTAAACGGGTCAGTTGTCTTCATTCGTTTGCGGATCGGTTCGATCTCATCAAGCATAGACCGCTCAAGGTGGCCCATCTTATATGATCGACGAGCATACTGCCAAAACGAGAGTTTGACAGTGACCTCGACACTCACGAGTAACAGCGTGGGTGCATAATCCATAGCATGTGGCATATCCGGGGCGCTCCTCCTAAAATAATGAAAACGCCTAGCATTATTATGCCGCCGGAATGCTGAGCATTTCGAGATTTTCCCCACGTTAGTTTAAGGTTAGGGTCCGCAGTCATACCTATCATTGCTGATCGGCATTCAAAGAATCCCTCCTATTATGCGTAACTTGTGAACATCTAATGAAAACGGCGCTCCTGTCCCATATATGGAGGTACAGCACGACCTTTGACGAATTGAGGTAGAAAGGCTCCGATCTTGACCTTTCCATGGCCACAGACCGCCGCCAGCGTGCTGAAAGATCTCTATGACATCAGCGATAAAGTACTCTGTAGGACGTGGTAGGAATGCCAGTATGGGCCGCAGCAGCGCATGACAGATTCCCAGGCGGCCCGGTTCAGCAGCTTCTGGCACAATGCAGATCCAGAAGGCAAGGAAAGAACCTTCCGACGGTCGGTGCAGCAGGACACTCTGGAAGCATACCTGGACCATTGGGCGCAGATTCTCACGTTCTTCTCGAACGGGTGTGAGGGCAAGCTTGCTTAGGTCATGGGTGTGGCGCATGTGATGGAGGGTTGGGCGCTGGGGTTATGATGTAAAGGATGTCACGTCATTGATGGGGAACCGGCGGGGATGGGGAACCGGCGTCCGGTCGCGTCATAGTCGTGCCTTTTCCTCTTTTTCACGCGACCTTTTCTTGTTTACGCGTCTACTGCCCTCGCAACTCGAAGATTATCTATCTAAGATTAACTCTAGCTACCGAGAAGGGCAATTCCCGTCAACTCGCGCTACTGCCGCTACCTTTTCGGTCCGGGTATCGACGCTACGATATCGACTTCGCGAGCGTGTTCCTCGCTCTACCGCCTACTCTACGCAATAAATACTCTCTACCGCCGAAGAAGAATCTCTTATAAAGTGGATCTCTCGACTCTCGACAACCGGCTGCCTAACAACGCTTGTATTAACGCGTAATCTCGCCGAAGAAATCCTCGCTCGCGGATATACCCTCTCTTCGAATCCGCCTTCCTACTATTGCGATCCTATAAGTAGTATTACGTAAGTGCTTCTTTAAAGAGTAGGTAGCAGTAGGTGTTTAGGTAAGATAACTCGAATGTACTATAAATAGTTATAGACCTTTTAGTAAGATTATAACATAAGTTAAATATAAGTATATTAAAGACATCCTTAGTTCCTATATACCTAATAAGTGTTACTAGCTTACTAGACTTACGACGAGCTAGTTAAGTAGTACTTACTATCTCGCTATTAAGTAGTTAAGTAGTATTACGTAGCTTCTATATTGTCTCGCTTACTTAGCGTCGAGATATATACGTACCTATATACCTTTCCTCTAATTACCTATATTCTAGTACCTACCTATAATACTATCCCCCTTCTAGCTTAGCTATCTTAGCTAAGCTAGATTATAAAAGGTAAGTATATACCCTTCTCTTCCCTACTATCTATTATATCTTAGTCCTTAATAAATCGTCTTTATCTTATATCTAAAATATAATGACTTAGACGTCTCTTTAAATCTCCCTACGACTATTACTTCCTATTTAGTTACTACTATACTATTATAGATAGTTCTTTAAGAGTAAAGTACTCTAAGTATATACGCGTTAGGAAACTCTACGTAAACCTCTCCTAGAGTTCCCTTAATAAAACTTAGGAAGATTATTAGAAGAAGGTAGATAATAATAAGGATCTACTAGTAGAGATTATAGCGTAGTTAATATAGAATAAGAAGATTCTTCGCTAGGCTACTAAGCGCGCTAAAAAAAAGGCTTAGTACTTAATATCTATAATAGATACTACTAGAGAGCTAGAGGATCTAGATCCGTAGGAGGACTATCCTACTATAGACGCGATAGTTAGTCTTTCGCCTATTATATAGTCTACTCTTAGGTAGCTAGATAATTTTATTAACTTTAGTTCCTTCCTTACTAGTACGGCTCTAGTAGAAGGTTTCTAGTAAGTCGACTAGGTATTAGTTTAGTTCTTCGTAACTACTAGCGGAATTTAGTAAGTGTCGTTAATTTCGGTATTCTCTATTTATACTAACTAGGGCTCCTTTAGTAATAGTCCTTAATTATTTACTAGTATATATCTATATAGTACGGTAGTTCCTACGAGTTATTAGATTCTAGATATCCTTACTACTTAATAAGGTACTAGTTTCCGTCCTAGTCCTATATCTCCTCGACCTTAAAGATATCGTCTTCCTAGGGTTCGAAGTAGAATATAGTTTATAGCGGTATCTCGGGGTCGGCTAGCTCTAATATAGATATATAGAAGACTAGATATACCCTTATATCCTTTAGGAGTTCGAGTTAGTAGTTATTTAGTCCTTTAATATCGCTAATTAAAAATAGTCTAACCTTTATATAATCTAATTTCTTCGCCTTTCTCCTAGTCTTTAAATTTTTTATAAGGAGGAAGACCTTATTCCCCTCCTTAAGCTAAGGTACCGTTTTTAAATCCTTATACCTTGTTTTAGTAAGGCTTTCTTACTAGTATAGTACTTTAGCCCTTACTTCTTTATAGATTTTCTTAAACTACGTTATATCTATAATAGCGTAGTCTACTTCTAGCCCTAGTTATAGCGTTATAAATAGGTTTAGGTCCTTTCCGAAGTTTCTAAAGAATAGAGATATCTTAGTTATTTCTAATACATTATTATTAAGTATAATCTAGGCTAATAGTAGGAGAGCTACCTAGTTATTCTATACGTAGTTAACGTAGTATCGTAGATATCCTTCTAGTATTTAGTTTAATTATTCGGTTTATCTATCTATTTATAGGTAGAAAGCTATTAATAGCTTATACTTTATACCTATAGCTAATACTAGAGTCTTCTAGTATTTTAACGTAAAGAGCTTATCTCTATCTATAATAAATATTATGTGAACGCCGTAGTACTAGATAAGCCTATTAAGTACTAGGTAACCTAATTACTTAGCGTTAATAGTTTCGTTATATAGTACGAAGTATAAGTACTTCGTTAGTTAGTCGACTACTATAAGTATAGAACCGTACTTATTTCCTATTACTAGATCCTCTAACCTTAGGAATTTAACGATAAAGTCTACTATTACTTCGTCCTATAGTTAGTATAGTAGTTCTCTAAACTAGAGATTCCTATACTATACGTATCGTAATACCTTATTCTTATTATAGCTTTCGTATTTCTTAATATAGGTAGAAACCTTCTTCCTTATATCGGGGAAGATAAAGTTTCTCCTAATATATTCTATAGTTCGTATAATCCTAGGATGTCCTAGAGCTAGTCCGCCGTAGTAATCCTATATATACTCTTATTCCTTATCTAGAGGAACCTTAAGTTTCCTATACTATATTAGGAATTCCTCGTTATTATCTCGTAGTACTCGTATAACTACGTTAAACTCTTACGGGTTCGTACTAAGCGATCCGTCCTAATTAACCTTTAGTATACGGTGTTATTACGGCTTATACCCTTCTATATAGTCGCTTCGTCTACTAAGTACGTCGGCGCGCCTATTCTCTTTTCTAGGAGTATATACGATTTCGAATTTATATTCTCTAAGTAGCTCTAACTATTATACCTACCGTTAGGTAAGAACCTTTATTATCGTAAAGTATATTAGGTTCTTGTAATTAGAGTAGATTATTAGTCCTATAGCTCCCTCGTAGTATACTCTCTAGTATCGTAATACTACGACGATTACGAGTAGCTCCTTATCGTAAATCTTATAATTTTATTTAGTAGGTATTATTTTTCTTAAGAAGTATACGATTAGATACCGAGTCCTATTAAACTCTTATATTAGGTATACCCCTATCGCTAGGTTAGAGGCGTTAGTTTCAACCTATACCGGTTTTATTAAATTAAATATACGTAGCGTTAGTACTTCGTAGTATACTTTCTTAAGTCGTTTAAATACGTTTTTCTAATCCGTATCCTATCTAAACGGGATGTCCTTCCGTATAAGGTTTGTAAGTAGTATAGCTAGTTTCGAATAGTCCTTAACGAACTTTCGGTTATAGTTCGTAAGTCTAAGGAATAACTATATATCCTTAACGTTCTTAGGTACTAGCTATTCCTTAATTAAGGTTATCTTCTTAGGGTCGATCTTAATTCCTTTAGTTCCTATAATAAAGCTAAGGAAACTAACTTCCTTCCTAAAGAACTCGTACTTCTTAGGTATAGTCTTAAAGGTAGTCGTACTTAGTCGTTTAAGGATAGTAGCTACGTCCTTAGCGTA
>JAABUL010002567.1_pt1 | contig 29608 bp, 27 predicted proteins | sample 5559151 | NCBI WGS metagenome assembly JAABUL01 (sample SAMN10711876, study PRJNA513368) | rock metagenome | isolation source: Antarctica rocks | place: Antarctica: Victoria Land, Pudding Butte sud
CCCTCCTCTTACCCGCCCACTCCTCCACCTCCTCCCGATAAGCATCCCACACACAATTCACACACCCACTCATACAGCAATTATCCGGCTCCTTTGGCCTCCCCAACCCCTTCTCCGCCCTTTCCATCCCTCTAAGCCTCGCACTAGGACCGCTCAACACCCGTCCAAAAGAAACTTTATTCTCTGGCCCTTTGTCGGAGCCCTGTATCGAGGACGCTGGAGAAGGAGGGCGGATTTTTGGAGTGGAAGAGGATTGGGTAGGTTTTGGGGTGCGAGCCGGTTTCACATCTTTCGTTGTGGGTGCGGGAAGGGGCGTGGAGAGGAGGAGGGCGTAGTAGTCGTCTGGAGGGCCGGGGGCGAGGCGGAGACGGGCGGAGAGGTGGAAGAGGCGGTAGGGGTGGAGGGGGAGGGGTGGGCGGGGTGGTGGCATTGCGAGTTTATGGGGACATGCTAGGGAAAGGAGGAGGGCAGTCGCGACTTTTGCAATGGGAAGGGTAGGGCTCTGTCATTGAATGGGTAGACGCTAGTGGCGTAGCGCAGTAATGCGTTCATGGATGTCCGACGCTTAAAGGATTTTTCAAACTCTAGATATCGAATGCGTAAAGCTCACATCATTGTACGATTGGAGGTTTCAGCGAAGCTTTGAGAGCGAATTGTTGCAGCTGGGATAGTCTTGATTACATTGGATTCATTGAATCTCTTTGATCATGAGCGACTTTTCTAATGGTTAGTCCAAGTATTGCCCGTCGAATCCTATAGATCCAAGATCCATATCATTTTCATGGGCTCATCCATTCGTTATGTACATTCGTGAGGCGTAAATCCAAATGTCATTGCTCCCCTTCAGGTATCCGACCTCTCAACCAAGTCAGTACGGCATCTGTTCCCTTGTCAATGACATCCCATCTGGGCACTCTGAACCTGTTTCCTCTAATGACCAGGGTCCTGAGTCCTTCCGCACCTAACAAGCCCAGCTTAGGCTCCAAGTGATCAATCTCGTTTGCGCTAACATCCAGCACCTGCAACCCCCTGACCACGTTAACTTCAAGGACGCAGATGCTGTTATTGGCGGCGAAGAGAGACACCAGTGAAGGGAACGCGTAGCGAAGCGGCAAAAGAGATGCAAGGCGGTTCCGGGAAACATTCAGATCAGCTAATCTGGGAGCAGATAAGTTATTGAGGAGCGGTAAGAGGGTGTTGATGGCGTTTGAGGAGAGGTCTAAGGATCTCAGATTCGGGAGGGACAACTCCCCACCCACATAATCTCGAGATCCGAGCCGGTTATTGGAGAGGTCAAGGTTTGTCAGGGAGTGCGCCACCAGATTGATTGTTTGCGGGATGCTTAGTAGCCAATTGTGGTGCAGAACGAGGCTCTTAATGTCATTCGAGGCTACCAACGGCTCGAGCTCCGAGCTTGCAATATCTTCCAGCTTGGTGGACGAGCGATCAAGAATGCCACCAGCTTTGATGGGCCATGTTCGCGGATACATTTCGCTTCGTTTTGGCAACAAGCCATCAGTATCGATATCCAACAGCTCTTGACCCGCATCCACACCAAGATCCTCAGAGAGGAGTCGGGCTTTGAGGTCACGCTTGAGCTCGGCAGTGTCCATAGTCAGATGTCTACGCTCTCTGAGTGGGTTGTTCGTGACTCGCAGCAGAGTCAAGCTTTCCATGAAACCGACCTGTTCGTCAAGTTTCCTGATATCATTCATTGCGAAATCAACGGTCCTGAGTCGCGCCAACGAAGCAAACCCTTCTGGGAGTGCACATAGCTTGTTTCCGCCTGCCGTCAAAGTGAGGAGCTCTGTCCAGCCCGATACATCGGGCAGGTCTTGCAGCCTATTTTCGGTGATGTTAAGGGATTGTAGAGATGGAAAGCCAACAGTGCCATGGCTTATTATCACACTCAGAGCGTTATTAGCGACGTTCAATGATTTGAGATTCGGTAGGTCAATTGCCCCCGGAAGTAAAGGTCCGCTCAATCTGTTTCGTGCAGCATCTAGCTCGATCAATGACTGAAGATATTCCAACGGCAACGAGCCCATCTTGTTCCCCGCAACGTTCAAAATACGTAGTTTCGAAAGATGCCGAACATCGCTTGGCAAAGCGCTGACTGCATTGTCATGAAGGTCGAGAATCTCTAGACCTTGGAGTTTGAAAATATCGGAAAGCGTGTCGAGAGCATTTTCTGCCAGCCGTAACTCTCTGAGTGACGGTATCTGACTGATGACTTGAAGACTATCATTGCCGAGTCTGTTCTTCGAAAGGTTCAGCGTCGTTATATGCTCCAGCCTCCTCAAGCCGACAGGAAGCGTCATTAAGTGATTACCATGCAGATCCAGCGTCTCCAGACCAGCAAAGAGGTTGCCTTGGTATCCATCGTCGTGTTCATACATTCCTGCACATTCATCTGGGAAGATTTTGTCGCTCAGCTGCTCGAACTCATTATCTGCAGCGACGAGCCGCACAAGATCCACGCTCTCATACCAGGCGCCGTCCCCAATATTAGCATTGTACATATTCATCACTTCGTTCGGCATCTCTTTCAAGCCGAGCGCAGCAATGTTCAGTCGACCGTCAGTCCTAGCCGTTGCAACGCGCTTGCGTAGCAAACCTACATTGTCCCCCCCAATCTTGATATCCGGGAAAACATCGGTCTTCTCCTTCGTCCTAGATGCAGATTTGTCTTGCGTCTTGTGAGCTTTCTGCCGCGCTGCTTTGGCTCTGGCGATTGTCTCCCGAAGTGTTGCTGACGATGACGGTAATTTACATGAGCCATTTGATTGCAACGGGGTAGACAATGGCTCGCCAGAATCCGACGAAGTCTGCGATGATCTTTTTGAGGGTGGCGAGAATGCAGGGAATGCGTCGGAAGACTCTGTCGAGAAAGTAGGAGAACCGTTACTCGGGGCTTTGGCAGACTTCTTGATTACAAGCCCAGTAGCCTTTGGTGGCGGCTTCGCGAATGCATCCTGGACCGACGGTCTTGGCTTCAGGGGTCTAGCGGCTAATGTCTTGCTCCCTCTAACAGCTTTTGACAATTGCTTGGGTCCGGCATCGACATTATGTTTTAGAGCCCAGCTGGCGTTACTGGGCACTGGGGGCTTCAATTTTGTAGGAGTTTCGTCCCTAGCCCCGAGAGGACTGATGGTAGGTTTCGGTAAGCTCTTCGGGACGTATGAGCTGACAGATCTTCTGGTTGGTGTCACATTAGACATCTGGGTTTCAGTCTTAGGAGCTACGTGTCGCTTGGTTGGCGAAGCCGGCCGCGGTGTTGGAAAACCAGAGGGCAGAGGAGGGTGTTGGCCATGACTGGTGCCGGGCCGGGATTTGTTCAAAGATGATCCTGGCCGTGAATTAGGTTGCGAGGGACTCTCAGAAGGGAAAAAGCCAGACCTTCTCCTTCGCGGAGACGGCGACGGAGGAATATGTGATAACGTTTCGATGGTCCGATCGGATAAAGAAGGTCTGGGCCTTCTGGAAAGCGTACGAGCCTTGTAACTCGTGGGAGATGTACCATCAGTCTCTAGATGCTGACTGAGCTCCTTCTTTGAGCCGCTCGTTGCGGGCTGGTCAGATTTCGTCGCTGTCTTAGGCTCTTGCGTAGCAAATCCAACCGGATTGATGGCATCTTGTGGGGCTGCTCTTGGAACTATGCGACTCTTCAAAGTGTATTTTACTGGCTCTCTCTCATCTTTCGATCGTTCAGGAGCTCGTGGAATAGGCAGTCGAGACAGGCGTGAAGGCCTGATCGTAGGATTGGTAGGTTGCTCCATCTTTGACTATTAGGGAATCCGAGAAAGCTGCAAGATGGTGCTTTCGCTATCATCGGTGCACAGGCTCTGAAATCAGGCATGTGCTTGTATTGAAGACACTCAAACCATCGTCAGCCAGTTCGACAATTGACGCATCGCGGTTTCTCATGTTGACATTTTCCGGCTTATCAGATGTTCAGATAGTAGCCCCTGCCAACGCCCGCAGATCAGCCGCCTGCTTGAAATAGAACTAGCGCGGATCAGGGAAACGCGAGCCCAGTAGGTCGAGGCGGGTGCTACTAGAGTACCTTACAGATAAGACGTAACTCCCTTACTCTTAGCCCCTTCTTATATTGTTATAATGATCTAAGGAGATTTCTATCTACTTATCTACTTACGCTTAATAGTATAACTATATAAGTAAAATACTCTAAAGCTAATATATATTACTACTATTATTTATTATTTATTATAATTATAATATAATATATAAATCCTATACTTATATAATATAATCATAGTACTACTTAAACTACTTAAGATATAAGTATAATAAGTATAATAATCTTAATATAAGTTCCTTTATTTATACCCTGATTAGTCATCGGCTGAGGTTGGCCTGGACTGAATTCCCATAGTAAGCCGCCAAAATGTGGTAGTCTCAGAGCCAGCTAAGAATGACAGTCTATCGAGGCTGCTGCTAGCCCGCACATTGGCTTTCAAGTGTATGACAGGCATGCCAAGGTCTTCCAGAACGAGCTTGGACCTGCGCTACTGAGCAAGTAGGTTTGACGCGGCTCATTCTATTTCGATATGAACGGCAATCTTGCCATCAATGCTGTCGACGCTGTTCTCGATCGTCTCCTGATTTTCGACTCCATTGGGATACTTCTCGACAAGTCTTTTCATTTCGTCAATGGCCCTGAAATGAATCAGAATGGTGTGATTAATGGTATACGGAGTGAAAACTGACAGCTGCCTGTTCCTCTTCTGCCGGGATGGATAAAGAGATGAGGAATGTAAATTGTACCGACTAGAAAATCGTCAGCGGTCGGTTTTCGTACACAATCCAGACGACCTACATGGAGTAAAGCATGCAGCGATCATGCTAATCTGCCTCTAGCGGGGAGATAGGGAAGTATTTGTGGTACTCCTGTACGTGTTGCTGGCCGAATCTGGTTCGCACTACCCTCCATTAGGCAGGGTTATCTGCATGAGCATGTTAGTCAGTGTCAATGCAAAGATGGGTTTTAATCACGATCTTTTCTTTATATTCGTTATGACCCCAGAATGCACCCGCATCAAATATCATCAGCTCGTCGCTATCCGCGTGCATCATGGCATTGCCCCACCAGAGATTACCGTGGATTATGTATAGCTTGATCTGTCTTCCCTCCGTCTCGAGAGGATGTAATAAATGAGGTATAACTTTCTGGATCATGGCTTCAGAGAGCTTCTCCATCTCCTCATCTAGACCTTACACGCGCTCTTCCAGGTCAAGATGATATCTGAAGGCTCTAGTGAAGAAAAACTCCTATAAATCACACTAAGTATTTTCTTGGGGGATATTCCCAATATATCTGGCCGTTTGAAACCTATATTGGCCTGTAGGTGATTACGGAATGCTGTTAAGATATAGGCGTGCGAGCTTTACGCAGAATTTGGTTATGTCTGGTATTTCGTCCGTCATTTTATGAAATTCGCATATATAGAAATGAGTATCTGGGTCAGATCTGTATGTGCCCCACGCAATAGGTCGGGGAGCGAAGTCCGGTAAGCTACGCCATAAAGTAGTTACTGACTCGAATTTACCCGTCATCATTGCACACCCTGACTTGTTCTTCGTTACCTAAGTGGTAGGGCAGTAAGTTAATCGGTAATATGAGTATCTAAGCCGCCATTGCGTTATATAGTGGAATACCTTTAGAAAGTAACTCCGCAGTTGCCCGTCTGGTGCTTGGGTATTAACTCGCGCAGTCTAGGTCTAAAAGCTGGCTCTATGACCAGCTATAAAAATGATGCGGATGCCAGGAGGCAGTACTGAATACCGTGTCATTCCATATTCGGTAAGTGTGTACGAGATAATGCCCTCTGACCTGCTAAAACGCTCTTATCGATATTCACTTCGTCAAGGACCTTAAGTTTAGTAGGCTCCATGATATGCTAGGGCTTCACTTTGCCTCGTTGCATGAGATTTGCATATCCAAGCAAGGCTTCAATACGACAAGCTTAGCGGTAAGAGGGGAAGACGCTGTTCAATCAGGCTGAAAGTCAAATTCGCTGACCTCTCCCAGCAATGTGAGCAGGGCCTACAGTACATGTAGTCTCTTAAGGACAAATTCTTACGTGCCTATGGGGCGTATTCAATACCGCCCTAGTCCGAGCCCCAATCAGTCTAATGGTTAATAGTGCCATAACAATCATGAGCTGAAAGTTACATTTCTAGTGGACGATAATATAGGATGGGGATCTTTACCTTCAAGCCGAAGCCCCTACTCCTTTTCCTGAAAGGGTTAACCCAAAACCCTTCTTGTAATCGTGAAAGCGCCTCTGGATTATGTGCGATGAAAGGAAGGCTACTTAAAAATCAGTTCCCCATTTCATCATCTCTTGGTGAGGCTTCCATGGTAATACACGTGGGATCAGTGGCCAATTATCATAATAAGGCAATTGCCATTAAAACTGCACACGCTAACACTTAGGTCAAGTCTACCTGCCCAATGCGAGTTCAGCCGCCTGCAAGGCGAAAAGCTGCTATCCTGATGTATTTTTGTTAACTTCGAACGTTCCCGCCTGGAACGTTTTCTTACTGCGAGTTCTTCTACACTTCTGTCAGACCTTGTCGGCAATGCCCTATCCAAATTACATTGATCAAAATCCTAGGATTATCTTCTTCACAGACTTTGATGGCACCGTTACCCGTGAAGACTGCCTTGACTGGCTTGTTTGTCCTTATCTGAATTTTCCCAGAGTCAAAACCCTGACTCTGATTCTTGTCCTGAACAGGTAGAGACCGAAGGATATGGTCCTGACAGGCTGCGGCAGAGCAATCAAAAGGTCGTAGAAGGAAACCTTCAGTTCGGGTTTGTTTTCCGTCTTTTAGATGACTGCCTGCAATAATCTTCCCTCTTCCCTGCGGTTTCTTCGACTACAATGCTTTATGAGAAAACCATTCGTTCGTGGCTGACCTTGCCCGTTTCGTACGGTCATAGCGAAGCCTCTCGCGAACAGATTGACAGCATCAAGACGCCGTTCAATAAGTGCGTCGAGAAGCTTCTAGACCATGTCGAACTCGACGACTACTTCATTGCCTTTTACACATGGACTGTCTCAGTCTCTATCCCCGTGGTGCTCTCTTCTGGTATCGCGCCTATGATCCAGGCCGTGCTTGCTAAATTGGTGGGTTCTAAGGCTGAGGAGATCGAGGTGATCGCCAATACGGCTATTCCGCGGGAAGGGTTCACATCGATCAACGAAGACGGAGGTGCCTGGAGGGTCCAGTTCAGAGACGATAGCGTTTATGGGCATGATAAGGCTCGAACGATTACGCCATATGCCGTCCACAGGGATAGAATGAAGGAAGGCGTAAAGCCGATACTGCTGTATGCAGAAGACGGTGTGAGTGATTTGAGTGCAGCCAAGGAAACTGAATTGCTATTTGCGAAAGAGGGAAAAGGTGTGTTCGTCTGTCGCGGCACTTACTGACTTTTCGACCTGGGCTTTTCAATTTCTGTAGGCTTGTTCAACGAGCGGCTAATACACTAGTTTGAGAAGATCTCGTGGTGTATTGCGAGCAAGAAGGCCTCCCGTTTACTGAATTCCGAAACTGGAAGGACATTTTGAAGACAACGCAAGATATTTAGTAGGCTGGCTTCGCAAATAAATGCCGAGGAGTCCGCTGAATCATCTGCAGCTATGAGAGGAAGTCTGTGGCCAAAGTAGTGCAGGAGAGTTTTCGAACTGCTCAAACGAAAGACAAATGTATCGATAGCTGATTGCGATTGAATGATCCGTGTTGATGATCTGGTGTGCTGCAGGGCAAAAGCCCGTCGTACATAATTGGAAGTTATTATAAAGAACAAGATCAGGACTTCGTGTCTATATTGCACTGAACCGGACGAGCTCACGCTTCTTTGGCCCATCTAAGCTCTCTTAAGGGCATTTGCTCGCCTGCCTGACCACGGGTACCCTCTACCTCTCTACGCCACGCCCAGAATTCTGCTAATCTCACCTCTGCATAGGAAGTCCAGTTGAATTCGACATCTGAAATTTCGTCCTGGATCAAGGCTTGAACTCCCCAACAAAAACCTGGCATGCCTCTGTACTTGTCAATCTCATGGCTCAGCTGTTCTACAGAGAGATCAGTTTTTTCAATTTTGATGAAACATGATTTTTGTAGCTTTGTAAATATTCCTCGATGAATAGATGTCGCGTGGTCTGAGTAGGTATCATATTGTAATCACAATCGTAGCCGCCCCACTCTGAAAGATGGTTGGCTGAGTCGAATGCTGCAGGGCAAGCTACAGCATACTCGTAGTCAATAAAGTAAATTCTTTCCGCGAGAGCTTTGGGAGGTAGAGCGGTGGGATCTGGAACACTGTCACGCTTGAGGGACGGATCCTCCGATGCGAAGATTATGTTGGCGCTGAGCAGATCACAGTGACCAAGGACATACTAATGCAGAGACCAATACGTCAGCTAGAACTCACAGAAGAAAAAGAGCATTCACACCTTGCTGTAGTCTTCGTGGCCATCCTGAACTAGCTCAGAGAACGATTTGTGCAACACTTTCTGCAATTCATTCTTACGAGTCTCCACTTCAGGAGACTTCGGCGGGATTGCCTCAACCCATTCCTGCATTACAAAATTCATATGGTGCGCGATTGTGGAGCAGTAGGAGTCGTAGTGGCCACTCGACGGCTCTCAGCCTCAGGTTCAGCTTGATTGCCTCCCTTGACTTTGGAATTTGGCAGTGGAAGTCGCGCATGCCACTCGCCAAGACGGATGGCAACAGCACGCCAGACGGGCTCCTTGAGAAGATCTTGAGGAGTACAGACACGGCCAGGCAGAAATCCGTAGAGCAGACCGTTGTTGAATCGAGCAAGCAGAGGTGGTGCAAGTCCCCTTTCGGCAAGCAGCGCATGTGTTGTAGCTTCTGTGTCACGATCAATCAAGATTTCTGAGTCCCTTCGGTACGCTCGCAAGAGTACAGCTTTCTTCTCGTTCTGGAAGTCGGAGCTTCCTGGAGATTGCTTGGTGATTTTGAGGAGCTTGCCCTTCAATCAGTGAGGCAGTCAAGAGTGAGGTGAGGTGACAGCTACAGTGTTCATGATACCCTCTGTGAAACGTATGATTTTCACCGGACCTGGATCGGTCTTCCAACTGGTGTGCACCTGATACACCAAAGCTCGGGCTGACGCATCGGAGTCAGCTCCGTCGTATGATAAAGCTATCTGCTTTGGAAGTGTTGCTTCCCCTGCCATGGTCCGACTGGAGTTTGCGCCTTCAATTTGTCAGAGGGTGGCAGCAAGGGAGATTCGAAACCAGTGGGCCTAGTATTGGGACGATTCCGCCCTATATCTACAGCTTGCTATGACGAGTAGGACGCGCTATGTCGGCGTCAGGACGTCCTTACCTTAGCGGCCCATAGTGGGTTGCTCGGACGGTTTACAGGCGGTAGCAGATAGGCAACGGTTCTAGTACGGTAATTTGACTAATTAACATCATAAACTTTAAGCGTTTAATTTCTTAGAGGTATTATATATTAGATATAAAATTACGGTCTTTATTATACTCCGTATCTAGTTAGCTAACGTACCTAGTCTTACATTGTATATATAAGTATAAGTCCCTAATAGCTACTAAGGCTACTAAGCCTACTACTTAGTAGTATAAGGCTGCCTATCCTTTTAACGTTCCATGAAATCTAACCTTAGATTCAGGCGATTCAGCTGAATTTCATGCGGGGGATAGATCTAGGCGACAAGGGCGTTAGGTATATAAAGGCTCTAAGCGACCTCTAGTTATAAGGATAATAAAGCGTGGTTTTAAATACTACGCTAAGATTTTAAGTTTTACTATTACTATAAAGAATTATTAATATATCTATTATATAAAACGACTAATTTAATATACGTACTTCCTAGGGGATTATATTAAGGTAATATAGATTTAAGTATATATAACTAAGATAAAACTATAAGATTATAGTATTATTACTATATAAACATCCTACCTCTAGCCGCTAAGGTACTATCCCCGCTAAGATTTAGGACTACGATATCCTAGTTCTAGAATAAGGAAGGTAACTGCCTTCATCCTCTCTAAGCTAGTATGATAAAGTTTTCATAATCAGGCTTTACATGATAATACTTATCGTAAAGGTATTAGAGACGTTATACTTACTATTTTACAAATTTCATGCGGTAGTCTTAGCATTACGGATAAAATTATGGGCCGTAGATCGTGGAAGCTCCCTTACTAAAATTAGGTAGTAAGGACTTAACGACATGCGCCTAGAATAAAGCCTCAACTAAGCTTTTTTTTATCCTAGGCTAAGAGATTAAAGAAATAGTTGTGTTCACTATTACTAAGCCACTAGTATGGTAGGGCTGAATGCCTTTATTTCTAATAAAGTCTATACACTGTCTCTTAGGGTTAGGTTGACTTAGCGCAGATCAGGGAAACGCGAGCCCAGCCTCGCATCATGTGAGGTCGAGGCGGGTGGTGCTACCTTGCAGAAGACGAACTCCCTCACTCCCAGCCCCTTCCTGCACCACCATGAGGACGTGAGGAGCTTTCTGTCTACTTGTCCACTCGCGCTTGACAGTATTGGCAACATATTCTAGAGCTTTCATCTTGACCCAGAGACTTTCGTCGCTTCCGGCTCACACAGCTAACAACCCCACCACTCACTGTGCAACCACTACCTAGCCAGGCGGCATCTGTTCCAAATTAAGTATGCATCCGCAGCAGTAAAGAGCTTCTACACGGACCCTGCTCCTAACAATCTTTACCAGAAGTCCAACCACAAAAATACCTCGCCACACAGCATGTCTGAGCTCATCGCTCCACGTACTCCAAAGTCTGACCATGCAATGCACCGCGGCGAAACCACGCCTTCATCCAGTCCGACCTCGACCAAAGACACAAGCAAAAACGCTGCTAGGCTTGGCTCTCCTGTGCCGGACACGGGAGCAATGACACCACCGCCATCGACCCAGTTGACCAAGCCTACAGCGAAAACGGCCCAGGGCAGGTTAACCAGTAGAAGAGAGCACTTGCTCGCATCGCCACCCGCAACCCTGAGGACCGGTCCACCCATCACTTCCGGGGGTCTATTTGGGGAGCTGCCAAATGTGGAGTCAGTCCAGAGGATGGACGAGGGACAACTGCGTGGACTTGTTACTGAGTTGCTACCAGCGTTTGGTGAAGCGAGGGTAAACGCAGCCCATTCGAAGCTCCAGCACAGCCTGCTCAGCATCGAAACCGAAGAGGCTGCAAAACGAGCTGCGGTCGAGCATGAGGCAACCAGAAGAGAGGTCCAGGTCTTACAGGAGGGTAGCCCGGCACACCGCAACTCCTTTAGCCCCCGATCCCCACAAGCGTCCATGCAACGGAACCTCCAACTTGCCTTGGCACACTGCAGAGACTTGCAGAATGTGAATTCAGTCCTAGAAAAGCGCCTTCGTTCTTCGAAGAAGCTCATCAATCAACTGGACGAACAGAACGCAGATCTTAAAGAGAGTGTACAACTTCTCCGGCAACGCATAAAAGAGAATAGAGAACACTTGAACGAGATGCAATCTACTGGCGCGATCTCGATCAACGGCACCCCATGTTTGGACTACAGCACGCCTCTGCACAATCAAACACCCAAGACTCCTGCCACTGCTGGTCGGCTCCCCAGGGACACCAACCCCACACTCGGAAGTCAGGATCCTTTTGACGCTCTGCTCTTGGCCGGCCAGGTCATGAACGGTGAAGCTAGCAGCGTTCCCACGAGCCCCCTGCAGGCTAGAGCGAAGAAAATACACCCACAGCACATCCGAGGAGCTCATTCGCTTTCATCTTTACCGACAACACCTCTCCGATCGAGACCAGTGACGGCCGAGGATGCTTTAATCACTTCTACCGGTTGTGGCGATCAGTGCGTCAGCGTCTCGGCTCCTAGTACCCGGCTTACGTATCAGGATGAATCTCGCGTTCGTAAGGACCGTGAGGATCGCGAGAGCACGATATCTGCATCCGACAACGACGACGATGAAGACATTCCAGGGTCTCAGGCCAGCCAAATGGCAACCAGCATGCTTCGTAACTCTTTGTGTTCGCAGAATGAGACCAACTCACCATCCAGCCAGACTCCGGATACAAGCAAGTTGATGCAAGCAAAGCTGTTTGGTAATGTGACAAAGCCGGGTGTCGGTGCGACCAAATCTTTGAAGCGAGGTGCTGACAACACTCGAAAGGGTGAAGCTCTGAGAAGCAACAAGAAGGCTCGGACGGTAGGCTCTGGAACGGAGCGGGTGGGGTTGGGCATCCAGAGCTGGCCCAGTCCCGGACAATGAGAGTTTTCAGCGTCGGGGAGGAACTTCCATCCTGGAAAAAATGGAAATCGAGCCATGCTGAAGAGATGATTCACTACGTTTTTCAATTTTACTGCTTCTTGCTGTACATATGTATGTTGTATGTTGCAACGAGCTGTGAACATATGCAAGGAACGATCTTGGAACGACGAATCGTAGCTAGCAATTCGAGCATAGCTTAGAGCATAACAGAGAGCTGCTTCAGCTTGATAGGAAACTACCTCGTTCGCTAGGACTGGTGATAATTGTCCATCTCTTTCCGTGTTTAAGGGGCTGTGCACGTAGTATGTCTGTCATACATTGATGAGATTCCCTCCTTAGGGAAAGGACACGCCAATCTCTCTCGCTAAGCGATCTCTCACACCGCACTAGTGAAGTTCCGAAAAACCATCTTCAGCGCGCAACTGCGGCATCGTCAACGACCTGATCGCCAACCGCCACCATGGTGAGTACTCACCTCTGTCTACAGATATCTACTAGCCAATGCGAACCCAGATCTCTGGTTGGACGCTAGAATGTCTCTGGCTGACTCCGCAATCTGTGACAGACTATCAAGCACAACCAGCAGATACAGCATAATCGTGAGTTCAATCTTGTCCTCCCACTGGACTGAGACTCTGGAACTGAGTGTCGACAGACTTCCGTAAGGACTGGCAGCGCCGTGTCCGAACTCATTTTGACCAGGTATGAAGCACTCAACCCCTCCGCACTTCAAATAGGACCCCCGCCGTATAACTTCAGAACCGTCAGAGCCGTACTGACCAAAAGCGTGTAGCCGGGACGGAAATCACGACGTCGAAATGCCCGTGTCACGAAAGCTGCAGCCGTCGCCCCCCGTCCTGTCGACAAGCTGAAGCCCATCGTGCGCTGCCCCTCGATCAAATACAACCGTCGCGTACGAGCTGGACGTGGCTTCTCGCTTGTCGAGCTCAAGGTACATCACAACCTCCGTTCGAAAAGTCTTCTGTACACGTTGCTAATACTCGTTCTGCTACAGGAAGCGGGCATCCCCCGAAAATTCGCCGCAACAATCGGCATCAGCGTGGACCCTCGCCGCGCGAACCTTTCTGTCGAATCCCTCACTGCTAATGTCGCACGCCTAAAAGCCTACCGCGAGCGCCTCATTCTCTTCCCTCGCAAATCCGGCCAACACAAGAAGAACGACGCCACCAAGGAAGAACTGGAGGCTCACGAGAAGGGCGAGCACAAGGTCGTGAGGAAGACGCATCATACATTGCCTGTCATCAACAAGGCGCGTGAGGAGGCTATCGGTGAGGTTAAGAAGAGCGAGATGCCGAAGGGTGAGGAGGCAGCGTATAGGAAGCTGAGGGATGCGAGGAGCGAGGCTAGATTGGTGGGCGTAAGGGAAAAGAGAGCGAAGGCTAAGCAGGAGGAGTCTGCTGCTGCGAAGAAGTAGGGTGATAGCCGTTGCTTGCGATGTCATCATGAAGGTTTGATAGCGAAGGCTTCGAGGACTACTACGATAGCAATTGAGTGATTCCTCGAAGACCATGCTGCTCAAGTGTGTTTGGTGTGAGTAGGCTACGGTAGAGTATTCAGTTACTCTACCTATCACGTCAAGCCTATTGTGCTCTGATATTCTACGCAGTCACGGACCCAGTCCCCTCAACATACCATTTTTCCTTACCTCCCACACGTCAGTTCAATTCATACATCTGCTGCTGCCCTCAAAGCCGTTCATATCGCCCATATTTCCCGCCAATTCACAATGCAATGCTTACCATACTCATCACCACCTGCCGTGGCTTGCGTGGCTTACCGTTGACGCAACGCCGCATTCACTGCCTGAGTCACAGCCCTTCTCCAGCCTTTGCTATTCACCCAGCGGAATTTCCCAACAGGGGTCAGCCAGGGTATTCCCTTGCGCATTCGCTAGACGACGAGGCGCTGCGCAGGCATCATAGTCGGGTGAACATCCAGAACCGGATGAATGCCAGCAGGGGCTTCAGAACGATGCTATCTACCAATCACTGCTCAATCCAATCTAAACAGAGGTTATTCGAACGTACTGCTGGGATTCCAAAAGAAATAGCGTTCTCAGCCTTGCCTATTTCTACGTTGACCTAAACCAGACTGGTCACGTTTCCCAAATCTTGGATACTCCGTTTGATCAAATACCCTCAGTTGGCTACATTCTCAAAGAGAATGCTGTCTTTTGCTTCACTAATCATCCAACAAGTCGGGTACTAGTATCAGGCCCAGAACCAGGCACCTTCTCGTTATTGGGTACCTCGAACAAACGCCATTAGGGGGTCCCATTCGAGGACATGTGTCAATGCCGCTCAATCTATCTTGGAATTCATTGGAAACATCTGTCTACTAGGTTGTATATTTTCTCTTCGTCCAATCCCATAGGTTCGGTGTCAAATTGCATTATCCAACCTGCGAGAGAATGTGCTATTCAAATGTTCTATCTTCCTTGAAATAGGTACCTCACACTAGTTGTGATAGTATTCATATCTGGACCGTGCCTTTCTTTGTCTTCCCTCCTCTTTTCCTAAACACAATGCAACCAGGACTCCAGAAACTAACACAAAACACCCAACCAAGCTCGAAATGTTCGAAAACCCAAATTTACAGCAGACATGTTATGATATGGCTTGCCGTTGTACCCAAGGCGGTATGAAGTCATCCACGCCTGCAGAAGTTGGATGGCTTACCCAATAACTCATATGTTCTCCTACACCCCTTTACGCCGGCTCACTTGCACAGCACATGATCTCAGCCTAGACTAGTGTCATCTGCGATATATGGATGCAAAAGAATTGATGCTCCGCCAAAAAGAGACCCGCCGCATCGGATTTTTGGTTGCAGGCGCTCAACGAGCATGAAGACGAGGCTTATGGCCGAGGATGCTCTTAAGGTTGAGATGAATACATGAGACTGAAATATCGAACAACCCAAGGCTGAGGCTGATTTACATCCTTTTGGTTGCCGCTAAGATCAGGATGAAATATCCAAGGCCCTTACTATGATTGAATTGGGAGCAAGCTTCCGCACGAAAGTTGTGACATGAATCAACAGATGAATAGGGTTCATCAGAATAGGGAGAATTTGAATGCGAGGAGTGTAAGGTCCCTTTCGCAGAAAGGATTAAAGCAGATGGAAGTGGGAAGAAAGTTCTAGTGCTTGCAGTGTGGGCAGAGACTCAGGCAGAATACATAGCCCCGAAAGCGGTCAACAGCCACTCAAGCGGAGGTACAAACTACGCCTCGATGAGCGTTATGTGAGGTATATCGATACACAAACAACAAACACACGAAACACTGCTAAGCAAAATTAATCATACAGTGCATACATCACACCCCCTTTCCCCACCCACCAACCCCACGAAACTAATAAGCTCTGACAAACTTCAGCCCTCGTATACCCACACCCTCACCACAACCCTCACCACAACCCTCACCACAACTCAGCCCCCCTTCCCCCTCCAAGACCACGCTCCGCCCTCCCCTGCGCCTCCACCCCTAAACCCATAACACCCATCCCAACCTCCCCACTTCTAGACATAATCCCCCCCATCATGCGAGAATATCCATATACGTTCCATTGGGCGACAGTCCCTTTGTCCGAATAATTCGCCTCTAACCTCCTTTCACCATACATTACCATTCACAACTTTCTTTATGAAGTAGACGTACGTACTTCGCGCCTCCATCATTGGAAGCCTTGCACTTTACTTTTCACCCCGTAGCTCATTGTGTGGTCCTGCGCTTCCGTGCAAGAATCCACCGCGTAGAGGGAGGATGGAGGGAAATTAGGAGCGTGATAAGAGGAAAGTTGTAATTTTTATAATGCAGCACGTTGATATGGGGGAAACTCATGATTGCTCAATATTGACTTCAAATTCCAGATGCGACAGAAAGAACGCGAAAGCGAGACACTAAAGCAGGAGTGCTGATTTTCAATCTTGAAGAAAGCGGTACATTATTTGATGACTTGCTATCGTGAAGATCACGAGGGATCAATTGTTCAATTCAGAAATCGACAACTTCCGGAACATTAGACTTTGATGGGAGATAGTAGTACATTCTTCTAGACAAAGAGGAAGCAAGCGACAACATGAAATACAATGATCCAAACCATTAATCCAAAGCCCTTATTGTGTACACAAAAGCTCTATCCATTACCCCACCCATACCCTGTACACACAGATGCGTCTTCGTCAACAAAGACCACACCCAACAAAACCTCAAACCCTCAATCCTCGCTCCATGCCATACACCCCTGACCAACCGTTAGATCAGCGAGATCCACCATTAGTCCTCAAACTCCCATCCGGATTAAGGAAAGGTGCAAGACACCCTTGAGCATTAAGTCTACCCAAACATCAGCCAAGAACGTCACGGAAGGTGGAAGAAGCCTACTCACCTCTGAACCAGGGCATCGTTTTGGGCCAGCCATGCGTACCACACCCGCCCGGCTTCCAGTTCCCAATATGCTCTATTGCAATAAACCTACCCTTGTGTTAACCACACGCAAAGAAAGGGGGGTGTTGTGGATACGCACCGACAAGTAGATGGCCCTCACAGCCTCTACCCCGTAATGCTGAATGATGCGGACCATCTTCTGACAGGGTAGCGGTTCGCCGTTGATTTCTCCACGTAGGGATTTGATGATGAAGCCGAGGGTATCGTCGCTCGGTTTCTGGTTGTTGGCGTTTTTGATGTAGAGTTGTAAGGCGCAAGCAATCTCACACTCGTAACGGGAGAAGATGTGATGGTTGATGGTGACGTGCATGGGTTCCATGACAGCTGGGTGACTGTTTGTACTCTGGATGACAGCATGTTTCCTGGGTGGGCGCGGTAGAGCTTTTGTAGTGGTCTGAAGTAGGATTATCGGGGCGGCATCAAGCCGGGTCATAGCCATAGTGTGGCCAATGATGTGTCGACGAAGATCAAAAGCTGAAGAGCTGAACATATGGTTGCACTGTCAAGCATACTTGCGCTACGACGGGCATGGATATTGTTTAGAGAAAGTCGGAAGAGACTGCATAAGGGATAAGACGCTTATGTAGGAGATCGTGGGCACTGCCAGCAAGCAAGGCTTGTGTTTGAGGGGACGGTGTGGTAGTAGACGGAGGAATGCCAGATTGAACGTTTGACAAGGGTGAGAAATCTCACGGCTCACATGTGCACGTAAACGGCCACCAGCGAGCTGCGAGCTGCATATCCAAACACATGGTAGAAGGGGTTTGACAGGCTTCTGTGGGAACGGGTGCGGCAACTTCTCGAGTCGAAACATGGCAGATTCATTCAACAGAAATAGATGGAAGCAGATACGCCGGGGCGATGAGGGTATTGCTGACGTTCGTAGTATCAGATCAGGAGGCAGTGAAACTTCGACAAGAAATGCGTAATGCGGAAAGCAATACGTAGCGTGGGCCGGAGGATTGTACCTGCATTGTGCGCCGCAATAGCACGGTCGCGTGGGGGCTAAATGGTTGATCTTCTGGCCGCAGCCGCAGGGTGTCGATCCCTCGGTTGGTCAGTCCCAAGGTGCAAGGCTACGGCGTATGGCCATCGATGTCGCAAACGAGTTTGAAAAGAGAAGGGGTTGTTGGAAGAATCTGAAACTCAACCCAGACGAGTTTGAGATGTCTGAGTGCTGTTTCGCTCTCTGCCAAACGCAAGACAACAAGCTCATATGAAGTCGACATGGTTTTGTGAGATTGCCCATGCAACGAAGGATGCGTCCCTGCTATCTCAGAAACCTGAGGATGTTTGGCCAGTCTCACACATGGATGGGGTTTTGTGATAGCCAAGCCAGTATCACAATGTCCAAGAGCCTGCAAAGGACTTTGATGATCAGTAAGCAGCACAAGATGTTGTTTTTCGAGGACACATGTGTTTGAGTGCTAGCGACACTGCCTTCACCACCATTGAGCTCGGCCATGTGTAGGAACATGACATCGCCTTGCTTTTCACGCGTTGAAAGAGCCTCTGGCCAGTATTCTGCAATTGGAGCTTTGCAACATACCAGGCATTGCCCTCGAGTGACGCCTTTCATTTGGGTATTAAGCTTATGCCGATTCTGGAGAGTGGTGTCAACAGAGTCACGGAAAGTCCGGACGGTACAAAGGATCTTGCTATTTGGTATGCTGCACTCATGATTCCGGTTGTCTGATGACAATGAGAAAAATTAGCTGAGAACAGCACGCGGTAAAGCAAGAAGACATGGATGTTGCACACTGAATAGGGCGGAGGCGATCACGTAGAAACCTACATGGTGTGCCTGACCTGTAGCTAAGGCTGCGACCGTACATAAAATTCTTAATCACTCAACGATAGCCTGTCGAGCACAATATCTCCCACGAAATGAGCTGGCGAGGGTGTGCGACCTATACGCCCTGAGGCAATATGGGTGCTTTGCAATAGTGGATTGTCTCTACCGCAAGATTGAAGGTTCCAGCCTGTGATGCAATGTATCAAACAAATTTCTCAGCGTATCCAGTCACGGAATATGACTTACCTCTGACAGAGCTCGATACGAAAGGCATGCCGGATGTAATGAGGGCAATGCTGCCATCTTGTCCTAGCGTGCGTGATGGTGGTTGGCAACACCACGCATGTCATGCCCTAGATAGTATCCTGTCATGGTGATAAGAGTTCGAATGCTAAGCCCAGCTCTGAGCTTATTGCGCCTCCATTGTATAAGCTCGCTGCCAATTTGATGACCCGGAGGTTGCCATATCCGCCCGGATGGCTCGTAACTGTCTATAATTAGAACATAGCAAAGCACTGCCCGTCTCGAACCCAAAGGTATCACGAATAAAGTAACGAAGGTTTCTTTGATAAGTGCACGGTTGAGCAGAACAAACACGACATCCATCCCTAGAATCGACCAATGCGTCGTGTAACAGACCGCAGCTCAGCCAGCAATGCGACATTTATACATGATGATCTTAGTAGGCGATTTCACGATCCCGAAGACATCACCGGGTCTTCATAGTTGACTGAGATCTTCAGCTCGGGAAGAGCAACCCGGCAAGCACGCAGATTGCTTCTGCGGCTCCTCTGTCATTCAACAACATCTTGAATGCTTCCCCTACCTTGTCGAGCTCAGCTCCGTCTTCAGTCCATCGCCAGGTATCTGGAAATTTGGCCAATGCCGACACGTCGCTGTCAACCTTGCCATCATCGCTAATGGATACACGCCACTGGATCGTGAGGGATAGAGTACCGCGGGCCAGATGGAGATCTCGCCAACATAGATGTGGGGCGACATAAGCAAGATCAGCGTTGGTCGGTCGCGAAGAAAGTCTGCCAAAGCCGCGGTCATCAGCGATCATATCACCATGATTTCGAACGGCGTCACCCCAGCATTTGAGCCGTTGCAAACCAACCAACCAGTATTGTCCAAACGCTGTCCCAACGGCTGCTATGCTTCGCTTCTGTGAGAAACCTCGTAGCCATACTCCTAATTCTCCTTCTGCCCAGTCACTGAGCTCTATGACTTGCATCTGTGTGACGGTTTGCGATACAATATCAACAGTGAGTTTAAATCTCACAAAGAGTGCTTGGGATCGCGATGACAACGTGATGTTCTGAGAGTGGAGCAAGGTTTTTTTGGGGGTAGAAGGAAGTAAGATAGAGTCAGAGATGGTAATGGTGAACGGTACGCGACCGTCTTCTGGCTGTTCTAGATTGAGAGTCTGCGAGGGCTCCTGATCCTGGGGGGAAGGTGGTTTTGGAGTTGGGGGTGGGGGCCTGCTGGTAAAGGGTAGGAAACGTGCAAGGCGTTGCGAAAGCGGTGGCAGCTTTGGCGATGCAGAGGGATGATCGATGGCAGCGTTGCCATTGCTAAGCAAATTTTAGCTTTGAGCACGTGTCAGGTCTACGATTAGCCTTGTTACCTTAGTCTGTTGATGGCGTCCTGGTTGTGGTATTCTGCGCTAGTCACATCGAAAACCGTGGCGTCCGCAAGCTCGAGTTGGCAGAGCTCCTCGCGAAGGTGAATCACTTCTGTGCTCTTTGCCAATATTTCCTTCTCTCGCTTCACACCCTGCCCAGTGCCCTTGCTGTTGTTGTCCTCCCACCCAGAAACTAGCAAGGCCCGTATTAGACCATTTCCTATCTCTTGAAGCTGTTCCTCCAGCACAGCAAGTCTTTCCCCTATGCTGGAAATCTGGGCTGTTTGCGACGTAGGTAATGACTTCGGCGTGTTGGCTATGTATACTCGAGGTCCAAGGCTCAAACGTGACGATTTTGGGCTCAAGGGATGCTGTACAGGATCCACTGTTTGGGGTTTCAGAGGCGAGGACTTGGCGCGAGCGATCCCTATTCTCTTCGGCCTTCTGCTGGGGCTACTAAAGAGAAGTCCTTTCGGCGGTTCTGGTGGCTTTTCGAGGCCCAGCTGAACAGGAGTTGATGGCAAACTTGGCTCTGCCTCGTCTTGCTGACCCATGCTCAACAAAGACCCCTGAAGATCGAGATGAGATTGAGTGGAGGGTAGTCGTGGCTGGTCAACAGCAGGATTTTCATCTGCGATGTCCATCTGATGCAACTGCGTATCGGCCTCGTTCGGTCTAACATCCCGCTGTCCCGAATCCTGGGTATCCTGTACCATGTCATCTTCCTCTATAGCTTCCTCTGGCGGCGAAGCGCGGATGTCCTCGACCATGAAAAGCTTGGCCTTCTTTGACGTCGTTATTTCTTGCTCCGGAGTTCTTGACCTCTGTCTCGATGTCGCGAAAAACACCTGCCCATTCGTTTCCAGGGCCGGGGCCAGCGCCGTCTCGGTCGCAGCTGCGCTTGGCTCTGTCGACTTGGCTCTCATGACAGCGATTCCATTATTGACACGTTCCGCACTCATACCTCGACGGGAAGCGCCTTGATTGTCGGTACTCCCTCGTCCACGTGGGGTGGTTGATTTGGTAGGTGATAAGAGTCCTGGATGGAATCGTGCGAGACTGGCTTTGGTGGGAGACATGAACAATGCCCGTCTGCTAGGAAATTGTTCATCATCCTTGGAGTCGGGTCGTAGCTGCCGGTCTTGGTCGCTCACTCTGATAGAGGTTGCCGGCGATGTCTTCCGGCGCTTAGACGGGGGAGAGTCCATACTTTCAACAGCATGCTTGCTCAGGTGTTACTTTGCTCGAATTGCTACGCCTCTAATGCTTGTGCGCGCGGCCTCAGGCCAGCACGTTTGGAGCGTTGAACCAGTGTCCATGTTGTACATCGGCGCCAAGATTTTGCTGACTCAGCGGCCTACCAATCGCTAGCGTCAACAAGTAGACTTCACACCATTCCAATTGATTCTTCAACTTGTCTCAACTCATGAAGATTATAGCAGACTAGAGAAAGACCATATCTATTTCCATCACAGGTCCACAAGCATATTTCAAAGACACAACAGCTGCCAAGCACTATGTCTTGTGTCCATCAATGCTCCATCAACCAGCGTACTCATAGCATCTCCCAAATTCCCAAACCTATGGGCTGCCTTTGCGGCTATAAAAGCAGTAAGAGAAGACATCGCTGGACAACAAGGTCTCCGTATCTACCCTTGAGACCTCGAAGCGAGGATTGATGTGTTTTCTTACATGGACTCGATATCTATATCTTCCACGAACCACACTTCGAGTCCGACGAAATTACTACTCCACCTTTCATTTACCAGCCTTATCTCCTCATCTTCATTCATTGTTGCACCAATTCACCTGCATATTATCCAAGTCGAAACAATGCACTTCCAGATGCTCCGTAAAACTCAGTCCTCTTATGCAGAGGCGTGAGAGGGTGTAAGGAGCTGGCAAGTATTTGTAAGAACACGAGAGTCGACGAAGAGGCTGCAGCCTAATGCTTTGGGCGATGTGGCCATGCTGCGAAGGAGTTGAGATCTTTGTGGAACGCAAGTCAGCTTCGTTGACTATATCGCTGCGGTATGAACGATGAACGACTCACCTTGCTAGTAGAGTTCCTTAGCTCCCCCTCCCAGTACCGTTCTCATCTGTCTCGATCCACAGTTTGAAGGTGCCATTGTACTGCTGTTTGTGGCTAGTGGTACATTGGCTCGGTATTTGATCGATGATCTTCAATGGAGAATGTGTTGCGCAAATGCCGTGTGAGGGAGATTGTTACTGGATTCCAACAAAACTCCTTTTAGCGAGCCCTCAGTATTTTTGAACGAAAGCCGGCTAAGACTGACGATGTGTCAGTGGCTATGTCGACATTGCATGTCCCGCCCAACCTTGGGTATGTGTGAGCAACCGTTGCGCTCTTGACTTTGCTGTCTTCGCAAGTTTTTTGCTTAATCAGAGGATCTACTTAATGGACCCAGCGTTTGACAATCATACCTACACCATGTAGCGCGGTTCTCTGCATCATGAAAAGCAAACAGAACACCGTACAGATCAAAGAGATTAGAAAACAATCCCCATCATTCAGCACAGTCGACGCACTGACAATGAAGTGGCTTGTTTGCTCAAACAGCAATTTCTCACCTTTTGCCCTATTTAATCCACTTCAGAAGAAAACCACCAGCCTTTCTTTGACCAGTCTTGAATCGACTTTTACATCGTACCCGAGAACGTCAATGAATGATCGAGCAGCACCTACAATGCATTCCGAGGAAGCCCATTCCAACGATGAGATTGGATACTTCTTGGTCTGGTCAGAGAAAACCGGCGAAGAACCCGCAGGCTATAAACCACACGAGTTCTCCTGCATCAACATCAGCGTGCCTTCCACACATCTGCTAAATCAAGACACCAACCTTTGCACCGCAGCTTTCAAATACCACAACCTCGAAGCCAACTTCACCTGCCACTACCACCATTCGGCCGGAATCTTCTCAGATTTCAGACTCGTAGAAGGCACAGCCAAGGGTGGCATGGAGGATATCAAAAGCATCACCATCTCCTTCAATCGAGAGCTAAATGGCGAAAAGATCGAGGTCGCAGACGACAACGGGAATCTTTTCATGTTCATACAGATGGAATACGGATATGAGGGGGACCTGCCAATCTCTGGTGATATCTGGGGAAAGAAAGCGTTACCTGGCGGCTGGGCTAGGCATATTACCAAATTGTCCGAACAGGAGAGGGAGGACTTGGAGTTGGATAGGTGGGATGAAGAGCAGCGGGAGGAGCATGTTGCTTTTGTGGCGGAGCGGAAGAGGAAGGCGGAGGAGCAGGCTGAGCTGAAGAGGTGGGACGCTGGGCCAAATGAATGGGGACGTGAGACTTGGAAGCCGGTCGTACAGGGGGGGGACTGGGGCCTAGCATCAACGGACCCAGTCCAAGATAAGGGCGACAGTTGGTAGTAATGCCGACTTCGAGCCCTTAGTGAAGCTGGGAATGCTGTGGTGGTAACTCAAACCCCCCTTCCAGGTTGTACTGCCCACGTGCTCGTTATGGACGGATTCTCGGTGGGCATCAAGCGATTCGAGAATGCTGAGGGTCTTGTCAATCTACATATTTGATGAGCCCTGGTTTCGTCGGACTCCACATACTTGTCGAAGTGGTAGCCATTGATGTGGCATGTGTGTGTGATCTCCTACTCCTTTCCATCGTATACTTACTTCATCTTGTCTCACCAGTCCTTCATAAAGAACAGAGATCACCACCTCGGCTTCTATCTGCCTCGGGAAGTAAGCAAGAGTGCTCCGGCCACTGCCATGTGTCAAGACCAGTCTGACGTTGATCAGGATAGCAGAGACGATGATAAGCTGACGAACTGTCGAGCATTCGATTTTTGAATGTCACTCTAAGCGCAGAGCATACCAGATGCGCAGGAAACTTTCTTTAACGCTGCCTTTGTTGCTATTGATCAGCATCATTCACTGCTATTGTCGGAGAACTTGTCGGGCGGCTATCAATTGCATGCAGTCCGTCTCGTCTTTGATGCGATCGTCACGGCAGATGTTTCGGACATTTCCGCCGAGTATGCGCTTCCTCTCGCATATCAATATATCCTGGAAAAACGAAGGAAGTTGAGAGCGCCGAAAGAGCGAGTCGCTCACTGCTTACTTTACACCCCCAACAAAGATGCTGTTCCAAGGAGTATCGCGAGCATTACTGTCTACGCTACTCCTTATCGTTGACGAACTCAGCAACGCTATGCCAACTTCAGAAATTGGCGCTAGGATCAATATAGACAACTACATACCCCCTACCGCGAAAACTATGGGTCGAAGCCTCTCCATCATCGGTAAAACCATCAACATCGCAACAATATATACATAGCACTAATATACAGCCACACAGACTCAAGAGCCACCACACCACCCTCCTCCTCAACCAAAGCCTCCAAAATACTCTACGCCCACCCCATAACCCTCAGCCAAACCATCGCCCTCACCAACACCCCAAACGCAAGCAACGGCCTCATAACAGCCTACACAGCCCTAACCAATCCAGCGTACCAAAACTGGACCGCCGCCCCCGCCCCAAAAACCTTCAGCATAACCACCGGCAGCATTTCCATCGCGCTAACCAGCGGTACTAGCATAGTGTGGGACTGCGTCAGCGCTATCGGTCAAAAACTAACTGCGCTCGCCAAAGCACAACTGGTAGGGTTCTTCGGCGCGGTTTTTTATTGTCCGAGTAACGACGTCCAGAGCGGGGTTGTGGCTGTGGGTGTTGGTATCTCGGTCGTTGCGATTACGAATGCGCTGTTACTTGCCAAGAGACCGAACTTTAGAGGAAGTGCTCCAATTCTGCCTCCAGCTGGAGTCTTGGCTGCGGATATGCTTCGGTATGATTCACTCCGCGTTCTGTGTTGTAGTGGTGGGTGTGCTGAATTATGAGGCATACAGGTTTTATGGCTTGGCTGCACCAGCCGCCTGATAGTGGTTGAAGATGCTCTCACCGGATGTAAACGCGGTCTGATAGGTCGGCGGAGCGTTGAGAGTAGAGCTTTTTGACAAGAAAGCCGAAATCCAGTAACTTTCCTTTGCTTGAGTCGATTACTATCCCTGAGCAACCTGATATCTTGCGTTAACTAAATCCAGCGGAGGAGAACAATCGCGTCGATCTAGACGGAATGATTGCACGAATCTTTTACACAATTGTGTAGCCAATATTACACCAACCTGCAAGACTCATATCGTACTAGGTCATTATATAGCCTTGTCCAGAACCGCAACAACATCCCTACAATCGCAACAGCGCTAGCCAGCCGGCATCGGAGGAAGGTGGACAGAAAAGCCAAGCCAGACGAACGACCTGCGGCTTCAACGCCGAGCTTCCGTTGGTATGTTTCATTACCCAAGTACACGACGAGATATCTTCCAGAAGCCGCTCAACAATTAGCATCAGAGGAAGCGTTTTAGTTGGCCAAGGAGCTGGGGATTGCAAAGAGGTAGATTCATCTACGCCGTAGATGAGAAATTTCGCTCTACCAACCATTTATTGCCCTTCGATAAGCTGTCGATCTTCTTCGGTGTTAATCTTCTCCAGTATCACACTTCGACTCAAAGTCCATAAACCCATCTCGCCCAGAAAAAATAACGATAATCTAAGGACTACAGGCTTCAGCCGCAATGGTACCACAATCGACAGAGGCCACATTATCAATCCTAGCCTGACAACAGAGATGGTTTGAACACGCCTTTGCTCACAGCTCATCCACTTCCCCGTACCAATCCAACACCATACCAATGGATTAGACCTACCGTCCTTCACCCATCGTCCCCAAGTTACAACCCTCGAACGCTTCCAAATAAGCACGGCGAATCATCATCAGCATCAGCTATTCTAAAACCCGCTCTTACGAGACCCTCACCATCAAAGCATAAGACCCCACCCCACATCCATGCAGTACATACAGCTCCCACCACCCATCAAGCTCAAACAACCCCCCTTCATCCCCACAGCATCCCAAACAAGAAACCCCCCAACCCACAACAGATCGCCCCACCACCGAAATCTCCCCCTCTAATCGAAACCATCAATCCACATCTCCCTCTATATTCCAAGCAAACATCACCCTCCACACTCCACCCTCCACCCTCCTCATCGCAGCATTTCCACCGTCGAGAGGGAAAATAGTATAGTAATTTCAGTTCTCAAAGATGAGTTTATGAAAATACCAGAATAGCACCGCATAGCTGCAATATAATGGCCACGATAAATCAGGATGGAAATAGTGATTATATCACGTCCGCGTTGGAGGTTTTCATGATCCAGCCGTGTGAAGCGGGCTGCAAGCTCCGTGCTTTGAGAGCATCAAGGCTGACAGCTGATGATGTCAATCTAGCCACGGTTTCAAGGGTGGGGGATCGTTCTGCAATGGGATGGTGAAGACGATGGTGAATTTGGGGGTTGATCCCAGCTTCTCTCTTCAAGGATAAGTAAGAGCGCTTTGTTTCTCACCACTACCATCGGACATCTAGAATGTTCTTGTCCGTTGAAGCAGACGTCGAGAGTAAGTTGGTCTGGGCGAAACAATTCACCGTAGCGTCATGATATTATGTAGTAGTAAATATTCACGCAATCTAATCTATAATCCATCCCATCATCTACAGATCATGCGTAGCCATCTTACTTGCCGCCCTAATTCTTCCCCCATAATAATACAACACGAACGGAATCGGAATAAAGGCCACACTCAAAAACCCCAGCAGGCTACTCGCCCACCCAACACCCAACTTGTTATACATCGCATTCGCAAACAGCGGAAACGCCGCCCCAAACGAACTCCGCATCAGATCATTACCTGCAAACACGCTGGCGATATACTTCGGATACGCATCCCCAAGGTACGCCAGCACGGCCATGAAGAGCAGGAACGCGCCCATGCTGAAGAAAGAACTGCCGATGACAGGCATGATCCAATGCACACTCGCACGCGCCGACCAGCCGAACCAGAAGAGGCAGACGGGGATGAAGAAGGCGCCCACAAAGGCAGGCTGCAGGCGGACCTCCGGACGCAGCTGGCCTTGCGCGTTGAATTGCGGTTCGACGTAGCGGCGGTTGTAGTAGAAGAAGGGGACCATGGCGACGAAGGAGCCGATGAGGATGCCGATGAAGGCGAGACCTTCGGTGCCGAGGGAGAAGTGGTAGGTGGAGATGAAGACGATGGGGAAGGATTCGAACCAGAGGTAGAGGAGGCCGTAGATGAGTGCGAGGTAGAGGTTGAGGAGGAAGCAGATGGGTTCGGTGAAAGTCAAAGTGAATGGTCGGATGAAGACCATCATTCCGATTTCTTTGCCTGACATGCCTTCAGCTTCGATTTCCGGCTCGCATTTCACGCGCGGGTTGTGAGTCAGGGCTCTGATGCGCACGGTGCGGCGGTAGAGGATGTTGCTGCTGCTGGTTTCGGGGAGAAAGAAGAATAGGAAGACGAAGCAGAAGCCGGACAGCCACATCAGTTCCCAGATCGTCCATTTCCAACCCTCACTCTCTGCCGCAAATCCTCCGATCAGTGGACCCATGGCCGGTCCAAAGACGGCCGCTATACCCCATACACCGATGCCATAAGCCTGTTTTTTAGGCTCGTAGATGTCGGCGATGGTGGCGCCGCCGGTAGCGAGTACGGGACTTCCGACGAGGCCGGTGATGAAGCGGAAAGCGAAGAGCATGCTGCTGTTGGAGGCATAGATGACGGGGAGTTGGAGGAGCACGAAGGCGAAGAGGGTACCAACATAAACGGGGTTGCGGCCTATGTATGGTATCTCGGACATTGGCGCCTTCAAAAATAGAAGACATGATCAGCAAGAACATCAACAACGGAAGACTTTTCTCTCTAAGAAGAGCAGTCAAAAGGGAGCGTATAGGAGACATACCCAAATCATAGGACCAAGCGCGTAGCCGATGACGAACAGGGTCAGCCCGAGTAAGGCTTTGACGGGAGAGATGTGGAATTGAGCTTCAACACCTTGGAGGCCGGCCGTGTAGATTGCAGAACCAATATAGACAGAGGTCGTCAGGAGGCAGATTTGGAATGTGACGAAGAGCTTCTTGGGTGTGGACCAATTTCGTGGGTAATCGGGGTCGTTGGGGCTCCAATCAACGAGGAGTCGGTCGACACCTTTTTCATTGTCGGCAAGGACCGTCGACTCCTCTGGCCCTGGACCTGAGGCTTTACCACTTTCCTGATGGGTTTGCTTGCCCTCAACGTTGAGCGATGTTGATGAAGATTCCGAGTGAATTGGCAGGTACTTTTGGAGTGCCGATGGATCAATTTCCTCACTATAGGCGAACAATTTCCCTCCTGAGAGTAAACGAACTGATCGTCCGAAGACGGTTTCACGGAAGAGGTCCTTCATCGAGCGTGATCTCAATACTGACTGTGATTGACCGAAATATTGGGGACAGGGAACAGAGCAAGGAGTTGATGAACGGTTCGAATAGCCTGTCTGAGAAGGAGTAAATAAGAGATGCCCTCAATGAAGGAAAGTACAGTCGAGATTGAGACTTATATATGTAGAAAGCAAGGAGCGCACGTTTAGTGAAGTGAGAAAGGCCAGTGACGTTTACAATAAACGTCGCCCTTTTCGGCACACGTGAAGGGTGCCCGGGACTCCGATCGCCAAGCTACCGCAAAAAGCTGTCCGAGCTTCCTGCCAAGAGTATGCCGAGCCAATCGGAAGCGACGCAAAGAATCAAAAGGCGAGAAATACGCTAAGCGTTCGATGTACTTAAGCTTTCGCGACCGACATTCATGTACCGAACGGGCCGGATATCGAGATACGCCAGATCTCGTAATCGTCTCAAGGGAGTGCTCTAGCTCCAGCTCGTCGTGCGATTGGATCACTTTCCCACCTTGCAGTAGCTTCATAAAGCGGTGTCAGATCGGAAAACTAAGCCTTGTCGAAGGGTCCGAAGCACTCTCACTTTGACCTTATCCCACATCTTCAGCCTAAAGTGTGCCATACCTTCCGCCACACAATATGAGCCAACAAACCACTTCTTTTCGGCACCATCCCACGCTAATGCAGGCAGCAAGTGGAAATTTGATGGGAACTTGAGACTGGTGAAAGAGCCATTCGTCGTGGATTAGGAAGAGTGTTGCACGCTTGCATGGGAGCCTGCTAGAACTTTTAGCCTGTGTCGGACTGCATCACGTGATATAAGCTGGGCGTTTCGAACCTCTGACTGCTGGAATGAGCCAATATAAACTGAGACATCTCACTTCATGTGGCATATCACCTTGTAAACGATCATCAATGGCGCGACTGTCCATTATACAATCGCCATACAGAAGTCTCGTTCTGTTTTATTCGATTGACCAGCAAACGTGCTTCGTCTTTGGCGAATCCCTTGATAAATATATTGATATCGTGTGGTCCTATGTGCAC
>JAABUL010002568.1_pt1 | contig 29590 bp, 57 predicted proteins | sample 5559151 | NCBI WGS metagenome assembly JAABUL01 (sample SAMN10711876, study PRJNA513368) | rock metagenome | isolation source: Antarctica rocks | place: Antarctica: Victoria Land, Pudding Butte sud
ATGCCAGCGGCGTGCACAGGAATGCCGCACGCTGTGCTCCAGCGCTGGGCTGACTTGCGCGCGCAATTTAGCCTGTTTTACATCACATTAGCTGCCCCTAGTCAGGGCCATTATCATTTCAACAATAGGCGGAGCTCTCTCCTGCCTAATCCACTGCAGTGCTCTGCTTTCTCTTCATGGTGTTTACACTGCGGCGATGCAAGACACCCCGTGAGACAGCGAGTTTGCAGCGTTCCACGACAAAGCTGTGCAGCTGAGCATGCTGGCATCGCCTGCATCGCCCTGTGCCTACTACCGTAGATGAAGCTGCACGTCTTGATCCTTTCTAGTCTGGCAGAAGGCGTGCTGGGCGACTTCAGACCGTTGGCCATGGCTAGGTCTGAGGACTGCAGCGCATGCAAATGCCTCATGTCGACAGCCACAAACCTCATCTGTTTGCCGATCGCACGCAGGCCAAGCAGGCAGCGGGTGCTGTCCAGGAAAAGGCGGCGCAGGCCTCCACTGCTGTGACGGACACGGCGGCTGGCGCCAAGGACACCATAACGGGCAAGACAGAGGAGGCAATGCCCGACAAGTCCATCGGCGACCAAGCCAAAGACACCAGTGCGTGATGCATCTTGCGTATTTGATTGAGAGCTGAATATCTGCCGAGCAACATGAGCGCGTGCAATGCCGCTATGCACATGCAATTGTGCCCAGGACGAGGCGGGGGTCAGCCGACCAAGGCAAATGCAACGATGTCAGCTTTCCATGCCGACTGATCTCTGTCTGCTGTGCAGCCGGCGCCGCAGAGGGAAAAGCGTCCGACGCCGCAGACGCTGCCGGCAGCAAGGTCGACGAGGTCAGCGGATGAGTGGGCGTCGTGAGTTCGCGCTCTGGCTGGGAGTAACAGAGACCAAATCGGACAGCATATGAGATGTTGATGAACTACAGCACATGATGCGCAGTCATTCAGCGCTTTGCATACCACCCAATGCTACACCTGCCGCCTGCACTGCGCCGTCAAGCAAGTGCTGTCCGGATGATGTGTATTTCCAGATTGTTGGGGCTGAAGAAATTGCTGGCGCAGTCTGAATGTGCAAGCAAGAAGCTTCTGGCACATACGCAGAACACACGCCAGCAGCCTGCCGCCTTGTTCCTCCTCTGCTTTCTCCCGCATCGCTGACACAGCCTGTCCTCATAGGTTCCCGCCAGCGCGCTGAAGCCTGAGCACCTCTCTGCTGAGCGCTTGCACCTGTCGAGGCAGCAGACTTCAATTCACGTGACAGCGGCGCAGAACCCTTTCGAACATTGCCATGAGGTTCAAGATACTGTCTGCACATGAGTGAACCAGCGCATGCATGCCAGACAGCAGGCACCGCTGGCGTGTTGCTGTGTCGCGGTAAGGTTGTGGCGGCTGCTCCGGGGAGAATTCCCTTGCATTGAGTGCGCACACTGTGCCGCACGTGACGCGGCCGCAACAAGCAGCGCACCTGCAGCTGCAGGCGACCATTGACGGAGTGCGCCTGTATGAGCTCTTCTCGCAGCCGCTCCATCTCCTGCTGCGGCCCGTGCACCTGCCGCAGCAGTGATATGTGCAAGTTTTAACCTTTTTCCTTTTCCACAGCAAAGTTCTCCTACAGCCGCTCCAACTCCTGCAGCGGCCTATGCACCTGCTGCGGCAAAAACATGTGCAAGGGTTTGATTCTGTGCAATATGTGCAAGTTTTCTAAAACCTCGTGGGCGGAGTGCGCATGAATCTGTCCTCCAATAACCGCTCAATTTCCTGCTGCAGCACATGCACCTGCTGCGGCAGTGACACGTGCACGGGTTTGATCTGTTTTTTTCCCGGCAGAACTCTCGGAAGAGTCGTGGGGGATTGCCGCAGCCACTCCATCTCCTGCTGTGACAGGGACAGCAGCACGATGAAGGAACTGGACTGGCTTGTATGGTAAGCAGTCAGGGAGAGACCTCGTTGAACGAGCTTCTCCCGCAGAGAACTCGTTGAACGAGCTTCTCCCGCAGTCGCTCCAATCTCCTGCTGCAGCCCATGCACCTGCTGCGGTGTCATCATCAAGGGAACCTGAATTATCAGCTGGAATGCTTGATGCGCCACGTCCTGCGTGGTCAGACGTTATTGAACTTGCAGATCCACGAAGCAGATGCAGCTGCCACCCAGATGCAGAACACCGATGTGCCTGCCTCGACGTTACAGCCACACCTCTGCGCCCACCTGCAGCGCGGCGTTCCGCGGCGGTCGGCCCCGCCGCCGCGGTAGGTTTGCCGGCGTCGTCACCCCTGCAGGGCCCGCAGCCGCCGCTGCGGCGCTTGCAGCTCCTGGATGCGAGGCGGCGCCGCCTCCGCCGCCTCCGCCGCCGCTGCCGAGGGATCCGCTGCCGAGCGAGCCGCTGGCGCCGCGGTTCAGCACGACAGTAATGCCGCTGCGGGCGCCGCCGCCACTGCTGTCCCCGACGCCGCCGCTGCTGTCTGCGCCGCTGCGGCCCGCGGCTGCACGCCACCTGCGCTCCACCAGATGTATTACAAAATGCGATTACAACCATGAGGTTTGATCCCTCTGAAACGAGTTTGATTTGACATTGAGGTTTGCAGGGTCACTATCTTCTTTTTTCTGCAGTTACACCTGTCCTCCTCGTCCTCCTTGTCGCCAAAGACGTCCATGGCTTCCAGCTGCGCCGACTCCAGGGCGCGTGCCGTGGAGCGGCGGGACCGCTTCGCCAACGGGCCGTCGCTGTAGTCCTCGTCTGCGCTCGTCCTTGCAAGACCAAGGGAATCATGCACGTTGATGATGATGAGATTGCACGAGCAGTCGGTTCGTTCTGGTTTCGAACAGGCGAACCGAGCCCGTGCAGCATTCTGCACGTTGGGCACCCCCACGCTCCTGCCGCTGTGGCATCCATGACAGGCGTGAACAAGGATGCTGCATCACGCCACCTGTCAACCCAAAGCAGGTTCAGATTGGCTGGAAGCACCAGAGCGAGGGCAGCCACCTGCCGCTGCGCCGCCCCATCGTTGGCGGATTGAACATCATCTCTCATGAACATGGTAAGGAATCAGATCCACAAGGAGACGCAACCCACCTGCTGCGGCGGTGCACGTAGTTGACGGAGGACACGGTGCGCCGCACATTGTTCCACAGGTCCGGGTCCTCCTCTGCGGCGGGTGGCCTGCGGGTCAGAGTTGTAGGATGATGGATCTGCGGCGCTGTCGCCAGGACCGGATCCAGCAAGAAAACACACATATATATACATGGGCGGTGATGTGCACGTGCTTTCGTTCAGGCCCAGCGAGGCAGGGGTTACAAAAGCCCTTGATGAACAGTCAGGCACGTGCCTCCTCCTTGCCTGTGAGGCGTGACATAGCCCGCCGCCTGCACCCCGTGGCCGCCCGGCCGCACTTTCGCGCCGCTGCCCCGCAGCCGGTGCTGAAGCTGGTATGGCTGACGCGGCGCAGCCTCCGGCTGCTGTTGATGATGTTCATAATGATGGTGGTGCCCATGATGCGCCGCACCGCCGTCGTCTGTCACGGTGCGCTGGGACGCCGTGGCATCGCTGACGCCGCTGAGCATCCGCAGCGGCTGCAGAGAACATACAAAGCGGGGTCCTTCGATGTCTTCTGCATGTGAATGTGCAGCAGGCGAGCGCTTTATGACGGCTGGATCAGCTGCTGCCCCAGAATGCAGTCCTGACAGCAGTGCGCGGGGTGCCTTACCAGAGCCGTTTTGGAGCCGTTATCTCCACATACTTTACGAAACGACCATGGATCCATGGTTCCATGTAGAAAGCCACTGCACCTGTCCGCGTTGGAGTGACAGGTCCATGGGCCCGCATCCGTCGAGCTCTGCGCCGCCGCCGCCGCCGCCGCCATGCTGCCCCGAACCGTGCCGCCGGTCCTCCGCCTGCCGCGGGCTGAGGCCAGTGGGGCTGCGGAAGCCGTCGGCGCCGCGGCCCGCCGCGCCCGCCGCTGCCGCACTGTTTGGCCCCGGCAGAGACAGCACGTCGCCGGGCATGGGCTCTGCCAGGTCGAGGCCCCACTCGCGCGGGCTGAAGTTGCTGAGGCTGGCCGCCAGGTCGTCGCCGCTCCTGCAGTGTGATGGCGGCACTGGCGGTGACAGCGCTGAGCATTTCTACTGCGCTTTGACGTTAGTGGCGATACCCTGAGCTGCGGTGCCAGCGCTTTGGAATGTCCGTGGTGAGCACTGGCCGCGACGAGCACTGCCACAGCGTGTGGCAGCGCTGCCGCAGGGGCAAGAGCCGCTGGCGAGCGCGGCAGCACTTGATTATCAAGAATTGATTCAGTGGAGCCTCACAGATGCAAATGAATTAGCAATCTCGGTTCCAAGATTGTTTCCACCGCCGCATAGCAAAAAATCCGCGCCTGCCAGTGAGCTGCGACGCGACCAGCGCCGACAGCGTCGGCAGCATCGACGCCGAGCGGTCGCTGGCGGAGCCGCCGGCGAGGCGGCCGGCGGCCTCTCGCAGCCGCTCCATGTGCTCCGGGCTGTGCAGCATGGGGTGGCTGGGCGCCGGTGAACCCAGCGCGGCGGCGAGCGTGGCGACATCTGAGTCCAACCAGTCCATGTCTCGCATTTTGCGAAGGATACCCCCAGTTATCGATATTATTTCTCAATTGGAATGTCCCTGAGCAGCTGGACTGCACAGTGCGCCGCTGATGATCGGAGTGTGACCTGGCACGAACACGACTTCGGGATTGACGCGACTGCAGCGGAAAATGTGTGGCGTCGAGGATCGCATCGCCTACGTGTTTCGCCCAAAACATATGCGGTGATGCTATCTGTCGTCCTGCTGCCAAGCCTTTGACCACCCACGCGAGCGGAGGCGCGGCCAAAAGCGCGCTCCCCACTTTCGACAGGGGAATTCAGCGAGGAAATGGTGTGTACCTCCCACGTGGCCGGGCGAATACCGCCTGCCTAGTGCAGCAGGACATTGTTGCAGCTGCAGCAGCCGCATCACATCACATCGCACCTGTGCGGCCAGCGTCGACTGGCGCCAAGGTCCGTCTGCGCAGCTGTACCTGATACTTCTTGAGACGGGCTTGACTTGGCACCGGCAGTTCAGCACTACACGTTGACGCTGCAATCCTCACAAGGCTGCACACAGGCTATGTGGAGACGTCTGGGGCAGCTGTTCAGGTCGGCTGCACATGACGCACCGTTGTAGTGTGTGAAGTTCACATGTTACTTGTGCTGACACATGACGTATCACGATTCCGTCGCAGCCCCATTCAATTGCTGCCAAGCCTCGAATCCTTCCACATGTGCCAGGTCGTCGAGAACATGACGCAAGACGCGCACCAGCGACGCTGGAAGGGGTTCGCATGCAGGGGCACCGTGGAGTGCCGCGGCAATGGCGGCAGCGGTGAACATCGCTGCGGCTTCAGCAGCAGAGACGATGCTGGCGGGCATCGAGCGCCGAGCCAGCCAGCCGCTTCTTTCGGGCTTCATCCACCAGAGGTGCAGCACTTTCAGGGCGATCGTAATCTGCAGGACATTGCGGGTCTGGCGGTGCAGATAGCCGCGCTTTGACATGTCGTTGGCCGCACAGATCTCTTGTGCAGGCGCTGTGTAGCGAAATGCTTCCAGTATCGCATCCTTGGAAGGCAGCAGGCGACACAATGGCTGTCATGCTCAGCACCCGGTGCGGGCCGCACAGCGAAACGATGTTGAAACAGTAGCATGCTCGCGCTGCATCACTATTGCTCTAGTTAGGCTAGCGAACTTCAGTGGCCTGCACCTCACGGCCGGCGGCAGTGCTGCACGCCCACCATGCTGTTGCAGTCGATTCAGATGCGTGATACTAGGCAAACGAGTACTCAACAACTCAATGAGTGGGATGGTACAGCGCCACAGCCTGATGTCAGAATGCGGGTTGCTGCAGGTTGTCAACAAGCTTGCTGATGCGTACAAGGACAGAGGCACAGCAACAACTGCTGTGGATTGTCCAACACGCGAGAACAAGGCATGCAGCATTCGTTACTGTGTCATCTTGTGGCTCGCAGGATCGATGCAGCACACGGGGCCCTTGAACTTGTGGGGGCGAGGCTTCCCTCCGCGCGCTGGCAGCAGATGGCGTCCACTGCGAAACCTATTACATCATTACCTGTTGCATGTTTCCTGCAACAACGTGCTTATGAGCTGCGCTGCACGCAGGCGAGTGTCCGGCTGGCATGGCGGGGTGCTGGAGGCAAAGCGTCTCGCTCAGTTAAGCAGCTGGATCAGAACCGGCACCCTGGCGCCAAGTCAGTTGAGAGAGATGACTGATGCCTGCCAATAATGCTGATGCGCAACTCGCACATTGACATTGCAATATTGCTGGCATGCAGGTGGCGCAATCAGCACTACAGTCGTCACCATCGCAGTACGCCTGATGTCAACACTGGGGCGTCGCCGGGTCATTATTGGCGGGCGCACGTCGGTAGGCGGCACATAAGTGGACGTCTGCCGCAGAGTGACATCGCTGGACAGCATCGCTGCGGACAGCACCCCGGCCACGTCGCAACCCAGCAGCTCAGGTGTGCTGTCGGGAGGATCGGCAGGTACCTCGCAGTCCTGAGACACGAGCTTCATTTCAGTAGCTAATGCTTCGATGATCAGAGGTGCGCGAGTGCATCTTGGTTAGTTGAAGCGGTCATGAGTCGAGGCAGGGCGACACGCGTACCGGCACGGTGGTTTGAAAGCCGCGCCAGCCAGCACAGAACCGTCACAACGTCACGTGGCGCAGATGCCCATTTGTGATGGCGACGAAAAGGGAGGAACAATTGAGCAGCAGTTGCCGCATCGAACCTTGCTAGGAGTCGCCAGCAGTACGTGGAGGATACATTCGCCATGATTGACGCTGGGTGGACAACGCATGGTATTTGCGTTGCATCTGGTGCTGCACAGTGCAAGGCTGCATGTTTTCGGCACAAATGCAGTGCATTGCAGTGCTGTATGAGGGGCATGCTCGGCTGGGCACTACTGCCAAGTAGGGCAGCTGTTTCTCTGGCGTCTCAAGCGAAGATGTGTTCGAGTCTTGCAACACCGCTTAGTACACATACTTTGACAACCTCACATGCAGGCGGCCTCACCCACGACCGGAAAATTCGCACGCTGAGGCGGGCTTGATACTCCACAGTCTTCTGCCCAGAGGTAGCGCTGCCAAAGCCGCCGCCGCCGGCCGTCAAAACAATCATCTGAACCTGATTGAGGCTTATGTGCACTGCGTGCCTGCAGTGGCGGGCTGCAGCGGCAGGTCATCCTCACCACGGCGGCCGCGGGGTGGCAGCGGCAAAAGAGGCACCGCACACATCAGCGGTCCAATGCCCGGTCCGCCGCCGCTCACCGTCACCAAGAGTGCCGGATGGCAGTGGCGGCGGCGGGAAAGCCCTTGGTCATCTTGCACATACATGACGGTGAGTGTCGCTCCCATGGGCGAGGGCGACGGAGCAGCGCTGCGCCATCTGCTGCCTCTTGATCATGTGCAGCGGCGCGCGGCTGCGCAAGTCGTATTGAATTGCATTACATATTGTGCGGCGCTGGCGGCGGGCTTGTATGTCACCCCGAAGGAAGGTGGATGATATCGCCGAGGTTTGTGTGGCATTCAGGACCGTGCCAGCCGTTGCCCGCCGACCTGTCTCCAATTTTCACCAATTTGGCAGAATGAATGACGTCACCTTTTATGCCAGCCCTCGTCGGGCAGGCGTCTCATCTCCAGGGTTCCATTCTGCGATCCATGCTCCCTAACCACACGAACTTTGTCGCAGCGGACGCGTCCATCATTCCGAATCGCGGTCTCGATCTTGGACGGGCGGCACTGGCCGCCGGAGGGCCGCGCTGGGGCTGCGGCGCCACTGTGTGCCACACGCGTGCGATGGAGGCGTGCCCGACGGAGGCCATCGTGCGGACGTCCGACCAACCAGGTCAGGCCCTCAGGCTAGATCAGGCGCTGATGTTTGGGGGCACAAACAAGTCGGGCAATACGTACTCTGATCTTCATCAAAATACATAAAAGCACGACGTCTTGCCGTACTTGGCTGGCACAGCCACAAATGCCAGCCGCTGCCAGGGCACACGCCTTGGCCATCTGTTGCTCACGTTCTGGAGCTGAGATTCTGTTTGCTGTTGGGGGAGAGGTGGCTTCACGAAGGTGCTTGTTGCCTTCCGGATAACCTCCTAAAGGCCGACGCCGAGTCACCGTCCCAGCCTGATGATCCCCTCGTACAGCCGGAGCGCGCACACTGCGCTTGCTCCTTGACTTTTGACTGCGCATGTCTTGAAAAAAGAACAGCAGTGTGAACAGCTTGCGCCGCCTGCGTTCGTCGAGTCTAGTGCTGGCCGGTTCCTGGCCGGAGGCTGCCGGCTTCGAGGGTGAATCCGAGCTGGCTCCGCAAGTCGGTTGCGGCCGGACCGGCTCTCGCTGCCGCTGCTGGACAGCTGGTCCTGTGCTCTTGCAGCCTGGGCACGTCGTGTCGTGTAGCAGTAGTCTGCTGATTCGCTTAGTCAACTTCTCTACCACAGTTAGTGATGCCTCGGCTGGCTGCCAGCCAGCTTTTGTAGGTTGCTCCACGTCTTTGTCAGGGAATTTGGCGTCATGACGGCGATACCGGGCATGTGAGCAGCGTCCGTGCAAGGTTCACAACCCAGGCTGGCCCTACGAAACTCTGGCCCTAGCATCCGGCTGTGCGTCACAAGCGCTGCATGCGTGCGAGTCCGGCAGCCAGGAAGGCTTCAGATGACGAGACGCGAACCCCCTTCCTAGCCCAAACGCCTATCTGGAAAGGGTGCCAACACCCAGTTGGCAGCGGCAGCAGCGACAGGAATATTGTGCTCTTAGGGGTGCTGCGAGTGACAACCCACATGGTCGCTCAGATTCAAAACCTGGCTTGCAGGAACTGATCTCTGTGCGGCACTGACTGCAGGCTTCGAGTGAGCCTGCTGCCCGTCCTAGATGCGGCCGGCAGCTCCCGAGGTCTGCGGCGCGCGATTCGCATTCCGCGACAGTGTGGTAAGCTGCATGCCCCTGCCTGCTGGGCTGTTGTGACGGTGTATGATCACACACCCTCGATCTAATTCGTCCCCTGTTTTTGCAAGCATCAGCAAGTTCTTGCAGGGCGCAGTGGTTATGATAAATTGACGGATTGTCTTGCGTCGCCACAGGTGGAAGCCGCATTCGTTGCGTTCCTTGGGCGCGCCAGCCGCAGGACCGTCGTCGTCGTGAGGATCCTGCTGCTGCTGGTCTGGGCCGCCGGCATCACAGCATGGGCGGCGTCTGAACACGGCTCCCCGAACAAGGGGGGCTCCCTCATCATGATTGCCGCCACGGTGGTCTGCGCTGCGTCAGGTCAGTAATGCTCCTAGCAGTCCTGTGTTTGCGAAATGTCGCCGAAATGGCGGCAGTGCTTATGGGATGCACTCCTCTCAAGACAGAGCCTACCACTCACATGCGTGTGTCCATTGTTGTGACAGATGTCGTCTTGAAGCCTACCACACATGCACAGACTGCACTTTTTGCGGGTACCCAAATCAAACCGCTGCACGGCGCTCTACTTGATGCATCAGGCCTCGCCCCAGTGTGCAGCACCCATACTGCGCCTCAAATCCCCACACCCGCCTGCCGCGCAGTGATCAGGTCCATCCTGCAGCTGCGGCGCGACAAGCGCTTCGTCCTGCACGAGAGCATCAAGTCGCGGGGCCAGATCCTGTACTCGGCGGCGGCCATGGCGGCGGCCATTGGCCGCTCGCGCCTCGGCAAGCAGCAGCACCTGGCCGCAGGCATGGCCGTCCTGCAGGGAGCGCTCATCTGCTGCGACAGGTGCACGTTGCGGCAGGTCAGATGCGAGTCGATGAGCAGCCAAAAAGGGTTCCCTTGAGACTGATACCCCTGGAACCTGAAAACATCTCGACATGATGCAAACCCCTGTGATTCAGCCCCTCACCTGCAGCAGGCACGCGCTGCATAGAGTGGCGACAACACAACTGATGTCGAGGTGAATGTGTGCAGTGTGCGGCTTCCAGTGGCATTCCGGCTGCAGGGCATATCGTTGCTTTGCTACGCCGTCGTGCAGGTGTGAAATGATGCCCTATAATGGCCCGTGGGGCAAGTTGTCTGCCGTCTGCCTGAGCAAAACATGCGTAGTCATGCTAACATCTGCAGTAATGACAGCCTGACCCGGCATGGCCTGCTGCAGTGGCTGTGGACGGTGGGAAGAGCGAAGTGCCACCCTGACGGCACAGGGCCCCAGAACTCTGATGTGGTATTTGCAGGCAACTGGACCACACCTTGAAGACACCTGCTGAGGTGCGCTGCCGTCCCAGTGTGCAGGCGGTGCAGGCGGCGGACCACCCCGGCCAGTGGGACACGGCCACGGAGGCCGCGTACGCCGGCGTCGCCGTTGGCGGCAACGCGCTGTTCCTGGCCGTCGCCGCCGTCAGGGAGCTGGCAGTGCGGCTGCGCTTCCTGGAGATGCACCCCAAGTCGCGGCGGCAGCCAGTGCCGCCCTTCTGGCGGGGCCTGGGACGCCGCATGCCGGTCGCGTCGCTGCGTCCCCGCAGCCCCGGGCGGTCCCGCTGACTGTAACTTGATTATTCGTTTGGCCCGCACTTGTTGGGCGTGCCGCATCCGTCGGCGTGGGCGGCGATGGGGATCGCCGCTGGCTGCCGCGTCAGTTCCGCGGGAACGCGGTGGCACCGGCCTCCAATAGAACTCCTAGCATGCATAAACAATCGACCTGAGGCGCGCCGCTCTGCGGCGCTAGGCGCTGCGCAGCCGCCAGCTGCCAGGGGTCGAGAAACTGTAGCTTTCCATTCTTTTGGGCGCTGCCCATGCGGGCAGCAATGCAGCCCCGCCTGCCTTTGAGTGGCGCTACTGGCACCAGACTGCTCGAGCAGGCGTCCAGAACAATTCTTTTTCGGCAAGGCTCGCGGACCTTGGCGCAAAGCTGCTGCGCCCTGATGGCCGAAGCTCCTGCGTTTTTTCAGTGTTTCTCCGGTGGTTTTCTCAGACGCGTTTAGTCAGTGATTGCGGCAAAAGCTCCAGTCGTCCTGAGTCGTGTGGCTCCCGTCTTGCGCGACGTGCGCGCTGGGCTGCCTTCCTTGCAGCCGTCATTTTGACAGAGCACTGATCGCCGCGTCGGCAGCGCTCATTCTCTACAGGTAGTGAGTGGATCACAAACAAACACCGCGGTGGTCGCAGCGCAGCTTTAAGAATTGAGCGAGGTCTCTAGCTTCATTGCCTGATAAACAGCTTGATACCATGCCATGTCTTTCATATCTGTGAAAAAGCCTGCACATAGCTTGTAAACCCTTCAATAAACTGGCAGATGCCTTTGAACCTTCCTTTCACCTTTCAGATTCAAAAGGCAACCTCAAACCCTGCAGCTATGAGTCATGCACCAGTTAATTGGCCCCTGCGGTCGATTGAAATAGTCATTTCGTCGAAGAGATTCTTCGATTATTCTGGAAAGTTGTTCTGTTCTGCAGCGCAAGGCTTTGCTGTATCGATCGCGCAGAGGAGGTGACCGTATCGGGTGCAGGGCTGACGAGTTGAGGTACCGCAGTTTTTGCTCAGGTACACCACAGCAGCGCTGCCGCCTGACCGCCGCAGCGGTCGCGGCGCGGGCTCATTGCAGTCTGCAGGCGACGCGAATTCCGAGGCGGATCGAGGACCTGCAGCGCCAACGCGACTAACGCGTCGTGCATCTCCTGGGGCGTGCCGAAAGCCACACAGACCCGCCCCAAGGGTGCGTCCAGCCCTAGCAGTGGCCGCTCCTCAGGGATCCAGTGCATGCGGCGTGCATGGGCGCGACGCAGACATGCTTGCAGCAGCAGCAAAGCAAGCATTGTGCGTGTGTGTTGATGAGCAGCTCAACGGCTTAATGAGCATGACACCAATGACATGGATGTTCAGCCAATGACGGCATTGAGAGCTCCGCCATCTTTCGTTTACCACGACCGCAGGAGGCGGGGGCGGCAGATGTGGAATGGCGGTCCCGACGATCCAGACGACGGCGGCGGTGCGCCCTACGCGCCGCCGCTGCAGCCGCCAGACGCAGGGGGCGGTGCGCGGCACTCGCGAAATCCCCTCGCCTTCGCAGAGAACCGGGTGCGCACTGCCATCTCCGGTGCCAGCTTCGCGCAGCTGCCCCCGCGCCTCGCATCCGCACATACGCTGTCTCCTGTGTCCACCAACACCATATGCGACAGCAGAAAAGCACCGCAGACAGGCGACGTGGTGTTCAGAAAACGAACCAAACAGAACCGCTTCATACAAGAATGACAGAGCAAAGCATATTTGACAGGCGATTGTCGGTTCATCGTCACTCAAATCCTTCCTCCACAGATGGAGGCAGCCTTCTGCGCGTACCTGGGCCGCGGCAGCGAGGTGTCGGCGCAGGTGCTGCGCGGGCTGCAGCTGGCGGCGTGGCTGGTGGCGCTCGTCAAGTGGACGGTGCAGATCGCCAACAACCACCCGTCGACGCCTCGCACCGCGCTGCCCTGGGCCGTCGGCTACCTTGCAGTCCTGGTCGTCGTCTGGGCAGGTGAGAATGTGTTTAGGCTAAGCCCCCGGTTTTAGGTTATGTGTCAGTGGGCCAACTACCTGACAGTGCTGGTCGTCGTCGGGGCAGGCGAGAAATACCTGCGGACAGTTTGCAAGACATTTTGAAGACTCGTTGCGGCTGCAATTTCCGCCGCTGTCGGACCGTTGACACATGCGCACTTCATGTGCCGCAGAGCAGTCGTCCATGCGACAGCTGACAGAATGCTTTCCCCGAACGTATCTATTGATTGCTTTTGCGCATAATGTGCCGCAGAGATCACGTCCATGCGGCAGCTGCGGGCAGAGCGGCGGTACGTGCGCCACGAGATGCTGAAGGTGCAGAACAGCCTCATCATGATGGTGGCCAAGATGTGCACCACCGCCATCTTCATCCGCGTGCACACCTTCAGCACGCCGCCGGTGCGACGCATGGGCACACTTGACACTTTCCTGTAGCCACATCCTTGTCTCGCTTCCTGCTACCTCCGTTCCATCGTGCAGAGGCAGTTGTGTGTTCCCATTCGGGCGGGCCCTGCTGGTGGCTGATGGTATTTTGAGCTCGCGTGACAAGGGAGGGCTCCAGCTCTGCTCGATGTTTCCAAACTGGGAGACATCTCTGTGGCGCCTGCTTGTGACTGTGCAATGCTGGGGTCCGTGCATCTCAACACCTCCAAAATGTTGCTGCTGTGCGCTATTCAGATGCGGACAGTGATCAGCGGAGCCAGCCTGGTGTTTGACCGGATACGCCTCAGCCAGGCGGCGGCGTTGCAGCTGTGCAACCTGCTGTGCTTCATCATCATGGAGGTGCGTCCTGGCGTCAGACACGCATGACTGCTGTGCAATCTGCCACCTGGCAACATGCTTATTCGACTGGAGGGTGACGGACAGCTGACCATGTCTACCACCGATTGACACAACTGCACTGCTGCTGGCCTTGCTCACTCGCATCGCGAACAAGGGGCAGTGCTTTTCGAGCAGCCGCAAAGTGCACTCAATCAGGGCCGCAATCGTGCGTTAATGCTCATGCAGGTGGCGAACTGGTGGGCGGGCGCCCCGGCTGCCGAGCTGGTGCGTGACTTTGCATGGACGGCGGCACTCGGATTTCTGGTGCCCCTGGCGGCGCTTGCGCTGCTGGAAAGCCGCAGCCGCATGCGCTTCCTGGCCATGCACACGCACCTGTCGGCGCCGCAAAAGCTGCTGCCGCGGCCGTGGCGGAAGCTGGCTGGCGTGCTGCGGTGGCGGGACCCGGCGACGGCCGCAGCAGCGGCAGGGGCAGCACCGCAGGCAGCGGCTGCTGGCGCCACGGCTTGACACTGGCCAGCAGCAGCGGCGGCAGCGGCAGCGGCGCCCGTCAGCAGCCGTGCGGCAGTGTCGCCGGCGCGCTATGGTGGCGGCAGTCCGCGGCGGCGAGCGGCGCGCCAGCGGCGGCCACGGGCGGCCTGGCACCGTCCCCAGCCACGGCCCTGCGTGAATGGTGGGCAGCGGCTGCGGCACTGGCCACTATGTCAGCATCGACGGCGCCAGCGTCAGCATCTCTTGTGTCCTTGATGACGGGCCGAGTCCGGCCTCGCACATGACAGGATGCCGCCACGAAACAGTCTGATGATCAGGCACGAGGGGAAGGTCACCTGGCTCCCCCTCTTTGACTCGTCTTTTGGCCCCTCGTTTACATGCCAAGGAGCAGAAACTGACGGAAAGCCCCTATTTGAACAGGCGGCGTTGCAGTGCGCGGCAGTTGCGCGTGAAGGTCGAGCAGCCGTGTATCTTGAGCGAGGCTGATGAGCAGTCTGGTGTGTGCATCGCTAAGCACATGACAAGGTGGCGCAGCATTGCAGTGTGGCGCATCTTCAGCGGCAGCTAACTGGCTTCTCTCAAACTATCTCGTCTTGACCTGGAGCTGCATATTCGGATGGAACAAACACCTCGTGGTTGAAGTTGAAGCAACTGACGTGTTGATTACGAGAATGTGCATGACGGCAAAACTAGCAGCATTTCCTACATACAGCTCGGGCCGGAAGACGCACAAGACTCGCCAATCGGGCGGCGGTGCAGCAGGGCCTGGCCGCCATCGTTGCCAGTTTGCCCTTGGTGAGGGGCAGCCTTTCCGGCACGCTCATGCGCCGCTGACAGACCCCCTCTCAGCTGCACCGCCAGCGCTGTGCACTGCATGCGCTGTCCACCCGCTGATCAACACCCGAGGCGGTCCCACCGCCAGCATGCTGCGACCGCCGGACCCCTGCTCTTCGGTGCCTCCAGCATGCTCGACGGCGCTGCCAGCGCATGGCCTCCGCAGGACCCTCCGCCACGCCTCCACACTGTAGACAGCCCTCCCGGTCCGCTCACAGAAAGTCCGCTGACGGCAGCTGCAGCGCCTCCGCCACCCGCTTGTATGCGGTCTCCAGCATGGGCCTGTGCGCAGTCACAAAAGCACCTGAATTGGAAAAGTCCTTTCCAAGTGTGCCCCCTTCCACCTGCACATATGCAAGCATGTGTCAGAAAGCCTCGCTGACGTTGCATTGCCACGTCACGGCCACCAGCACGGCAACCTTTGGCGTGTGCGGTCTCCGGAAGGCCCTGCATGACTAATGAGCATCACTCCGGTGAAGTCCATGGACACCTCCCCGCGCCGCCGTTGTGACTGATCCACACTGAGCCACACTAAGCGACAGTCACATGCATACCGTCATGTGTCTGCTGCACAGCCATGTGTTGCGACAGGACAGCGCTGTCGAGGCTGGTGTTAGTCATGCCGGATGCGGTACACCTCTGCGCCTCCTGGTACCCTCTGCGCCTCCTGCGGCCTCCTCCGCAGAGGCCAAATCTTGAGCGGGGGTGAGCTAGAAATGGAGAGTTGATCTGCTCCTCCGTGGCATGGAGTCCTAAGAGAAGCTGTTCCACAGACTGTACCCTCTTCCCCTACTCAGCATGGCGTTGACTACTTTGCTGTGAGCCTCTGAACTGCAGCCCCGGCAACCGGCGCATGCTTCTAGCGAGATCTGATGCGTCATGTTCAACACAAGGCATGTTTGATCACGAAAACACATGTAGGAGTCGGTGAAGCGCGGCCCGGCGGTGGCGAAAACCTCCAGCGCGAGCGCTGCACTGTCTTTGACCAAGATACGGCAATTTTAAATGTGAGCATCAACAACAATCGCCTGTAGGAGTCGGTGAAGCGCGGCCCCGCGGCGGCAAATACCTCCAGCGCGAGCGCCGCGTCGGCCGCCGGGCGGCCCTCCCCTAGCGCCGCCGCCGCCAGCGACGGCGCATCCAGCGGAGGCTCGCTGCCAAGGCCCAGCGCCTCCTGTGTGAAGTGTTTAGACATTCAATTCTCGAAACATGGTCAGGTTTACACTGTGCTTGCACTGCCGCCTGGCGCACACAAGCCCTCTGCTGCAGCAGCAGCAGCTGCTGCTTCTGCTGCCTGGTTATGTGTCAACAAATTGAACTGTCGGGCTTCCTGAATATGTTCAACCACAGGAACAACCGCAAAGAGAGACGTTATAACGGGAATTGGCAGCACCTGCAGCGCGAGCAGCGACAGCCGGCCGTCCAGCTCCGCCGCCGCGGCCGCGCCCGCGGCGGGCGCATCCCCCCGATCGAGCGCGTCGCCGCCGCCTGCCAGCGCCGCGAGCTTCGCCAGCGCGAGCGAGCGTTTTGCGGCAGCCACATCCCTCTGTGGCAGAAAGGACAAAACCATCAGAAGAGCTGATCAGAAAATGTAACTTTAGAGCGCCAATCAAGTGCAGCGCCGCCGCCCACTAGCGCCGTGAGCTTCGCCAGCGTCAGCGCCCTCTTCTCTGAGGCCGCATCTCTCTGCCAAGTCAACGCAGGAAGACTACATTGAGCACTGAGCGTCGTTGAAAAAACTTTCAGCGCTGCACCAGCGCGCATTTGCCGTAGTACATCCCTGTGTGGCAGCCAAACGGCGATCGAGTCTGACGAGCCGGTCAGACAAGAAGCATATGTCTGTGCCCAACAGCTCTGTCAGCATCAGCGCACTTCTTCAGGGGCAGTGCAGTGTGACAGCTGCACAGACTGCTTTGCGAACATGCAGCGTGGCAAGGGACAGCATCTTGAATTGCCTGCCTGCGGCAGCGCGCTCAGCGTGGCGGAGGCTGAACCGTAATTCGCCACGCGCAGCTGGTGCAGCCAGGCAAGGCGCGCGCGACGAGGGGCGGCGGCAGGAGACTCCAGCCACGCACTCAGGTCCTTGTCGAACAGCTGCGGCACGTCCAGCAGCTCCGATGCCCGCCCCTCCGCTTCGAGCCTGTGCAGAAACGTGATTTGGGCGTCATGATACAATTGTGTTCCTTTGAGGCTGGATGGCAAAATCGCTGCGGCACATCCGGCAACTCATGCCGCAGCTCCAACGCCCGCCCCTCCGCTTCGAGCCTGCAGGAAACGAGCAAACATGTGGCGCCCTGAACCCGCTGCATCCCTGTGCTTGCTCTCGCGCGATGGCCACCGCTGCGCATGCTCGGCAAAAACATATTGCACCAGTCTTGACATGTCCAGCAACCCTGATCCCGAATATGCATCCACCTGTCAAACACATAGGCGGCGGCGGACTGGCCCCAGCCGAGCTCTGGCATCCCCGGGAAGCCCTCCATGTGGCCCCACAGCCGCTGCGGGTCGCCCAGCAACTCCGCGATGTCGAACAGCTGCGCGAAGGCAGCGTGCGCTTCCGCCGCCGACTCGACACGCCGCAGCAGCGCCTGCCCGCCGACCGCGTCGCCTGCATGAGAACAGCGAGACAGTTTCGACTGCCAGCAGCAGGTTTCAGTCTGGTGCTCGGAAGTCCGCGTGGGCGGCAGAATTGACGCGCCGCAGCAGCGCCTGCCCGGCGACCGCGTCGCCTGCGCGGAGTGGATCGACAGGTCAGTTCCCTTCAACATCAGCGATTACTTCCTCGGTCGTGTTGGATGTCATTGCATGTTGCTGTGTGCATGTTGACATCGCAGCATCACACGCGAGGGATGCAGCAGGAATTTGCAGAGTCCGTGCTGGCGGCCCCCCTGCAGTGCAGAGACACAGTGCAGGAGGGGGGCAGCAGCGCACCCGCCCGCAGCAGGCGCTCGGCTTCGCGCAGCAGCGCCGACAGCAGCGCCTCGCGCGCCCCGCCATACTCCGCCTGCGCCGCATAAACTACAATTCACATGGAAGCATGTAAAAGTGGTGCTTGCAGTTCCTTGAAACGGCTGCGCCTCGCCTTTCACTACTGTAAAGGCAGCGCCGCCATGCTCCGTCTGTGCTGTGCGGACACATTGTCAACCCATCTGCCAGTGCCAGCCATCATTGCGACCTGTCCGACCGGCAACGATGCCCCGGTTGGCTGTGACTCATGGCCGCTCCTGGTACAGGCAGCCAGCTGCTGCTGGTACAGGCGGCCAGCCGCCCACTAGTACAGCCCACTAGTACAGCCCCTGGCCACCACTGGTACCGATGTACAGGCGGCCAGCAGCAGCCAGGCCGCAGCTGCATCTGGCCTGACTACTCAAAGCAGTACAGGCGCCCAGATCGCTGCGATCGTGACTGACATAAGCTGCCGCCTAACTAATGCACCGCGACCCGTGTCTGGGGGTACGCACCAGGGACGCTGATGCATGCCCTGGTGCTGATGCATGCCCTGGTGCTTCCCTGGCGCTGATGCAGGCTGGAAGGAGGTGGAACCTACCTGGGCAAGCAGCGCAGTGCGAGGGCTGACGACAGGGCCCCATGACGAGAGCAGCCATGACGGCAGCCCGTGACGGGAGGCGGCGGGGGCAGGAGGGGGCGGGGCGGACAAGACCCAAGGCGTGAGACGGATGGGCACAGCCGCAGCGCGCCTGGAAAATTGCCTAGCTGGCTAGGGTGCAACTTGCTAAGTTGTAACCTCTACCTGGAGGGCTGGAACGTCTGCCGGCTCTGACGCCGCCAGCGCGGCCGCCTGCGCATTGAGCGCTCGATCTGTCGCGTCCGCCGCCAACGCCGTGGCTTCTGCGGCGCGGCCAGGCGCCTCATCCAGCAGCTGCTCCTGCAGCCTGCGCGGCCAGGTTGCAATCATGTGTTGGATCTTACATGGAGTCTTGGTCTGTCGTGTCCGCCGCCAGCGTCGTGGCTTTCGCAGCGCAGGCCGGCGCTTCATGCAGCAGCTGCTGCTGCACCTGCGCGGCGATTATTGAGGTGTTGGTCTCATGGCAGGTGTCAGAAGGTCGCCGGCGCGGCGGAGGCCTCATCCAGCAGCTGTTCCTGCAGCCTGCCTTCGGCGGCAGCGGCACTCTAGGTCCTTGCCTCTGGCGTGATAGTGCTGCGCACTGACGCTTTCGTTGTATGGCAGATGGATGCAGATGGCCGCTGGCAGAGGCAGAACAGGCTGTGGGCGTGGGAATGGCTGGCGCGCTGTGAGGCAGCAATGCGTCCGTAGAGGCAGGAGGCAACTCACTGCAGGGCGGCCTCGACGAGCGCAAGCAGCACGGCGCGCGCTGGCGGCTGCGCCAGCCAGTCCGGACCCGGGGCGCCGCCCAGCGCTGAGTTGAGCGCCGCGGGCGCGGCGCTCTGGTGCCACGCCCGCTGCGCCGCCCCCGCAGCCAGCGCTTGCTGCGGCAGAGTACACATGTGGACATTGGTGTGGTGCCTCAACTCAAACTCGCCGCAGTGACACCACTGCTGTGCGGGGCTCTGGTGCCGCACCAGCTGAGCCACGTCCGCCGCCAGCGTTTGCTGAGGCAGGTGAGCAATATGTTTCAGTGGATGCGCTGCTGTACCACGCCCTGCTGCCACAGGCCCGCTGCGCGGCGCCCTGCCTGTCCAAGGTATATACGTTTCACGCCTGCATTGCGAATGGCGGTGCGGGGCGGCGTAGCGCTGGCTGGCTGTGGCCCTACGATCACTCATCAATGTTTGTGCATAATTCACGTCTCACCTGCGTCGCGCGCGCAAGCACTGAGAGCGCCGCCAGTCGCTCGGCCGCGGGCTGCTCCGCCAGTTCGGCGGCACCGCCCGGCTGCGCTGCGACCGGCGCCAGCTCCGCCGCCGCGGCCAGAAACGCCGGCGCCGTGGCGGAGGGGCAAGCGTAGAAGACTTCCCATGGCTCGCGACCGCCAACCTCCGCCGACACCTGCAGGTCCAGAATCGTATGTTTCAAAGCTGGCACCGAAATTGAGAGCTTAGGGAACTGCATTGATCCGGCGCTCCCATGGGGCGGCCGCCCACCTCCACCGGCACCTGTGGGTGTGCCAGCAGCGCATTCGGTGTGTGGCTAGGGGCGACCGGAAGCTTCGCTGATCTGTCCCTTATCGTCTGTGCAAGGGAGGAGCGCCGGCCATGGCCACTATGCAGCCGACACCGTGGCCATGATCAGGCTTGGCAGTTGCAGAGACGTCTCGTCTGTCGAGTCGAAGAGGGCTGTGACCTAAACACCCGATCCTTCCAGGTTCGGCGTGCACGGCGTGCCGGCTCGGCAAAGAGTCAGGGCGCAAAGTTAGCATGTGCGTTCAGCCGAAGCTGTCAAGCTGAGACTGCTAGTCAGGCGCATGCTCGGCAAGCTTCGCTTCAGAGCAGAGCGTAGCTGTGCGATTAAGGCTGCAGGCTGCAGAGCGCAATCCCGCCTGAGGCGTGCACAGCGTGCCGGCTCGGCAAACGGTCAGGGAGCAAAGCAAAGCTAGCATGTGCATTCAGCCGAAGCTGTGAAGCTGTCCTACCTACGGCTCGCACTGCGCGCCGGCGCGGCGGACGGTCAGGCCGCAGAGCAAAGCTAGCATGTGCATTCGGCTGAGGCTATGCGGCTGAGCCCACCTGCGGCGTGCACTGCACGCCGGCGCGGCGGACAGTGCGGCCGCGCAGCAAGGCTAGCATGTGCATTCGGCTATGTGGATGAGCCCACCTGCGGCGTGCACTGTGCGCCGGCGCGGCGGATGGCGGCGTCCAGCAGCGCCGTCGCCGGCGGGGCGCCCGTTGCCGGCCGCGCCGCATCAGCCGCCGCCGCCTTGGTTTCCGCCTCCCGCACCGCCGCGACCGCATGCAGCTTCTCGCCCACCTCAAAAATCGCTCTGCACAGAATGTGCTGATCATTCCCGAGTCGTTTCAGGTTTCGGCATTAGGGCAAGTTGAGTGTTCACCTCCCGCACCGCCGCGACCGCATGCAGCTTCTCGCCCACCTCCAAGATGGCTCTTTGTGGCAGATCTGGGCCCTACGACGAATTATATGTCTCCCGCGTCGCTGCGACCGCATGCAAGTTCTTGCGCACGTCGAAGATGACTCTGCACAGCAGGTGATTTGAGATGATCTGACTTCTGATCTCAAGGCTGCGCTCCAGAATCGATGGACACAGATTGTGTGTGATCGCTTGCCAGCAGGCATCGGTGCGGCCTGGGGCATCTCCTCGTTTTGAAATTACAAGGAGCTGGCGAACCAGCATGCACAGGCCGGCAGGTATAGCAGAAGCCCAGCAGCCACGATCGGCAGTTGTCAAAGCACCGCAGTCTTCAAAGCACCTGAGGGCAGAGGGTGGCATCTGCTCCAGCACGCCGGCGTGCTGCAGGGTGTCCAGCAGCACCGAGTGGCTGTTTGCCTTTGCCGTCAGCTGCTCCGGGATCGCCGCCGAGCCGCGGCCGCCCCAGTGCTTTGGCAGCGTGTCCACGACCCTGGACAATTAAGGTCCTTTTTCAAATTGCAAGCTTCTGTTTGCCGAGTATGTCCTTTACGGGCATGAATGACGCTTACGAAGCCGATGTCCAAGGAAGTGAGCGACAGAGCAGCCGGGACGTCTCGCCATCCATGGCTATCAACAGCCACCAATGAATTGCTGTTGAAGTGCCTGTGGGATCATGCAAAGCTGCAGGAGATCCGGACCTGCAGCTTTTAATGATCAAGACATGTGCCGGCGAGTTTTGATTTGGAGAAACGCATCGTTCCAAAGGGCACCTCTGGCTGTATAGCGAGACGGGGTTCTCCTCTCCGGGCACGCCCAGGGCGCCGCTGGCGCGCAGCCGCTGCGCCAGCTGCCCCGTCGGCCCGCCACGCAGGCAGGCGTCATCGAGCAGCCGGAAGGTCTCCTGCATCGCCGACTGGTGTGCGGCGGCGGCGAGCGCGGCGGCGTCGCTGGCATGGCCTGCACAGGCAGTCAATCACTTATCGGGCATGCGATTGCAACGTGGTCACGGTTTAGGACGAAAAGCATTACTTGTTAGCTATTGCCTGTGACTTGGCACGCAGAAAATCGCGCAGAGTTGCACCCACTGCCGGCAGGCCGCAAAGATCCAGAGGAAACCATCTGCAGAAGCTCACCGGTGCTCGCCCTTGTGCGTGGCGGCATGACGATTCTTGATCTATCGCAGGATTGATCGAGTCACACGCGGCTGGTGCTTCAGAGCAGAACGTGCATCCTTCAGGCTGTTGAAACTAAAACTAACAGCGTCCGCCCTGCCGATGCCGCTGGGGCTTTCTAACAACTCTAGTAAGGTTTGGACATGTGTGATCAGTGCAGAATGCGCTTGTGAGTGCTGCAAGCTCATGATGCAGCACCGGGTCGATGAGTCGCTGCAAAAGGGTGGCGAAGTAACGTGCGGTTTAACCTGCTTGGCAAGCGGGCGACTTGCATCGATTGCTGAATACGCATTTCACAGCGAGCCTTGATACCAGTCGCAAGATCAGCACGGTGACACCGCCGTCGCACAGGCGTCAATTGCATCTGGCATCCGAATTCGACTTCTTCTGTGGCAAGGCTGCGTTGCTCGATTATCAGAAAGCTCCTTGACCATCCTGAGCATTGCTGAGTAGTTCTGCAATCGCTGCATCTAGTCCCAGCCTTTGCAGCCACCTGCGTGAAAGACGTGAAAGACTGTCTGAGCAGTCTTGGGAGCAGCAAGCAGCAGCAGCGGCAGGCAGCCGGCATGGCGCCGGCAGCCGCGCCTCCTGCGGGGCAGCAGGGAGATGAGGCGCCTCCGGATGTGAAGCCACTCAAGTCGCTGATCATTCAATCGCAAAAGCGCACTCGGGAGATGTTTGTGGGCAACCACGGACAGAGGATACAGCCAGATGAGACCAGGTGGGGCTTGCGGGAGTGTCGTGCCAAGCGCGTGCCACATGCCTGGCGTGTGCACCTGGCAATTTTGTCCGCATCGTGCAGCACCATTGGACGCCGCTTCATGGACAGTCAATTGACGGGTGCACACTCTTTGCTGTGCAGCCAAAAAATCAAAATCCACTCAAAGGTGCGAGCAGTGCTGCTGCACTCGGCGCTCGTATGTCTGTTGCTGCTAGGATGACTGTCCTGGATTTGCTCACAGACGTCTGACGCTCCATCTTTCTGATTTTGCACCGCAAAGCACGTCATCTACCGAGCAACGTCGGCCTCGGACTCCACGCTGATACCTCTCCTCTCCAGATCCGGGACGAGTATGCGGTGTTGGACGACATCAACCTCCCGGAGCCAGGTGCCGCGTGGCCCGGCACTGCGCCGGCCGCCGCCAATGGCGCGGCGGCAGACGGGGACGTCTCAATGGGCGTGGACGAGGAGGCAGCGGCGCTGGCGGGCGCGAAAGTGGAGTCGCGGTCCGCTACGGCGAAGCTCATCGATGCAATGCCGAAGGTGTCTGACGGGTGAGTGCGAAGAATTGCGTAGCGCTGCAAGTGGGCGGACACCTGAGGCAGCTGGCCGACTTTATGCGTGAGACTGCCTCGCGAGATGAAAGTCGAATACACATGCGTTTACAAAGCATGGAGGTTGCCAGCAGCGCTCAGCTGTGGGGACCGACCAAGTGCGTCATGCTGTGGCGGGACCGTAAGGGCGAGTCCGGCGGAGGAAGTAGGGCGGGAGCTGAGACGGCATGCGTCTTTAGCACCCACTGCATCCACACGTCCATTAATGTCATGCAGGGCGGCGGCGGCGGCGCGACAAAAGGCGCAGGCGATGGTGCTGCACGCTGGCGGTGGCGCTGTGGTGCCCAAGGCCGGCGGCGGCAATGAGGAGTACCGGCCCTCGGCGGCCGTTGCACGCCGCATGCCCAGCAAGTGGCCGCGCCCCGTGTGGCATGCGCCCTGGAAGCTGTACCGCGTGATCGCCGGCCACCTGGGGTGAGAGTCCTTTAAACAACACATATGCACAGCATGTCTCGTGTTTTCAGTCTTTTGCAAGGGGCAGCGCCCCACAGTTGACTGTACCGAAAGCTGCACAACATCGGCAGGGGAGCGTGCAGAAGCCCGCACCCCCCTGCAACAGGTCGCAGCTGGGGCGCGCCTCTCAAGCACGGGGATTGGAATTGATGCGCACACGTACTGCTGCACAGGTGGGTGCGCTGCATCGCGTTCGACCACGGCAACGAGTGGTTCGTCACCGGGTCAGCAGATCGCACCATCAAGGTGCGTTGCTGCACGGTCACAGCCCCAGCTACTACATTTAAAAGCTTCGCGCTCATGGATGACATACACAATCGGTGTTACCCTGTAAGGCTGCTGCTATGCTGCCGCTTGCGTAATGTTGCTTCTGAGAGTCTTTGCTGCCGCTGAAGGTCTTCCACTCATCTGGATGCAGGTGTGGGACACAGCCAGCGGGCAGCTGAAGCTGACGCTGACGGGTCACATCGAGCAGGTGCGCCTGCCGTCTCTCACAGCATTCTGCCTGCCTGACACAGACTAGATGCTTCTGGACGTCAGCCACAACTCTGACTGGCTCCGCGCCGAACTGGCCGCAAACTAAACACCAATGACGCAAGATGATAGCGTGGCGAGCCCGCTGCTTTGTGCGTCAGTTTTTGTCAGAGTCACTTTTTCTTGCGCGGCAGGTGACTGGCATCGCAGTGTCGGACCGCCACCCTTACATGTTCTCCGGATCCCTGGACAAGGAGGTCAAGTGCTGGGACCTGGAGTACAACAAGGCACGCGTTTCTTTCTCTATGAAATATGTTTTCTCACACACTACAGTTTTCTAAAAACACCTGCGTTGCTTTGCCTCAAAATGCTGTCCGTGTGTCCCCTGTCCCAAGCATGTAACATGCACCCAGGAAGCAGTTGTGCATGTCGGTGCAGCAAACAGCATTGGCCCGCTCGGACCTATGCTGTTGTCAGACGCCTTGCTGCTGTTGCAGAGATGTGCATGAGACTTGGCTCTCATTTCAGTTCCATATATCCTGCCGCAGGTCATCCGGCAGTACCACGGCCACCTGAGCGGCATCTACTCGCTGGCGCTGCACCCGACGCTAGACGTCATCGTCACCGGCGGCCGCGACTCCGTCGCCCGCGTCTGGGACATGCGCACCAAAGTGCAGGTGCTCAAAGCGACCTGAAAGAAAGTGCTGTCCAAATCGATCAGGCAGGGTACTGCTGGCCATGTCAGCCAGACTCTGAATTTAATGGTCCAGCATCCTCGTCCTACTGGCCTCTTGGCCATGTTACCGACTATGGCAGGTGTCGTGCACGTGCAATCACCATGTGATGCTTCACCAGCAGAAACTTTCTTTGAAACACGATCGAGTCTAGTCAGCCTCCCACAACCATGTGTGCCGCGGGCGCAGGTGCACTGCCTGAGCGGGCATGACGAGACGGTGGCATCTATCCTCACACAGGGCGTCGACCCCCAGGTGTGAGACCATAACCTTCAAGCCCCTTCTGGAGACTCTCGTCAGGTTCTCCGTGCTCTGCACACCCAGCCCCACGGGCATGCCTGCCGCCACCTACTGCAGCCGCGATTGGTGCAGGCGCAACTACTGCCCCACTGCAGTCGGCATTACCCGCCTCTATCTCAGCTGAAGTGCTGCGCCGCGCCACGCTTTTGCCAAATGACGCACTTTCGTCACCCTCATGCACAGGTCATCACGGGCAGCCACGACAAGACGGTCAAGATGTGGGACCTGCGCAAGGGCAAGACGCTGTCGACGCTGACGTACCACAAAAAGTCCATCCGCGCGATGGCGGCGCACCCCCAGGAGTTCGCCTTTGCCGCCGCGTCCGCTGACAACATCAAGAAGTACCGCCTGCCGCAGGTAGAATCGCTTGTGATCGTCATTGCATGTTGTCCAGGAAGAATTGAACTCGTGCAGATGGGAGCTCCGGCCTGCTGTAGCGTCTGCTGACAGCGCCAAGGAGTGCCGACTGTCGCAGGTGGGCATTCCTGCTGTGTGCTCCCGATGGAACGCGTGCTAGAGCTGCCGTCACTCTGCAGGCAAGTCTGGGGACTCAGCAGGCCACCGACAGTGATCCGAATCAACAGTTTGTGACGAGGTCCGGCTTGCCACCGCAGGGGGAGTTCCTGCACAACACGCTGCAGGAGCCCAAGACCATCGTCAACGCGGTCGCCATCAACGAGGACAATGTCATGATGACCGGCGGCGACAATGGCTCCCTCTGGTGCGCGAAAAACCTAAACTAGGTTTATATCTGATTTGTGCACTGTGCACTGTGCAGTGATATGCACGGAGCGCTGTGTACAAAATGCATGCTTATTTCACTGAGTCTAGCTGGTGGATGAATTTGCTGACCTCCCTCGTCCGGGCTTGTTGGCAATGTCCTGCCTACACACCAGTGCACACGCTCCTGACGAAGCTCTGTCCTTGTGGTCCTTTCCAATGTGAAGTTCTCCACTAGTGCTTGAAGCTTCGCCGCCGTGCTCCCTGCGCAGGGGCTACGACTGGAAGAGCGGCAACCGCTTCCAGGCGGGCATCTCCCCCGTCCAGCCGGGATCCCTGGAGTCGGAGTCCGGCATCTTCGGCCTCGCATTTGACAAGTCCGGCTCGCGCCTCGCGAGCGCGGAGGCCGACAAGTCCGTCAAGATGTGGCGGGAGGACGAGGAGGCGACGCCCGAGACGCACCCGATCAACTTCCGCCCGCCGCGCGACGTCAAGCGCTTCTGAGCTGTGCAGTGAAGCGTCCACAGCGGAAAGGAGGTGGCGGCAGGAAAGCGGCGGGGACGCCGTCGCCAGCGGCGGCAGGCGACGGAAGCACCCAATCAATTCCGACGCGTGACATCAGGCGCTTGTGATGCCGCCGCCTGTGGAAGCGGCGACCGGCAAAGCGGCAGGGAGGGTGTCAAAACGGCAAAGGCGCTGGCCAAGGCTGCGGCGGCGGCGGCGGGGACGCGCACATCTACGTGACGCCACCCGCGCGTGACATCGAGTGCTTCTGAAGGCATTCGCAAGGCGACACTGGGAAATTGTTGAACTCTCCTGCCATCACAGCAGCAGCAGTTGACAACAGGTACACGGGAGGGTTGCAGTTTCCATCAACTCTGGCTGCTGGCGTCTTGTGAAACCAACTGGGAGGCAGTCTGCCTGATGGTGTGGAACCTGAGCAGCAAGGGTGGCTTGCTGTGGAGTCGTGATGAGAAAGCCATGCTTCTGGTGACAGTTACAACACCCTAGTGGCACATCTAACATCAAATGCGGGCTCAACAAATCCCCAGATCACGCGCAATGAAGTGGAGGATCACAATGGTTCATGCAGTGAAGTATCATCACATGAAAGGCAGACAATATATCTGGGGAGTGCAATATCTTCCCTGAACGAAAAAGAATCACCACGAGTGATGCGCCAAACACACAACCCTAATTTATAATCCGACGCGGCCCGTCACAACTTGGCCGATATTGATCGCTGACATGAATATTCCCCGCAACTTTTGAAAACATATCCCCTGTAGACTGGTGCAGTAAAGCCACCCTGGAGGCCGCCGCACTATCTCTGAATTCTGAAGCCCACTGACAGCGAATGTTTGGGCGCCCATGCTTGCTGTCTGCGGAGGGCTGCCGCCATGCCGCCGTGCCGCACTGTGTCGAAAGCATGTGATGGCTGATGCAGCAGCCAGCATATGTTTGTTGCTCAGCGTGTGTTTGTTGTCGATGCACCGGCACGGCTGGCGGCGGCTCCCTGGCGCTGCGTATTGTTGTGTGCACACAATTGCGTTTTGACTTCAATGCGACGCGAGTCTCCGCGTGATGAGATGGCGATGTGCAGGTTATCTACCGCACACCCCTTTCGCTGCCCGCGATATCTGGCTGCGGGTCTGGTCCTTGAGCTGCGGACCCTGTAGCAGGCTGTGTATTTGTAGTATGTTAGTTGTTGTGCCGCCCGCCAGGGCCGCGCACGCCGTGCTGGCGTGGCAGCCCGCAGCGGCAGGAGGCCTCAGGCCCGCGTGCCGGCGGGCGCTGCGTCGGCTGCCACAACGGGCACCTCGACGTACGGCTGGCCCACCTCTGCGGCGTCCGCCGCTTCGGCGGCGGCGGGCGCGGCGTGGCTGCAGCTGCCGCCCGCAGACGCCGCCGGCGCCGCAGGCGCAGCGGCGGCCGCAGCGCGCGCGGCGGCCGCGTTGGCGGCGGCCCTCGCGGCGGCGGCCGCAGCCGCCGCCGGGCCCATGCCGGCGTGAACTCCCGTCGCGGGCGCCGTCGCCACTGCGGCGACGCCAAAGGCGCCGGCGGCGGCGGAGCCCGCCGCCGGCCGGAAGGCGCCGCACATGCCGAGCGGCGGCCCGGCGCCATCGTCACTCTCCATCTTGACCAGGTCCATGTCCTCTGGCGCGAGCGCCGCGGCAGAGGCGGCATCGCCGTCGAGCGCAAAGTTGGCCAGCGCCTCGAGGCTCGCGGCGGCGGACTTGGGGATGGCCACGCGGCACTTGACGCCCGTGCCCTGCATTGGATGGAAGATTATGCTGGCCAGCTCCTGGAATTTGCACAAGGGTTGACTCCTGCTGGCAGCAGATGAACAGACACTGCAGTGCCTGGCAACATCGACAGCAACGAGGCAGCGTTCTTGACTTCCGGCAGGCCGCGGCAGGGTGCAGCAACACAGAAGAAAGAAGGATGCATGCCCAGTGAGTTAGCAGTCTCAGGGAAGGGCCGCACCTTGGCGGCGCCGCGCTTGCCAGCGTTGAGCTTGTTGATCTTGTAGTTGAGCTTGAACACCGCCTGACGGTAGCGCTTGAAGGCGGGGCCCAGGTCCTCGCCCGTAGAGCCGTCCAGCGACGCCGCCGCCTGCTCCAGCAGACGCAGCACCTTGTCCTTGGACGCAAAGTCCATGCCCTGTAGGGAAAACAGAGGAAGATATAAGTCAGGAGGCAGGTTTGCAGCGAGCTTTCAGTCGACCTGATGTTGAAAGTAACTCCAGCAGCCGTGGTACCTTAAAGCAAAGTCCACGTCCTGCAGAGATAGGAAGGTGCGGTGCAGGCAGGGTATAGGTGGTGGGCTGGGACTGTTGCAGCCAGAACACAAGCTGGCTGGCATGACATTGCGAGCCGAGAGGACGGCGGACGCGGTATCTGTAATCCTGTCCAATTAATGGAGCCAGAATACATGAGAGTTCCGACGCAACACGGCAGACCATGCACACGAATGTGGCAGGAGCAGGAAGCTCAAGCACGCACGTTGAGATACAGCTTGGTCTGCTCGACGACGTTGCGCAGGGACTGGCGCTTGCGGTAGGGCCACCGCGCCAGGCCGATGGTTCGGCACACGCGCTTCAGCACGCTCAGCCCAATGCCCAGCTGAGCCGCTGCCTCCTGCGCAAACAGAAGTGAGCATGTATAGTATAATGCTATGGTGCAGATCGCAAGCCTCCACCTCAGTGCCATGAGGTGTGCTGCAGAGTGCTACAAGCACCTGAAACAATGTGACAGAAAAGCAGAGAGACGATAGGGTTCAGCGGCAGCGCAACAGTGCCTTTCCATGCTTTTAATCAAAAGCCTCTCGATGCCTGTCAATGCCTTTCAATTGTACATAAGAAGTCGAACCTGGATGGGCATGTCGAAGAAGCCGCCGTCCTTCAGCATGTCCTGCGTGATGTGCGCGTACTCGCCCGCGCGGCGGCCCGCCCGCCGTGCCGCCGCCGCCGCGTCGTCCATCAGCAGCGCGCTGGCGGGGCGGCGGTTCATCGCCGCCGCGCGCCGCGGCGGGCCGCCGGCGCGTGTGGAGGCGGCGGCGGGCGCGTAGCCGCCGGGCGCGCCGCGGAACGCAGCCGGCAGGCCGCCGCCGCCGGACTCGGTGGCGTGGCAGTCCATCATGGTAGATCCGCCGCCGAGGTCCGCCTCGGGCACGAGCGCGGAGACGTCCAGGAACAGGGACTCCGCCTCGCCGCAGCCCTCTGCGCGCATCGGGGGGGG
>JAABUL010002571.1_pt1 | contig 29558 bp, 31 predicted proteins | sample 5559151 | NCBI WGS metagenome assembly JAABUL01 (sample SAMN10711876, study PRJNA513368) | rock metagenome | isolation source: Antarctica rocks | place: Antarctica: Victoria Land, Pudding Butte sud
CTTCTCGGGGCGGATTTTGCCCCATTCGATGGAAGAGCTCTACAAGGGCGTCGAAACCGCTTGCCGGCAGGGTCGAGCTCCTGCTCTATATGATAAGCTATGTGAGAGGTGCACTGGTCACATTTCAGGCCAGGTCAAGGACTCTTTACTACAGACGGTGGACGCGTCTTCCGATGTAGGAACATTAGATGCAGTGGTTCATGCTTGGATGTGTTGGAAAAAGCAGCTGGATATCGTTCGCTCAATCTTCTTCTATCTGGATCGATCATATCTGCTTCATACCGCTTCGAAGCCTTCTATAGAAGAGATGGGAACTATTGAATTTCGTAACCATATATTCATGGCAGAACAACTTCACCTAAGAATAGTACAAGGCGCTTGTGACTTGGTGGGTACTGATAGGAAGTTGGATCAAGATGCTCACAGCGAAGCTGTCTTCCGGGATGCTATCACGATGTTCCACGCGCTAACAGTGTACACCAAGTTCTTTGAGCCCAGATTGATGGTAGACTCGGAACGGTACTACCTTTCCTGGGCGAATGACAATGTTGGTACGAGTGATCTAGTCGGGTATGTTGAGAAGTGCGACAGTCTCATGTTTCGGGAACTCAGTCGCTGTGATGTGTATGGCTTAGATCAGACGACCAAGAAAGGCTTGGAGACATATCTCGAAGACATTTTAGTGGATCAGAGGCAGGCTCGGCTTCTAGTGGAAGAGAATGTAGGGGACCTTCTAGACCAAGATCGAGCTGATACTGTTTCACAACTCTTCTCTCTTCTGCAGCGCAGGCGTCTCGGCGAGAAATTACGGCCTGCCTTTGAAGCATTTATTGTTAAGCAAGGTTCCGAGATTGTTTTCGACGAAGAGAAGGAGCAAGAAATGGTCATAAGATTGCTGGAATTCAAACGGAAGCTCGATCAGATATGGTCACAATCCTTCCAGCGACATGAAGGCCTTGGACACAGTTTGCGTGAAGCGTTCGAAACGTTCATCAACAAGACCAAGAGAAGCAATATGACATGGGGTACAGACAACCCCAAGCCCGGTGAGATGATCGCCAAGTACGTTGATATGGTATTGAAGGGTGGAACGAAGGCCATTCGAGCCTCTGGAGCAGGGCCAGAATCTAGCTCGAGAGCGGCAGACAACGAAGACCAAGAAGGATCGAGTGAGGATGAAGACATCGAGATTGGTAGACAGCTAGATCAGGTGCTTGATCTCTTTCGTTTTGTGCATGGCAAGGCCGTCTTCGAAGCCTTCTACAAGAGGGACCTGGCTCGCAGGCTTCTTCTGGGCCGGAGTGCCAGTTCTGATTCGGAGAAGAGCATGCTTACGCGCTTGAGATCTGGTAAGTGGAAGGGACAACTCGGTACATATTTGGCATTGCTGACAGACCAAAAGAATGCGGTGCTGGCTTCACGCACAACCTGGAGCAGATGTTCAAAGATATTGAGATGGCACGAGAAGAGATCTCGTCTTACAAAGCCATGCTTGAAGAGCGCCAGATTCGCACATCATTTGATCTAAGTGTCAATGTTCTTTCTGCGTCCGCCTGGCCATCGTACCCAGATGTTGTAGTCAACGTACCAGAACATGTCTTGAAAGCTACCGCCAACTTTGAGCAGCATTACAAGATGAAGCATACGGGTCGAAGACTGGAGTGGAAGCATGCTCTCGCTCATTGCCAGCTCAAAGCGACTTTCCCAAAAGGTGCCAAGGAGATCGTCGTAAGCTGTTTCCAAGCCGTCATCCTGATGGCATTCAATCAGAGAGAATCCATGTCCTATTCTGATCTGAAAGCCGCTTCTGGCCTTGGTGAGCCATCCTCTGCCCTCTATTGTCGCGCCCGAGGCGGCATTGCTGACAGCAATCAGACGACACTGAACTCAAGCGAACCCTGCAATCTCTCGCCTGCGCTCGCTACCGTGTCCTTAGCAAAACACCAAAGGGCAAAGACGTCAACGTCGGCGATACCTTCGACGTGAACCTCAGCTTCTCCCATCCCAAATACCGTATCAAGATAAATCAGATCCAAGCCAAAGAAACCAAAGCCGAAAATCAGCAGACCCACGAACGAGTCGCTGCTGATCGTAACTTCGAGACGCAAGCCGCCATTGTGCGGATCATGAAGGGTAGGAAGACGATCACGCATGCGGAGCTGGTCTCCGAGGTCATCACCGCTACGAAGAGTAGGGGCGTCATGGATCCCGGGGAGATCAAGAAGACTATCGAGAAGTGAGTGCCGTTGCTCTGTTCATTGCTACTTCGAGATCGATTGCTGACGATTCCAGGTTGATTGACAAGGACTACATGGAGCGCCAGGATGAGGAGGGGCCAGGGCGGAACGTTTACAATTATGTGGCCTGATACTGACGGGTATCTGTTAGCCTGCACAGCATACGTCCAGCGTTTTTGAGACTGCATCGGGCAACAGAATTAGAACTACTCGCATGAATGACTAATGATTACGAGACCTCACGCTTTTCCCGAACCTCTCTACTTGAGATCTAGATCAAGCCCACTGCCGTCCACTCAGCTCTATCAATTTATTCTACCTGCCAATTCCCATGTCCGATGTAGATACGCTTGCTTGTCCACTCCAAGCCAACAGTTTCATCGTGTACTCCACCTACACCATTAGCCTATATAGCGAGCTGACATGCCATCGATATCGCTGGCCAAGCGCTCGTATCCTCAATCTGAATTCCCGTATGACTGTTGGGGATGTGCTCTCATTGTCTTTGTCAGCTCAGAAGACGGAAATTATCTAGTAAATCTACAGGATTCTAGTAGATCGAAAGCAAACTCGTGTGACGTTTTCGAACGGCGCGAGTAGAACTGGTTGAGCGTGAAAGAAGAGCGTAGATGGATGCTTAAGGTAGGTTACTGGGTTTGCGGATGGGAATACAATCTGCCTACTACTACAGAAGCTGGAACATGAGGCCGCTTTGATGATTCCTACCATTACCATATCCCTAGTTATACAAGCTTGCGAAGATCTATTGATGTACCTTGGGTCAGTGAGGAAGAGGCCTGGAACGCCAGAACCATCTTACCCGACCTTACCTAGAGCACGTTGCAACCCCGCCTGGTTAATAGCATACCCTACCGAGCAAGCAGCAAGACCAGTAGGAAAAGAACACGTTAGAAAAGCCTTCCTGCAGCGCGCGCAACATTACCCCCGTGGTATATCCCTAGAACCTGGCCAACGTCATGTCGCAATACCTTGGTTGCTGTCTTTGTTTGGTGAAAGAAGCGAAGGATGGCAAGCTGTAGATGTGTCTCGGATCAAGATTTCAGGCAGTCGTAGAGCAAAGGCGTATTCACAGGCTTACCCATGCTGATGTCGAGAATGTGTGAGAGTGCTGGCGTCGAGCCTTACCCTCATGAAGGGAAGAGAAAATGCTGAGATGCTGAAAGTGAAGGGACCCACCCAACAAACCAAAAGTAGCCGCAGGACTAATACCTTCGTAGTTTGCGAGGATCCTCATACACGTCACCGTCATGCTGTCTCTTTCGGCTGTCGTCGCGGCCCCCGTATCCTCGGTCTCGATCTCTGTCACCGTAGCCTCGATCGCCGTATCCGCCGCTCTCTCTGGGTCTTACCGGCTCACGGTTGCTTCCTGTGATACCTCCTGACCGGTCGCCGTAACCGCCGCCTCCACCACGGTAGGAAGACCTGTCGTCAAAGTCATTGCGTCGTGGCTCACCACCATACCCACCTCGACCACCGGATCCATCCATAGGGGGAGCCGACCCGTTCATACCACCATTGATGGGGGGAGAGGCACCATACCCACCACCAAAGCCGCCTCTTCCTCCAGGTCCAGATGGAGCATTAGGGGGTGGTGCTGGGCCATTTCCATAGCCATTTGGCGGGCCGGAGCCATACCCACCTCTTCCGCCAAAGCCGCCTCCGCCTTGGTATCCGATACCTCCTCGTCCACCACGAAAGTCGGGTCGATCACCGCCTCGGAAACCGCCTCTAAATCCACCACCACGGGCTCCGCCTTGGAAACCGCCACGGAAACCGCCACCAAAGCCACCAGGTCCAGCTGGGGCAGAGAAGCCTCCCCCGATTCCTGTGGGCCGGACTGGCATAGCTTTGGTGTATCCACGACCTCCGAGACCTCCCCCAAGACGACGGGGTCTCCAGCCTTTGACGGTACGGCCACGCTCGACATCCACGAGTACACGTCTGTCTTTGATACGGATACCATCGGTTTCTTTGTAGGCAGCTAAACCATCAGAAGGCACAGCCCTCGCGTCAGTCACTTATACAAACCTTGGAAGTAGATGCGGAGATACCACAAATGTAGCAACTACACCTTGATATGTGGGGGGTGGAAATCAGTACCCTTCATGTCTTTCTCGCGCTCATATACCACGAATGCATAACCTCTATGGGGCTTCTTCTTCTTCGACTTCGCGCCATTTTCGACCGGCTCTGTAGTATCAGCGACGATGCGAATCTATTGGACATGAGTTAGCAATCGACTTTAAACATCCAATAATTATTTGTGCGTACCCTCTCAATAGGCCCAAAGCGCCCAAACTCCCTTTCCAGATCTTTCTCCGTAGTATCGTAGCTCAGCCGCGCAACGAACAGCGTCTTGAAAGCATCTCCTCGAACGTTCGGGTCTTCTCCTCTCTCTAGATTGCAAGACACATCAGCTGAAGATTTCCATCACCAAGACATTGTTAACGATAACGCATAATGTGTGACAAACCTTCGTTGAGTATTTTCTCCTGCCTCTCCTTCTTTTCCTGCTTGATCCTATCCTTGCGCTGTAGCCAGCTCTCAGTAGGCTCATAAGGCACAGTTTCCTTGTATTCCTCGATGGCGTCGAGATACTGTGCGACGCCACCGATGTTGTTGGTTTTGCGCTCTTCTGGTGCGTGGTCTGAAGGGGGCAGGAATTTGAGAGTTGGGCGCGCGGCGAAGAGAGCAAGTAGATTAGGGGGAAGCTTGTGCGTCATGATTACTAGAAGAGGCAAGCTGTGCGATATGGTGAGATATGGGAGACGGTGATGGCAAAGAGAAGATGGTCGTGGAGGATGTTGCAACAACTTAGAATTCGCGTCGTGGTTGGAATTTGGAAAGCTTCGAAATCAAACTAGCCCCTTTTTGGATGGCAGCCTTGGCAAAGGTTTCATGCACTCGAACCACGCATCGTTGCACCACCAAAGATGCTGTGTGAAACACGATAGCCACCGAAATGCCTGTACAGGCCCTCCGGACTACGTCTACGGCCCGAGTATGATAATTCATACTACTTGAGCCTTGGATTCAACTGACATTGACATCTAGAATGGCGTCGGCGCATTCATCCTCCAATGCAAGCGACTCGACTTCCACTACTGTGACTCTTGGGGTAGTTCCAGGGGCATGAAGTACGGTCTCCCCGTCCCAGGTACCTCTGACTCCTACCATCCACTGACCACCTCCCACAGCCAATTCCTCAAATCCCCCATCTTCTCCGCCTTTGCTCGCGCCCATCCCCAAATACAGATCCACGTCTCGCCACGACCACACAACCACCCCATCATTCGCGGCCAATACATCAACGGACGAGAGAAAGTGATATGTGTGCGTAATATTGAGAAAGAGCAGATATTGAAGAAAGCTGAACTGCTACGGGATGCCAATGGGGAGAAGCTGCGAAGGGTTAAAGGTGGGAGAGTGGTGGGGAGTTTGAACGAGGGTGTGAGAGGGATTTGGGATCCTTTTCATGGGGGGAATAAGGAGATTGTTGGGGACAGATTACTGGCTGTGTAGTGGAAAACGGCTACTTGTGATCAAACTTTCGATTGTACGGCATGTGTATGGCGTAACGGAGCACATTGGGAATATATTGGTCGAGACTCTCTGTCAAGGATTCGGCTTTTCCTCACGCTCTATGGTCCCAGACTCTAGAGTCTCGCCTCGATTCATTGCCTCGAGTTTATGATATCCACGACTGCGATCCGGTTAGCATATGGATTCTGGGATGGACCCGCCAAAGATGGGAGGAAACGAAAGAAGTGACTCACAAGCAGGTTTCAAACTCGCACCTCCCACTAGGAACCCATCGATATCACTCTGCTTAGCCAGCTCCTTGCAGTTCTTCTCGCTCACGCTACCGCCATAAATGATTCTTGTCTTCTCTGCCGCCTCCTTTGATACGTGTTCGCCCAGCCATTTCCTGATCTCAGCATGTACTTCTTGCGCCTGTTCAGTCGTGGCAACCTTGCCTGTCCCAATCGCCCAAACAGGCTCATAAGCAACAACAATCTTCGACCAATCTTTCGTCTTCTCCGCGATAGCCTTCAGCTGTGTGGTAACGACTTCGATAGTCTTGTTACTTTCTCGCTGCTCCAGAGTTTCTCCACAGCACAGGATGACACTCAAACCCCCATCGAGCGCGGCTTTCGTCTTGCTTGCAATGAACTAATTATACCACGAATCGTCAGCACCTCTCTTCCATACCTACAGCCTCCTACTCCTGGAGTATCCACTCTGCTTTTTTCCCAACCCTCCAATCCGCCTCCCCCACATCCCACACAAACACATCCAAAAACATATGTCCGCTCACCTCATCACCCTCCTTCAATATGACCCTCCGCTCAGAATGCCCTGCCAGCGCCCACCCAATCTTACTATCAGCCAGCTGCTCCGCTGAAATCTCGCCCGTGAACGCCCCGTTCGGTTTATCAAATACATTCTGACTGCAGACTTCGATCTCAGGCTTGAGGTGTTCGCGAACAAGGAGAAGGAAGAGGCCGGGTGGGGCGACGACGACTTCTGTTGGTTGCGGAAAGATGTTTAGCAGGGATTTGAGCGACGAGATAACCTTCCAGGTGCAGAGGAAGACAGGGGGAGGTGAAAGGTGGGGGTGAGGTGTGAGCATGGGAGGGAGGAAGTACCAGTCTTAGGATCCAGCGGAGCTTGATTGAGATGGTGTACTATGTCCGTGATGGATTTGATCGTGCCATTCCTACAGCTTCGTCAATCGATCGTCATACCATTGGGCGAATGGGTGGATGGGAGTTGGGTTGGGGAAGCGGACATCTTGAAGTTCCCTCCGACGAAGAATTGGCGGGCCATAGTTGCTGATTGGTATTTACTTCAAGGATCGTCAACGGAGTGGGTGTGACAGAGGAATTGTGACAGGGTGGAAAAGCGAATGCTGTTTGGTAGGTAGGGCAATGGATGGTAGGTGGAAGAAGCACCGTTTGGAAGGGAGGTTTTGGGTGGGGTTGCCCGGCACAGAGCGAGCTTCGGCGGGGATGCTCCCCGTAGGCATTCCCTATGGCTTCAAGATTCTTTGGCATTACAATTCTGGGAGCTGTGGGTTGTGCAAATATAGTAGGAGAGCAACGATGGGAAATGCATTTGTCAAAGGTCTTTCTTCATTAGAATTCAGCGACACAGCCATTAATAATTGTACAGGCCGTTTCACATCCAGGAATAACCTCCTCTAACTTTTTGCATTTTCGGACTCCAGAAATGATGAGGTACATCAGTAGAATTCTCCTTCGTTGCTTTCGGAAGACCTTGTTAAGTCAAACCTCCTGGTATCATTCGACATCTAGAACCACGCATTTCATCAGATAGCCAGACACCAGTACTGCAGAGCCCAATATCCAATTTCTCCGTTGAAAAAAGAGAGCACTAGTACCTTTGAGCAAGATAATCGTAATCATCATAGTCATCATAGAGAGGCTCCGGCACCCTGCTCGGTCTCGGCATCGGGGGAAACCCTCTCTCAATGATAAGGGGCTGTCTCCTTTCCCGCGGCGGTAGTCTCTCCCTCATAGGCATCTGCATCCTCGTATTCCTGTGCAGCTCCGCCGTAGTCCTATCGAGCTCCCCCGCAGTCCTGTCCAGCTCCCTATCGAGCATGTCCTTCTCTCTTCGCTCACGCTCACGCGCACTACGCTCACGTTCAAGCTCCAACTTTAACCTCTCCTTCTCGTAATCAACTTGAGGAGCTTTGGGAAGCCTTGCGATTTTCTTGGCATATGTAGCAGATCGCGGCTCGTCATATTCGAAATCGAATGGCTCGTCGTCGTAGCTCATACCACGCTGAGGTTGGCGTCTGACGGGTCGCTCTCGCGAGTAGCTTACTTGGCGGGCACGAGGCTCACGTTGGCGCTCACGGCCGCCACGATGACTGACTTCAGGCTGGATGTAGACGTCCTCTTCTAAAACGTAGTGAGATCCTGAGCGATTCGACCGGCGCGATGGTACAGGCGAAAGATCACGTGGCTTTTCGGGTACTTTCCGTGTGTGCTCGCGGTACAATGGTCGCTGGGGCTCTCGATCTCGGGAGCCATGGTGGCTATTTGTTTTGTGGTGGTCATCTCTGTCATGCTTGTCATGCTTCTTTTCCTTCTTGTAAGTCTTACTTCCACCGGAAGTGCTGGGGAATGTCTCGAAAGTGTCCTCGGTGTGACCAGACAGTTGATCCCAATCCGAGTCCAACGAAGAGATATCGGAGTGATGTTTTTTGTCAGATTTGTGCGAATGCGATTGGTGTAGCTCAGGCCGCTTATCTCTCTTCTCGGACTTATCCTTTTTGTCGTGCTTATCTTTCTTGTCGGATTTCTCTTCCTTGCGATGCTGGTCGTTGTTGTCGTTCTTCTTGTCCTTAGCACCATGACCTCCAGGGGAATGCTCCTCTGCAAAAAAAGGTCCATGCCCATGGCTTTGCTCTTCGCCACGGGGAGGTCCATGATGAGCCATGAACGCCTCGTCTATAACCTGGGGTACGTGTCCCCACGGCTCGCTGTGCTGACGAGGAAGAGGGAAGGGTCCATGGTGAAGTTTGGGAGAGCTCCCGAAGCTGCCCAAGCTTGATCTCTCGGATTCTTCCTGTCCCGTGATATCGATAATCTCATTTGATGGTGGAGGTCCCACAGGGGCCATTGCTGGGTGAAAAGGGATGCCGGGACGAAGTTGGCGCCTCAAGATGACGCGCATGGTTCCATTCTCGTACTTTCCGCTTCGCAGTCGTCGTTGTTCAAGCTTGATGGAAGCAAGATGATACTGAAAGTTGGGATCATCCCTGCGCTCACGATCTTCAATAAGACGGTCGACCTGACGTCGTTTGAAGCCCTGCATTTCAGAAGCTTCATATTGTTTCATGGCCGTCATCCCCTTTTTGTACTGCCTTTGGACTTGATCTTTCATGTCAGTTTGGCTGATTGGCATGCTTGTCCGGCGGACGTATGCCCATGTCTCCTTCTGTCCAGCATGCTCGGCTCTGTTCTTAGTGAATATGTAGCCCTCATAGCTGACAAGACTTTTGGTATTGCCCTCTGAGGCACGTCGAGGATTGACGCCACGGCCACCTCTAGGAGGGCGGTCGTCGAAGCGCGCTGTTTCAAAACGCGGTTCGATGGTCTCGATATGCGTGTGACCAAAGTCCTGACCTAGCTGATCCATACCAGGGAACATCCCTTGAGGCATTGCTGGTGGTGGAGGGGGAGCAGGAGGAGGGAATTGGTGACCCATGTTGGCAACAGCGCGAAGATGGGCGCGGAGGACGGGACTTTGTTCGAGGCGTGTAGGCACGCGGTGTATGAAGAGTGAAGCCGGTGATGAATACAGCCGGCCGTCTAGCCCGGCTATATATCAGATGGAGGGCAAAGTGCGGGGTCTCCCTTGTTTAACAATCAAGAAGGCGAGGCATCAGCGCCCGTACAGTATTGAGAGAGTCGGGATGTTGCAACAAGGCAAGAAGGGATGTGGGATATTTGGGAAGAGAACAACGGCAGGCGCCTCTTTTTGAGCTAGGAAAGGGTGTGATGGTAGCCTGAATCCTTCCACCAAGTCGCGCCTGGATTTCAAGAAGACGATCCTTGCAACAGCCAGACTCGGAAGCGCGAAAGGAAAGTTGGGATGAAAACGGGCGAACGAGAAGAGAGGAGAGGACCCATACGATAACGCGGAAGGCGACTGGGCCTGGCAGACTGCATCATGTCTGCGCCCTGTGACCTGCAGCCCATTGAGGCTTGGCATGGATCGGGCGTAGAACGTGCAGTAGCGAAGAGCGACAGTGAACTGGCCCGTTCAATCAGTCGAGCGCCCCATCTTAGCTGCTCATTCCGTCTCCATTGATTGATTGATGAGTTGTCAGACATGGCCAGTCCTCCTAATGCTGCAGATATTGCTCGCATCGATGACTCGGTGCCTTCCCACAAAACTGGTAGAGGAGTCAATTGGCCGCTTCTGCGATTCAGGTGCCACTCAATGCAAACACAGCAGTAGCAAAGGCCATATGCAGAATCCCATGAGGCTCGACCGAGACCCAGCAGGATGGTAGAGGCTCTGATAGAGTAAGCATGCAACGAGGCGTGTGTCGAAGTCTTGATCCCCGCAGTCTCCTAAATTCTCTGATTGGTTCACCAAGCAGCATCGAGTGAACGACAACACCGTCAATAGCCATCTTAATCCTAGTCGAGTCAAGCTGAGGCTCTGTCGGAGGCTTTGACGACGATATTGCTGACGGAAACATATCGTTGTGGAACTCCAGCATCAATCCGGGCGCAGCAGGGTAAGGTAACCGTCGTCCGCAGAGTGCGCTAAGCTTGCAGGAGGCAGCCACTATTTCCGCCCCAGCATCGCAAGGCAGACTCGACCTGGGCGTTCATCCTTCTTTCACTTGCTTGCTCGCGTGTGGGAAAGGCTCCGACGGAGCTTGGGGGTTGGAAATCACTCCTCGTGCTTGGTCCCTGCGAAGCTGAACCTGAGACAGACTCTGGCGCTACGAGTAATGGATCCGTCTGGAAAAGCTGAGGGATTGGGGTCTGCTCATATTTGGTTTACCATCTATGCTAGCCTGTGGTATTCTTATGTCTTCTGTTACGCATCGTGCATTCTGAAATCGTGAAACTATCCTGTGTTGGATTGACTGGAGGACGATTCAAGCTGATTCACAATGTCAAACACCGTCGATGATCCTATGCCGAGTGCTATACACCGGCAAGCATTCGACGGTTGGGCGCTACAAATCTTGCATCGGTCTCTTGCTCCGGACCTTGTTGCTCTGAGAAAAACTTGTGGGGCCAAGGTAGATGCAAGACCGTACAGCTTTTGATGTTTCACCAAGTTTCTCATTTAAGACTAGTGTGGGTGGAGGATTCATGGGCATCGTTATGCCCAAGCCACTGCCCCATCGCCATGTTTTGACCTTAGATACTAGGTCCGAGCTATCGCTACTCTCATGTATGTTGTATTCCTTATCCCTTTCCAGGATTGTATAGAGGCGACATGCATCCTTGCTTGCAGCCAAAGTTTCGTGCTCAAGAACGTCTTAACTCACGCTAATAACCTAGCCAATTGATTGAGAATTTGAGACGACTACTCACCTCCTTCTTCAATCAAGGCTCCCATGTATCACATGCTGCAATGCTATTCAAGAGTACAAATTCCGAATAATGCAACGCATAAGAGTCCTATATGAATCGTTCGCTAGGTGGCGAGGCAGAAGGGCTTAAGGAACCATTGCGATGACGAAAGAAGCGAGGAGCGTGCGGCGGATGGTGTTGTGAGTGGATCTCAGCAAAGGCGAATGGACCAATGATCACGGTTCGCAGATGCATTTCAGACGACTGTGTGCTGAGTGTGTGGGTGCTGCTTACTACCTTTGACTGTAGAAGATATGTAAGAAAAGCAGGGAGTGTCAGCTTGAGTAGTGGCTAGAAGAGGACGTTGGGCTTGTATGATTACAATCAGTAGTCCACCCAAGCATGTTATCCAAGTCTACCTCAACGTCGCGGGATCTCTTGAGCCTCGGTATGTAGAGGATGCAAAACTTGATATTTGCTGTTGCCTAGGTGCTACGGACTAATACAAAAGAGACCACCCCGTTTGCACATCAGTCGCGAGCATGGAAGCTGCCAATGACAGTCGATCATCGTCCTGCAAGGCAGGGGTCGGATCTCGAGCCAGGCATGCAGCCGGTAATAAGACAAGTGATTGAAACGCTTCATCGAACGAATCGACTAACAAACAGTAGGAAATCAGCCCTTATTCATCCTCTCCCCCGCAACTTCCACCATGCCATTACTTGTTTTCCACACTTCGTGTGTCATTCGCGATAGTGGTATCATGAAACAAAAAGCAGCCAAACTTTCCAGATGAGCCCGTGCCCAATTAGGAGGAATGGATTGGGTATCTGGTATCTATGCACTGCCGCTCAAGACTGGATTGTTCATGCCGAGGGTCGTGTGTCCACCTCCGCTGGAGAGGCTAGCTTCAGGAACGCCGCCGTTGACACCAGCGGAGCTACCTTTCAGCGGGGCGTCGAATGCTTGGTCGAGTTGGTTGCCGAAGCCAGTGGAGCCATTGGTCTGGCCATAGCCGCCTTGCCCTTGACCGTAGCCAGGTTGTCCTTGAGCGTAGCTGGACGGGCTTTGGCCATAGGAACCAGCCTGATCGTAAGAGCCGGATTGACCGTATTGCTCGGTTCTTGGCTCAGCTTGGCCGAAGGTTGATTGACCAGCCTCAAGGTTCTGGGTTCCTCGTACACCACCTTGAGAGACGTTGTGTTGCTTGCGGCTAACGGGGTTGACGCGAGGAAGGTTCCTAGTCTCAGGAGCAGATCCGATGCCGAAGATAGGCGACTCCCATTTGTCACCCTTCGCAGCAAGTTGTCTGTATTCGGTAGCCTTGGTGGAGATACCACCTGGGAGCTTGATCTGGGGGAAAATCGAGTCCATTTGGGTCATGGCAACGTTAGCCTTCTTGTCCGCGGCAGCGTTCTGAGCCTTCTGCTGCTTCTCGGTGAAGGTTTTCTGCGCAGCGTTTACATAGCGGCTGTAGATGTTAGGTGCGTTCTCAGGGTCGTTTTGCGCGGCACGTCCGGCACGCTCGGCCTCCTGGTAAACAGCATAGGCTTTGGCGTCCAAGTTGTGGACTTGATCTTTGATCAATTTCTGGAGAACCTTACCGACAGCAGGTCGAAGAATGGCGAACATCAAGGGTCGGAAGATGTTGAAAAGAGTTTTGTGCTTGGATTGCTTCAACTTGATAGTGAGGCTCTTGATGTCAACAGTGACGGTATTGATCTTGAAGAAATGCTGGCGGTCAGACTTGTCGGCAGTCTCCATAGCAATCTTGAAGCTGAAGCCTGAGCCACCCATGAATATGTCCATGACACCAGTGTCCTTAAGCGATGGGAAGCCTTGCTTCTTGTGGACGTAATAGCTTACGTCCTTCAAATCCATCTGCACGCCAGAGACAGAGACCATGACCTTATTTTTGTTTTTGTTGGTGACGGTTTTACGTCCCCAACGAAAGTAATTGTCACTGCCAAACTCGAATGAGTTTGGTGCAAGGTTATCGCTCTCGATGACCAGATTCTCAACAATCATGTCCACCATGGGATCAGTGTACTCAATTCGTGGAACAGGCACGTAACGCACACTTTCGAAGATCCCAGGGACGATGACATTGCTGAGGTCCTTGAGTAGGTGAGGCTTAAAGGTGGGCTTACCGTTCTGATCATTGCCGAGATCGTTGAACAGCTTTTGCATTGATGCAGCGAAGCGCTTGTTTTGCGCATCCTCATCGAATTGTTGACCAAAGAACTTGAACTCGTCGAGGACACGGTTGGTGTGGTTTCTGTAACGATCCTTGAGTAGAAAGTTACCTTTGTCGGAGAGCTGATTCCATTCCTCAGTGGCAGAATCTTGCATGATAAAGCCCGATTCCTTCAGACATTTGCGAACATAGCGGTCGATAGATTTGAACCAGCCCTTGAGTTCCGGGTCCTTGTCAGCGTCACGGTAGATAGCATTGATCGAATCGATGAGATCGTCGGCAGAGGTCGAGTTGGCAAAACGCTCAAGCAGTGTCTTAATTGAAGTCAGCATTCCGCTGTTTTCAGACATGAAACCTATGACGAACCTTGAGGTCAGTCTCGGCAGAAGTGAGATTGGTGTCGCTGTGTGCACCTTTCACGGTCCCCGCGCCCTGTTGGCTAAGGTTCTTGCCGTGTCCACCATACTCTTCGGCGAGCGAAAGAAGGGTCTCGATAGCTTGTTGGTCTGGAAAATGGTTAAACTTATCATCTTAGAACGACGGTCTCATCGCTTACAGTCAGAGTGGCTCTGGATTTCTACGATCATCTTCTTCAGCCGGAAGATTGTCTGATCGCGACGCTCTTTTGGGATCTTGTTCCTCATATAGTCTTGTGTCCTGTTCTTGGTGTCACGAGCCTGGTCCTTGGTGTCGTCGGGAATGTTCTGGGAAGCGGTTCCACGGAGGTTGCCAAGTGCTTGATTGGCGCCAGCTCGAGGGTCCATTCCTGAATCGGTTCCCTGGTTACGGGAGTCTGCTTCAAGCTGGGCAGCATCTGCTGGATCGCGAGACCCTGATGGATGGGCAGTCTGTGTGGCATCGCCAGCTGCATTTTTCATGTCATTGCGTGACATAGGCTTCTGTTTGTTATACTGATCCCTGGCCTGAGATTTTATATTCGCAGCTGAAAGGTTAGGCACATCGTGCCAGGTGTTGTCGTCCGCTGGCTCGTCGATCTGATTCAAACGATCCTCCGATGGATTTATCTTAGTAGCGGTCTTCTGAGCTGCGTCACCGGCAATGTCGCGAAGGAGAACGCTAGCGTCACTCACTGAAGATGAGTTAGTAGAGCATTCATGAGCCGCGAGAAGACCAACTCACAAAGTTTTCGGAATTGACCGTTAGACAGCACGAGCGTGCCCAATGTTCTCAGACCTTCGAGAGCCTGGTTACCGTGCTGTTGAGCGGTACCCTTGTCTATGGGTGCTCCGGGAAGTTTAGATTGGCCGCCTGAGATCTGGCCGGTCTGGTAAATGAAGTCTTGTAACAGGTTGCCTTCGTTCTTGGTCAGGAGAAGGATCTTTGCTTGTTCGATAACCTCCTTAAGGTCTGTGACGAGATGACGTCCTTCTTCCGACAGTTTGGGTGATGGACTGGATAGGGCTTTAGAAGCGAGGGCGGAGTTCATGGCAACATCGATTTGCTTGTTCTGTAGAGAATGGGTATTAGACTTTGCATATACTTGACTCATGACGAGGCTTCACTTACTGATGGTACTTTGCCATTGGCAAAAGCTTCAAAAGGACAAGGTCAGCCACGCTCTCGGCAAGAGCATTTGCAACCTCGAGCTTTCCAGCGACGATCCAACCTACCTGAATAGATGCCATAAAGCTGGAGTTTCTGGTTGACATCTGCCTCCTTCTGGGCGACATTGGTAGGACGATTCTGTAGAAATGAGTGTGAGATCTTGCGCAGGAGGCCGAGGTATATTGGGAAGGACTTACAACAGACATGACGAAAGACTGGTGTTGTCGTGCGACAACGGGTATCAAGTGTAATTAAGAGGTGTAAGGTAGAAGGTCTACTGGTAGTGTGCTGGTAGGGAGGAATGAAATGCACTTAAGATGGAAGATGGGGGTAGGGGTATCTTGATGGATGATGGAATGTTGGAGATGAGGATGAAGAGACGGTGATGTAGAAAATGTGAGCCAGTGATTTAGTTGGGGCAAAACAAGGAAGGACAGTAGGCCGGGAGAAGGAAGGAGATGCCACCTTTTCCGCTGGCTTCAAGCGGCAGGAGCTCATTCGCGCCAAACGGTGATCTCATTGGCTTCGCACCCAGATACCGCAATTTGCTGGCCCCTTATGCGCGCCGGTTTTACGCCGTTTCAAGCTTTTTCATTTTGGGACCGGCTACCGTTTACGTCACTGAATTAAATTGCTCCCATCGATTACGGTCTAGCCTCGTAGGCGCTGTCTACATGCTATCTTCTCCTAACGAACGCAAATCGCCTATCTGGGTCAACAGTCTGGCCTTCACGGCTTGTGCAGCCAGTGCTGTAAGCCAGGTGATCTAGTAGAGAAGGAAGAGGCCTGGTTGTCAGCGGTGTTCCGCCCGAATCGAGATCACATCCGTCAGTGTGTCGTCATTCTGGCAGGCGGAAAGTATTGGCGTTGCGCTCCACCACGCCAAAAGGTCGACGCGATGCTTGTCTGGGAGCCAGGCAAACAACCCAACGCCACACTGAAAGCCAATAGGGAAGGGGGTTCCTGACTACTTATTGATACCATCTGGTAGTACGAGGCTCAGGAGGTAGTTTTGCGTACTTGCATAGACAACTTGTCCACAGGCACATTGATAAGAGCAACAGCCAAGTCACGTGCAAAGTGCCTTAGCTGGATGGATCCACCTGTCCAGTGGTTTTGCTCAAGTACATAGTAGTACCTTAGCACCCAGCCTAAGGTCTCTGTCATTGTTTAATGTCAGTCTCACGCTTCTTTGCACGACGTTAGCTGTTTCAACCCTGCAACGACCCGGGCCTGTGAGGTTCTGTCCAGCAAGGCTATTGGGCTGCGTGGCCGCACACCTACCGCCACAAGAAAGGAGTAGTCAACAATCTTACTAAGATGTTGGTTCTTATTTGTGTATGAGCGGTCGCAGTCGTAGCTATTGCAGCGAGGAAAGAGTCCTCAAATGCTTCCACCGCGGGCAGAGCTGCTCATGTTCTCATTCCACTCTCAATTCATGAAGGCGGAGCTCATCTGGAGGAGCAGCATCTAACTATCATATGCCGTAGCGGAGTGGATCATTTGTCAGTAAGCTTGAGTCTGGCCCTGGGGCAAACATCTTGATCTTTTGGGCTGTTGCAAGACCAAGCATATTGAAGACTCCGCAGAGATGTGCAGGTTCTTAGTACGGACATGGCCCACACCTTTGGACAAGCCAAGTATTCGCGTGGCCTAATATATCTCAGGTCTACAAAGGCAAAGATCAAATCCTCCTCTCCAAACTGATTTTGGAGCCTCAGCATTCCATTCTCACTCAGTCGTACGACTCTCGACTGCGTCTGGTACGTGCCCTTCCAGTCTTCTCAGTATGACGTCCAACCAACCAAACGTTTCTTCCTCCAGGATCACCGCCGACCCCACAACGGCGATGGCTTCGGTATAGGGTACTACACCCCTCCCTCTCTGGGTCCATCGCCCTGCATCTTCACCTCCACCACCCCAGCCTGGAATTGCATCAATCTCTCTCGTCTCGCCTCCAAAACAACCTCCTCTCTGATATTCGCCCACGTCCGCGCCACAACCGAAGGCACCCTCTCAGACTCCAACTGCCACCCTTTCACTCACGGCAGTCTCATGTTCATGCACAACGGCAACATAGCCTGCTGGCGCCACGTGAAACGATCAGTGGCATTGAGCGTGAGTGAAAAATGGTTCCTGGGGGTGCAAGGAAGCACAGATAGCGAGTGGGCATTCGCTCTCTTCCTGGACTGCTTGGAGAAAGCAGGATACGACTCAGACAACGAGCAATACGCAACAAGCGGATTCGGGCATACAGTGCTTAGAAAAGCAATGCTAGAGACTATCAAGCGTATCAATCAGTTTGTCGATACAGCTCCATCAGAAGAGAGGACGGAAACAAGCGATAAACGGAGTCTTCTTAATTTCGCTGTTGCGGATGGGCATAGTGTGGTGTGCACAAGATACGTCAGCAGCGTTACTGACGAAGCTGCATCTCTCTACTTTTCATCCGGCACGAATTGGAAACAGGAAGGTGGCAAGGGGCAGTACAAGATGGAGCGAAGAGATAAAGGGGCGGATATCGTTCTTGTAGCATCCGAGCCTTTGACATTCGAACGAGGTATGCTCTGATGTCACCCCTCCACGTTCGCCCAATACGTAAACGGCCCTAACGTTGTTGGTGCATAGACAACTGGGTCACAGTTCCCACGAACTCCACTATAACGATCCACAAGCAAACAGTCATGATCCACCCCATCATCGATGAATACTACAACCAGAGCCCTTCCTACTCCAGATCGAACAACTTTGCAGTCAGCAAAGGCCTGGTGAGCCATGCACCTGGGGCTACGCAGAGCTTGATAGCGGGTAATGCAGAGAATAATGAGACTCGCGATGGTGAAGTTGAGGAGGTGTTAAGGGGAAAATTGGAGGAATTTAGGGTGTGACGTTTGGGTGGGCCCATACTCTGAGAGGAAGGCATCTGATACGGATAGTCGAACGGAGAAAGAGAGGTTTCCTAGAGAACGCATGTTGTCAGCAACGTAGAACTAGTGTTAGATACCCATAGGTCAATGGTGATGCAGCTGTTTTGTGTGCCTTTTCACACACTGCAGAGCATGGAATGGTCTCGGATGTAAGGGAACGAATCTATTTATGCGACCAATGATATTTCGTCGATTTTTTTAGATTCCATTGTTTAGGGGTATCATCATGACCTGACCGCCAGCGTCAAAGTCTCTATATGCAATCCACTAGAATCGATCTAAATCAAATTGCACGTTGACCTCCCACCTCTGGCCTCCAGCTCCATATCCGCCTCCTAATCTCCCTCTGACCAGACTGCACACCTTGTCCCTCAGCCTGCCCAGACCCTCCTCAGTCCCTCGGACCCTCAGCGTCAGACAGGCCATACATAGCCCATAATGCACCTGCCAGAATTTGGCTCCTTCGATTGCTGTGACGGAGGGGTCTGATTCGATGTCTCGCATTATGTCATTCACGTGGTTAGTATTGTCGTAGGACATGAGAAGCATGAAGCCTAGCGTTCGCACGAGACGGAAGCCAAGCACGCACATGCTGATGGCGATGGTGAGGGAAAGTGCGCGGTCAAGCCAGACGTAGATGTTTATGCTTAAAAGGGGTAGTAGTAACAAGAGTAGAGAGCAAGATATGGTAAGGAAATGGGAAGGGTTGGCGAGGACAGATGGCAGAGACTCGATCCAAGCGAATCGTAAAGCCTTGCCTATCCGAGCGTGATTTCCAAGAGCGAGGGCGGATATCAGAGTGGCGACGACTGCGAGAAGAGCTGCAAAATCAACCTCACCAGCAGAGACGCGCTCGTGGTCGTGGGCGTGGTGCGCTTCATGTGCGCCTAGATTTTCGAGATGATGTTGGAGATTGTGGGAGATGAGGTCTAGGCCCATGAAGAGAAGGAGGACCGACATTGCAAATCCAGCCAGGACTTCTGCGCGTTCGAGCCCGAAGGGGTGCCGTATCGAGGAGCGTTTCCAGACTTCGAAGTTGCCAAGGATGTCGACAACCACGCAGAGCATAGCCCCTAAGGAGTCGAAGAGGATGAGATGTGAGAGGGCTGTAAGGGCCAGTGAACCTTCCGCGCTCCAGAGAATAGAGGCTGCGATGCACATGTGGCCTACAGACCAGTAGAAACGAATGTTTTGATCTCGAGACATAGATTTTCGACATTCTTTTAGTGTGGGGACTGGGAGGGAATTGGGAAGAGCCAAAGGAGCGCGAGGTTCGGGCTCAAGGAAGTTGAAATGGGAGACGCTGCTATGTTTGTATTTATGACCTCTCCTTTGACCAACGTTCTACGCAATCAGATCAGCTGTCGTCGTTGTATGATACTCTCCAGGAGCTCCTAACCGATTTTGTGACCGATGCCTTAGGCATTGACAGAGGCTGAAAGTTGAACACGCCCTTGGCATCCTCCCCAGAAAGAGTACTCCTATAGCTCGTATTACTGTCGACCGACATGGGACTGTGTAGCGAATTCATATCCGCCGACCCCAGGGGAAGCGTAGCGCTTTGAAAGCCCGGTGAGGATATGGAACCATATCGAGCCGTTGGAAAGTTTTCGTCCATGGGCGACAAAGACGTGGGATCGAAGACTGACTTCGTTGGAGAGTTCTGGAACCGGTCCAGATCTGGTGGTGGAGTAGGGGTCCGCGGAGGCAGAGGTATGGGTCTGTCGTCCATGATCATAAAGCGATTGTCACCGCAGCAACTGCATGTCGTTGTCTCGTGACTTAAAGAAGCTGTTGCTTGCGTCTAGTACAGCTCGATCTTCGGTGGTAATATTTCTGAAATGGGAAGACCTTTGTCTGAACGTTGAGGTACACTTCAGGGGCTTGGCATGGAACACCGGAGTGCTCGGCGCTTTGCTCCGAAATCCCGAGACAGTTTCGCCTGGGCTAGAAGGACCAACTCATTAAGCTCGTGAGTTTTCCTGCGTAACATCAGAATCTGTTGATCCGGTTCTGTCTTCTTCGCCGTTGTTCTCATCCGCAATAAGCCTTCACGCATGACCGGCCTGTAGCCTTGCACCAAATCGTACGGTATGGAGGATCGAATGGTCAGCTCTAGAAACTGGCATGTGAAAGTGAAGGGATGGCGGGAGACGTAGGCATGGAGGATGGTCGCAGTACCGTCTCGAGCAATGACGCCAGCGCTGAAGCAAGCAGCCCTGAGCCAGAGGTTAAGCATACTCGAGAAAAGGGCCATGGAACTCGTTCAGCGAGTGGCCATGGGAAAAGTCTCTCAGGCAGCCTGTCTTCGTTCCTGTTCCAGCGCTCTCCCGACCAGAACCCGGCTTCTCCTATCAATGAGCCTTCTCCTGCGATAGTTGCCGCCTCAACCGCCATGGCAATGGCCGTACAGCAAAAGAGTGTCCGAAAACGGACAGGGTCGCTGCGGAAGACCGCCATTCTAGGTGGAGGAAAGTTGCGTACAGAGGGTAAAGAATCTAGAAACTCGCAGCCAGAGTCAGTCGACACGATCGTACTGCTCAATGGCTCCTACAAGGACCTAGGTGCCTCTTCTGCTCCCTCAAGCCCCTTCGATATACCCACGCCTCGTCCAATATCAAGCGTCCCGCCTCCAGTGCCTATGGTCACGCATCCAGTGCATGGCGACCCGTCTAAGATCTTAGCACAAGGAAGCGAAAAGCAAGTCTATGCGAATCTACAACGTCCTATGACTGCGAACTCTACCGCCTCGACTACCGACGAAGAAGAATCTCCGACCTCACCCGCACCTATGATCATTCCTCCTCTGCCTAAGAAGCCTTCAGACAGCTACTTTCCGCCCCAGGCGCGGCCTCTTCCTGCGCGTCAAATACCAAGCTCCCGCTCTTCTCCACTCGCATCTCTTCCGCCTACTGTGCCCTCTCCGCCTCCGTCAGAATGGGACTATTCCGAGACACGTTGGTGGGGTTGGATCATTCTCACAGTGACTTGGATCGTATTCGTCGTGGGAATGGGCAGCTGTTTTGAAGTATGGAGTTGGGCTTGGGACGTGGGAGAAACGCCGTATGCGCCACCGGAGCTTGAAGACGATCCCACATTACCGGTGGTTGGATACTATCCTGCTTTGATCATCCTTACAACAGTCATGGCTTGGGTGTGGGTCACAGTTGCCTGGGTGGGTATGAAGTACTTCAAGCATGCAAATATTAGTGGAGATGAAGAATAAAGGCCAGAGAGCATAGTAAGAAATACGGCAACATGTTAGCCCAGTTGGCAGCTACTGGAGTGATGGCCATCACGAAAGGGCGGCTAACAATTCCCACACAGCGAGTACATTTGCTATCCTCAGGAGCCTTTCGGACTCATTGAGGCGGCAAGCGTTTTTCACTAATGGCTGCGTGGTTCTTTGAGAAAAGGTTGCTAAGCAGGAAAGAGAACCTGATTATTATTTCACGCAGCTGACAGCAACGCTCATGGTCTCTCCATTGCTCCACTGCCAAGAAGGGCAACATCATTCATGCAGCACCCTTCCCAAAGGTCCAAGTGGACCGCGGTGTTCGACTCCTGGTTGTGCACACAGCGTGCGAATGAAGGTCTTCTGTGAAGGAAGTGGTAGCGTGATCCAGAGCACGGGCCGGGGCCCATTGTGGTGTTGACCTGGGGTGATGGCTTGTGCACCACGGTAGCAATCAAGGACAGTGAAGTGTGGCGTTCATAGGACTGATAATCAGGACAATGGGGCTGATGCGCGAGCGCTGGTAACTGCTGGCGTGCCCGGGCCGGCTCCTCGGGCGCGCGGGAGGCTCATGTGTTGGTTGGACAGATGTGGGTGTAGTGTGCCTGGGGTGAAGGTACAATTAATTCTGATCATCCAGCGGAGCACCCGGTTACTTGGCGTCGTCGCCAGGCACGGTAGGTCTTGGAAGATGGTAAGACCACCTATTCTATTGAGCCTGGATCCATAATGACACCTCACGGCGCGGAGTCCTTTAGCAACTTACTTTAGCAAAGCATTGACTCCAACTGCGTAAGCGAACTGACTAGCGAATTTCTTCCACTCACTCCTCGAAGAAGACAAGTTGAGGTGGAGCTAGAAGCGTAACTCCCATCATATTATAAAGTGGGAGTAGGGGAGATTGGGTAGTAGTCGGTTCTCGAACATGTGCTGGGCATAGTATACTAATCATGCCATGCCACACAGGGCAACTCGGAGACCACGATGCAAACCCCAAATCGCACAAATTCCACTCTACTCTGGGCTCCGTTGATGGTGTACCGGTGTCGGCGAAGTTGCACGGCTGAAGCTTTGCTAAATGCGAGTCATGCCTTTTTTTGTGTGCATGAGGATCGAGCCTTGATAGATTGCCTGCCGACTCTTCGCTCGCTGCTCCACCAACATTTCGGCAGGCGCTTTTTGCACTTTTCCAAAGCAACCCAGGTCAGCACAGTCTCCTTTGGATACCTCCTCGAATGGGCATACAAAGTTTCAGCGTTCGTGAGAATGTCATGCCGGTGTCATGCTGTGTGAGCGTGTCAACAGCCCACCTTGGTACGATACCCCACCAAGCCATCACTGCTGTATACACACACATTGTAGGATGTTGGGGACTTAATTTGCTTTCTACCCCAACATTGTACCTGGCCTTGCTAAGGAGCTGGGAAAGCCATGCGATAGCAGAGTGTGTTTCCGCCACTCACTTCTTATCTTCGGATTCGAGAACATTGTTGCTCCTTGGCTTTCCTGTGAGGAGCAAATTTCCTCAGTTCGCGATCGAGTCAAGCAGCATGGGGAAGGTCATTTCTCACTTCGGATGAAAACCGCTTCGTCCTCGTCCCCGTGTAGGTTGTCACTGACTTGGGTCTATCTCAATGAGAATCAATATCAGACGGTGCATATCAGCTAAAACACTACTACATCTGATACACCAAGCCTTCTTCAGCAGCGACCCGCCCTTGACAGAGCCTTGTCCAGCCCTCCTCTATTCCACCAGCTCCAGATATCCCTTTACCCCAAACAATCCGCATATCAGGTATACTACGCTGACGAGTACGTAACCACTGGTCCCATAGTGGTTCCACAGATTCAAAGTAAGCTTTTGCACCACGACATTCTATTACCCTGTCTTGGACGCCTGATGTATTATACTGAACTTTGCCGAGCCTGATCATTGCCTCTCTCATTGCCAGTTGCTCTTCGTCCGTATAGACCTGCCGCGTAGATATAAGCAACTGTGATCGGTAAGGACATGATGAGAGCAGTGGGACTTGCCTTCTGCTGATTACCAACTTGAACGACAACTACATTGAATTCTTCTAGCGTACTGTGATTCTTGATGGACTCGAGCAGCTGGTCTAACGTATTGTCACGTGCACCAAAATCCACTATGATGATTTTGGATGCTGTCCGTCCAGCCATCCAATTCAAAGATTCGGGAACCTCGGAGTAAGAAATTGTTCGTGTTTGAAAGGATGACTGCAAGTTCTCTGCTGCCTTTGAGATGGGCTCTGGTGAGGAGGTGACCTGGAGTAGCCCCAATGGTCCCGATAAGTTCGGTCTCTGAGATAGATGGTATGCGAACGAACGAGCGGTTTTGGATGACGCAGACAGAGTGCTGAGGATTGCAGACGAGAGGTCCGCATCCGCAGTAGTCCAGCTGACGTCTGCACCCAAAGGATGGATCGGCGGATGTGATTGTGGGTTTGGTGAGAAGACGTGCTGGTTGAGAAGATAAGCACCCTCCCAGACACCACGAAAGAGAGCATTCCAAGCCATACGCTCCAATTCATGTTCTGCGAATCTGGGCGAGGAAAGCGAGATAGGGGGTTGGGATTGTTCGATATAGCGATTGTACGTGTTCATGAGTTTCTGACGACGGCCGCTAATTTCGATCCAGTGCCCTTTGGGTTCGGTTGCTTTGAGTCGGAGGTCGGTGGGTACGGTTGATGTAGGCCAAAACCCCCATATGACGGTCCCGGGTGGCATCGAGGTGGAGCTTTCAAGGACGACGGCATAGCCCCACGCTGGTACGATACCCCAAGTTGAGATATCATTGTAAGGGGCTGGAGAAGTGGTAGGGACGTGATAGGTGTCCCACCTGAAATTGCCAAGGTCAATAACAATAGCTCGATAGGGTGCAAAACAAAGCTGCACCAAAATGGAGAATGCAACAGGGGCCAACAGTATTTGCAAGCGCTAAGGGTGGTTGCACAACGCACCAGTGCAGAAAATGGCCTCCTCGAGCGTAGCTGAGATTATTCGAGGTCAGGCTGACCAGCAAAGTGCGAATTCGAATGGATGACGGGGGAAGCTCTACAGCGGGAGAGGAAGGTATCTGGACAGTAAAAGTAGCATGCTCTTGATTGTTGATCTTCGATACAACATGAACAAACGCATCCATATTCTACCTAGTGAAGGTATGGTCCAAGCGGCTGCTGGGTAAGCACTCGGGTAAATCATCAACTCATCGAATCATCAAATCATCACTGAAGGGGCTATTGTTCCGGTATTTGGGAGAGGGTGCTGGAGCTGGAGCTCCCCGTGCTCCCCTCGTGCGAAGGCGCATCGGAGCGAGAGGGGCCGAACAGATTTCCCTGCCTCAAAAGATCCCGCTCTTGCCTACCGTACTCCACACTACATACGACCTGCAGCAAAACTCGAATCCCATCGCATTTCTTCAAAATCCCACACACGATAACAATGGTCCGACGGTGACCTGGCCATGGGCGTTGAGGGCGTCATCTTCTGAGATCAACAAACCCAGATACGCCATTGGCACGCCTGGTCATCCCCTCGCCTAGCAAAGTCGACTATGTATCCACACAACCCACGAACGCTACCTCAACTTCAACAATGCTTCCTCCCAGATATCAAGTACTCTCAGAAGGCTACCACCTCTTTCACCCAGTTCGACTCGATCGTTGTCGCACTTTCCTCTGTCCTCTTTACTCAATATCTACACTCAAACCCCGCCAGAAGTACTGCAAAAAGCTTGCTGCCGCAGATCCATGCCGTAGAAACACGCGAACCGGCCTATCTTGCCTTGGGTGCTGTAATGCTTGGCTCAGGAGCAGCCGGCTCCTTCGCTCTAGCGGTCTGAGAGTCAAGCCTAAGAGAGCAAGACGAGTCTCGTAAGCATAAATGAGCGAAGCATACTTCAGGACTAGATCGGGCCTGGGAGCTTGTAGCACTAGAACCTTTGGATCTGCATCGAGGAGTAAAGAGAGGGAGAAGGGAGAGTGTGTGTCTTCGCCTAACGAACTTGGCCTTGCCGAAGCAATGTAACTCATTATAGCTACTCGCACAGCTTCTCGAGCCTCAGCAATGTTACCAATACGATTGCTTTCTTGCATGTCATGCCACCGTCGCCAATATCATACTGCCGAAATTCCCCGATCAGCTTGCCTAGGATTTATGGCGGTAGCGATGGATCTAACCAAAAGCTGGTCCGCATTAGGTTTGACGGGTTTGAGTCCTCAACAACTCTGTAAGGAGAGCCTGATGCTTTGACGACGACGCCTTTCATGGCTTGGTAGGGAAGGCATGTTGCTGCCATGTGCCTTTGGGCTACCTATCGTCCAAGGTTAATGTTCAGCTGTGAATGAGCAGATAGATAGATGCCGCACATACAAGCTCTATTTGCAATCGGTAGTGCCATGCCGTACTTGGGCCGGAATTAGATACCCCGGGCCACCGCTTGCGTCCACCAGTGGCATCAAAACCCTAGAGAAGGGCTGATGCTATCTTGTCGTACTATGTGCTCATGTCCCCATCTTCAAGCGAGCACTTACCCTCATACAATGCCGGTAACCCCAATCAGATGCAATGGATTGAACTATGCGATTGACCAGGCCGGCCAGCTACCAGAGTATTTAGCAGGATGGTCAGCAGATAAGCTGCTATGCAGAGGCGAAAGTGCATACATGGAGGAGAAAGCATATCGAGAAAACCCTGTCACTTCATTCCTAGAAATCGATAACTTTCTAAGGTAGCCTTGGAATATTATGGTCAATACGCGCGAAGGTACGTTGACACGCGTAACAGGACATTCACTGGCAGGGCTTCCACCATCACATTAGTCGAATCACAAAAATCTCTCGCTCTTTCTTTCGGTTGGCATCAAGCCACAGTCCAGACGCCACAAAGTTCTGCAACTAAATGTTGGATGTGCGCGATAAAGACTTTTTTCTGGAGGAGGTAGTCTTGGCCGCCGACGCGTTGCCGGACGATGTCTTCCGGACCCTTCTATCAGACATGTTTCTTGGGGAAGGAATGTGAGCCATGGTTCTAGGCGCATAGCGCTGCTCCACATCTGCCATGCACGAACGAATGGTATCGTACGCGTTGGTCTTGACCAGCTCGATAGCGTTATGAACACAGCGGCGAGCTTCGTCGTATTGACCACCCCTCTGATTATTCGGGGACCAAGTCTCCATAACGTTGCCATAGTAGCTGACCTGACCGGTCTCTGAACGAGTGGCCCAGTAGTATGATAGCTGTATACTTTCTGGGGTGAGTTGCAAGCTGCAAACGTGAATCTTGTTGAAGAAGTCTGCTTCTTTCGCGGCCGCTCTCATGAGCTCTCGTAAATTGGACAGCATGATAGCTGCATTGTGCAAGTTCTGTAATTTAGCTACTCGCAAGCTACCTCCATCGCCTTTGACTTCTGCTGTGAAGAGAGGCGAAGAAAGTTTGTTGGTAGAGACCACAGGACATTGAAATACGCGAAGATTCTTGGTAGCTCTCATATAAGGGAATATCGCGGAGTTCCAGCCAATTGTGAGATCCGGCTTTGGCGTTGTAAGGCTTGGTTGGATATCAGGGTCGAGAGCAAGACAGCCATGCCAGAGTTGGTCTGTAGCGATTTCTACCTGGTCGCTCGACTGGAGGCCTTCTAAGGGTACGCACTTTGGCAGAATTTGGGATACTACATCAGGTTCACCACTGATTCGTGTGAGAAGGTACCGAACAAGATCGGCTTCTCCTGTCGGGGACGCCCTCCTTTCCATGTCGGCAAACACTGCCATCTCGATATCGCTCACATCCTTGGGAATGTTTTCGGGCTTGCCTTCGTAGAAGAATATATATCGCTCATTCAGCGCTGCCTCGTAGGATGTATCATAAGCATTGATAGATACTTCCGTGCCATCGGATGCTCCAGTAATTTCAGAGGTCATTGCAGCGGCTGAGTGAAATCGACCCGAGTTGTCGAGAAGCTGAAGTGCTTGCCTGGTGAGGGGGGCGGGCTGGCTTTGTTCTGGAGCTGCTGTCCCTCGATGATGACCCTGCAACGATTGCTCTTTTTCGGTTTGCTGTAGGGAATCGGCACCGTCTAGATTGGTGACCGCCTTGCTGTTCGATATGTATTCAGCAGATTGGTTGCTCGAGAGATCCGTAGTACCAAGTGCCCGTTTCCGGGACCTGGCTTGACTTCGAGTGACTCGCTGATTTCGAGATAACGCTTCTTGATTAGCTAGCGTTCTGTTGCCTCCGTTTTGTGCAGAAGACCGGCGTCGTTTTCGAAGAGAAGTACTGTGACAATCTTCGACATCTCTCTCTACAGCCATTTTCTTTTTATGTTGAGTGGAGACCAGCTGAGGGAGAGCTATGCTAGCACACGTAGGACGTTAAAGTGGTCCGCTGCTCCAACCGATGTTCGGAAATGAACCTTGATGTCGTTTCAAGAGCTCAGCTCTATCGATTTTGATGCTTGGACTATATCCACGCATGGTTTCAGGTCTTTGTGACGGTGAGTGTTTCAACCAATTCTCTTTGGCTAGAAAGAGCTCCGCAATCAAATTAGCCCAAATTTCCAAAGTGGTGTATCAAAACATCATGAGATGGTCCAATGAATTGGCGGCAAACGACATACTCGAATGAGGTTGCATCGTATAAAACAGTGGAAGGGATGACCTCCACGTCTCAAGATGCTCAAAATGCCTGATCATTCTTTCATTCAAGTGCATATGCACCTGAGCCGCCAGAGAAGCAGACTAGTCCTGCTCAGACTAGCTCTGTTAGCCACTAGATTAAGTAAGAATAATTGATTGCCGCTTTTATTCTTAAAAAGGAGCAACAATCACTCATGTAAAAGTAGGTTCAATAATGTTTTGTTATTTGATCTAGAGGATGGCGTTGCAACGGTCTGGTCGGTACACAAGACAGAATTCTCTCATAGCTATCAAGTGCCTTGGCTGTCTAATGAGTACCACACATTCGTGCCAACTTCGTCTGCATGCGATTCAATATCTCCACTTGATCTTTATCTCATCAATATGTGATTGGTCAATATTGTGAGTATGACAAAGATGAGCAAACTTGTGCATCATCGCTGCTTGCCCTGTCTGTGGATTTGGCTTTGACCGTTACCAGAGAAAGGGGAAGGCGAGCGAACAGTGAGGAGTACAATAAACCAATGGAACGACAACACGTTCCTCGGATCGCGGACGACAATCAGTGTCACTTCACAGAGACTTCTGACCACATGGCCTATGACCAAATTGGCACATCGCACTGGATACTTGGGAAGAAAGACGGCAGTGACGTTTAACACCGATCATATGTTTGCCTCTACAAAGCTGCATCAAATGGAAAAATCAATAGACTAAGAGAGTTACGAAGGAGAAGAGAATCACTATGAATTCCTTACAGTACTTGGGTATGCCCAATAGTGTGGTGTCGACCTACTGCACGTTCAACAGCAGCCAGCTCTGGAGGTATTTAGGCTGGGTGGGACTGCCGAAAACCGGCAGGATTTGATCAGTTGCCATTTCTCTATTGCTTTGAAGAGAGTAAGACCAATATTCAAGCAACCTAGAAGAGCAGTATATGCACCGAAGAGGATAGTCGCAGGAATCATTTGCTTGAGCCAATCGGCAGTGCGGGATCAGCGACATCGAGTTGGACTTAAAGCCCATTGCTGGGATGTAGCTGATACGAATAAGGATTCTAGCCGATTGCGAAGTCGGTGATCTCCAATGCGATCCTTCGTACAAGGTCATAGTAGAATGGATCGATGATGAGATTTCACTGCAAGAAGAGCAGATCGGAAAGCAACGCCATGTCCGCACGGAGTCACGAGCGGAGCTTTTCAGTGGACACGGAGGGATTGACACCTCCAGGGGTTTCGATGTTACAGATACACCCGTGACAGCGAGTATAATCGGTTCGACCTGGTCCTCAATTGTCCTTCTTCGATTTCTCAAATTTGTGAAGTTGTTTCGTTGCGTCGAATGCTTGACGCCATCACTGGATGGGAACACCGGTCACCTCTAGATATCAGAATACCAGACACCTGGAAAACATACCAGCCACTTGGCACCCCGCCACATAATTATCAGCCATCTTTATCCGGCCTGTCAGGCCCATGAATCAATCCAACCTTCAGTACCTCCGTATCCAGTCAAAATAATTCAACACTAGAAGCCCAATTTCAAGCCGCCTTCGATTTTATCTCTTCTTTCCTGGGATATCGTAGGGTAGGCTGCATAGAAACGTCAACTCCTCGAAGGTGGTGATCATCCCTCATGGGAATAT
>JAABUL010002573.1_pt1 | contig 29539 bp, 45 predicted proteins | sample 5559151 | NCBI WGS metagenome assembly JAABUL01 (sample SAMN10711876, study PRJNA513368) | rock metagenome | isolation source: Antarctica rocks | place: Antarctica: Victoria Land, Pudding Butte sud
TGGCGTAACGCCATCAGACTACCACAGTCACTTCGCAGATTGTCTTTTTCATTTGAACAGTCAACCACAACGTGGCAAGTGATTGAAACCCTAAACCCTAAATCCTAAAGCCTGGCACGCACAGAACCAGCCCGCATAAAAACCCCTGTGCTTGCTGGTGAGAGTGGGAGGCGCTTCCTGTGCACCAGTGCCAGGCGTGCTGGTGCTGTCGGAATTCGCGGGAGCGGCGCAGTCCCTGGGCGCGGGCGCCATCCTGGTCAACCCCTGGAACATCACCGACATGGCCGCCGCCATCGAGGACGCGCTCACCATGTCAGAGCAGGTGCGCGCAGGGTCTCAGGTCTACCTCAAGCTGCAAGGGTGAAACGCAGTGGACGTGCGTGCCTTCTCATGCGTGCCTTCTCAGTCTGCTCTGGCTCGCCCCATGATCGTCGGCATTTCATTTTGTCATAGGAGCGGCGGGAGCGCCACCGGCAGAACTACATGCACATCACCATCCACACCAGCCAGACGTGGGCGGACACCTTCATCTCCGAACTCAACGACACCCACGTGGAGGCCGAGCTGCGCACCCGCCACATCCCCCCCCTGGTGCGAGGTCGTCACGCAAGCCCATGCAGCCTATGCGCTCCTTTCCACCAATCGCAGAAGCAGCGACACCAACGCGGAGGCCGGGCTGCGCACCCGCCACATCGCCCCGATGAAATACTGGCATACGTGCTGTGTTTCCCGCTTTCCAAACTGAATGCTCAGCGGCACCCACGTCACGGCCGACCTGCGCACCCGGCACGTCTGCGCCTGGTGCGCGCTGACCGCGACTCTCTTTGCTGATGATGCTGTCGTGGATATGACCTCGTGCACAAGCCCCGGCGGAGCTCCTGCTATGAGGCAGTCTCCAGCCGGGTCTCCAGCCGGTCTCCAGCTGCCCTGTCCCCAGGTGTGGCAGGATGCTGCATCGGGGATGAGCTGCTGGGCATGGGGAGCAGCGACAGCAGCCCCGTAGAGTTCATCAGCAACCATCATGCTGGTTCGATCCTAATTCCTGCACACAGCAGGTGCACCAGGTTACCTTGGCAGAACCTGGTACCTGGGAGTAGTTTTCCTAATTTTCGGACAACTGCACTGGGCCGCTGGAGTTCAAAGTGGTAGTGCAGAAGGGAGACGTCCCAGGCAAGTATCACAATATTAATTGTGATTTATTTTTATTTTTATTTTTATTTTTATTTAAATATCATTTTATCAGGTTTGTTTTTAATAATAATATTATTATAATTATCAGGTTCACCAACGACTGCTTCTAACTGCTTCAGGTGTTGCACACAATCGGTCCGCAGTTGGAAGTGGAGGAGGCAGTGCACAAGTAACCAGATTGTAGCCCGACTCCATGAACTCGAACCCAAGGAAGTTCTGCTGCTACACCTCCTTCCTTCATGACCGAGTCTTGCCCTGTGAGAACTGCAGCTGGACGTGGAGGAGGTGGTGCACGAGTACCAGGTCGCGGCCAAGCGGCTGCTGGTGTTTGGCTACAATGCAACTCTCACGACAGGGGCGGACGTCCCCCGCCAGCCCAAGCGTCAATTTGACAGCCTCACGGTGCGCACAGTCTTCGTTTCCTACCAATCTCTACTATTTTTTTCCTACTAATCTTTCCTACTAACCTCTTTTAGTCTGTCGGCTAGCGCTCACCACGGGCGTTGACGTCCACCGACAGCGCAAGCTCCCCACTGCGACGACCTCACGGTGAGCTAACGAGCCCTGCAGTGCGTCTGCTCGGTCGACTCAAAATGCTGCGACCAGTGTGCTTGAAGCATTTTACGTCACCAGGGGTAGAATCGTAGGGTTTAGAGTAGCTTTCTGCAGGCGTCTGTACCGAGGCCGTGTGCAGACAGTCAACTCGTGCCAAACAGATCTGCAGCCACAAGCAAAAGTGAGTTTGTTACACGCAGTCGATGACACGCGTAAACCCACAAGGATTTGTTACACGCAGTCGATGGCGCGCGTGAACCCGCAGACATACAACAGCATCAAGGGACTCGCAGAGGACCCCAACACCGTCATCGTCATCTTCAGCGGCTCCGCCAAGGTGCAGGGAAAACTCACTGACAATTGCAGTCTGTCCACCTGTGCAGGCCACTTTTGACAAGTCACCGTCATCGTTGCGTCCCTGCGGCAGCTGGTTCAGGCGCAGGCAGGTGTCGGGGTTTAGGGTTTAGGGTTAGGGCGAGCGCAGCCCTATCCAGGTTCAACCAACCTTGCAGCGAGACCATGCCTGTCGATCCTATCCTATCCTATCCTATCCTATCCTATCCTATCCTATCCTATCCTATCCTATCCTATCCTATCCTATCCTATCCTATCCTATCCTATCCTATCCTATCCTAGCATAGCCTGTCCTATCCTACCCTATCCATGCCTGGGCCAGATGGAGGAGGCTTCTGACGGCAGCGCCTCCTAGACTGTCAAGTATTGGCAACCTACAACTGTTGTGACCTGCAGCATACACTCCTGAATACGCTCGCAGGACCAGCTGGAGGAGACGTTTGGCGCGCTGCCAGTGTGGCTGGCCGCCGAAAACGGCATCTTCATGCGGCCGCCGCCCGCCGCCTCCGAGCCCAAGCCGGTGCGTGGCTTGACTTGTTCTGACTCTCTTGCATACCAAATCGGCGGTTTAGGGTTTGGGTTTAGGGTTTAGGGTTTGCTTGCTTGTCGTGTTCAAGTAGTTGTGCAAGTACCCAGGACACTAGCAGGTCGCCAGCGGCACCCAATCCTGCATTGTGTTCATGTATGAAACGTCAGAGGCGCGATGCCAGGAATAGTCGAACACCAGCGCCCCCGCCTCCACTCTTTCGTCTTCCCACTCCTCCAGCTGCTGTCGTAAAGAGGGCCATATGGCATCATGGTATGCATAATACAAGTGATGAAATTGATTGGCGGTAGAAGTTAATTAAAAACAACGAACGCCAGCTGATTAGGGACACCAGCAGCACCGCCTCCACAGCACCCACTCCTGCTATCCGTGCGAGATGATGTGTCAGTTGAGCGATTGTGCTGATTGTCTAAGTGCCAGAGATCGCGTCGTGGGCCGTGCCTGTCGCATGGCATGCAGGTCAGGCCGCCACTGCTTCGTGAAGAGCCTGGTTCGACTCTTCAGGTTGATGGCATGCGCATGGAGTTCAAGATCCGGAGACCAGCATGACGTTCTGACGCTTCAACGCATGCTGCAGCCCGCAACATGGCAGCTCGCGACAACATTCGCCCTGCCTGCCGTGGTCCAGAACGACAGTGCTACTGCCAAGGAACAGGACTGACGCGGCAGGAGTGGGTGCCGCGGCAGGAGAAGGAGTGGATGGAGGCGGTGATGCTGGCATTCGACTTATTTGCCGGAGCGCTGTTTTCTGACTGCATCACATGTACGATGCAGGAGTGGGTGCCGCTGGTGGACGTGAAGAGGAAGGAGTGGATGGATTCGGTGGCGCTGGTGTTCGACTACTTTCGGGAGCGCACGCCTCGCTCCTTCGTGGAGCCGCGGGAGGCGTCCATTGTGTGGAACTACAGGTCCGCCGACATCGAGTTCGGCCGCCTCCAGGTCGGGTTAGGGTTTAGGGTTTAGGGTCCATGTCCAGTCCTCCCAACTGCCCTGCTGCCATGTCGTTGTTACATAGACGTTTGCGGCCAACTTGTCATGCGATGCTGTGTTGTGTGAACTTGCAAGTCCGCCGACATCGAGTCTGGTCGCCTGCTGGTGCGATGCAGTGTGCGGTTTTGTGATGACTGACGGTAGTCAAGCATGCAGCTCCGGCAGCCGCGCCGATTCGCAGCGTTTTCACTCGCATGCAGGCGCCTTGGCCGTTTGTCAGCAGTGGGCACCCACACCACCGAACACCACTTGTCAGGACGTAGTTATACGCGCATTAAGGCTCTGCCGCGACGTGAAAGCTGCTGCATGGTGACGTGCCGTCCACACTCGTCCTTCCGACGTCATTGACGTCATCTCATGTGTTGCTCACTCCGCAGGCGCGCGACCTGCTGCAGCACCTGTGGACGGGGCCCATCAGCAACGCGCCGGTGGACATCGTCCAAGGCTCCAAGTCGGTGGAGGTCCGCCCTGTCGGCATCTCCAAGGTGCGTGGCCGGTGCACATCGGAACTGGCCTATAAAAGCAGGGAATAGGGATTGATAAGGCTCCAAGTCGGTGGAGGTCCGCCCCGCCGGCATCTCCAAGGTGCGCTACGGGGTCAGGGCTTGTGTCATCCAGGCTGTAGTGGGGAACCGTCCTGTCCGCAGCACCTCGGTGCACGCGGCCGGTGCATGGCCCAGGCCCGAGCGAACTCAGGGTGTATCAGGCTCTCAGTCGCATGTTCGCCCCGGCGGCACCTGCAAGGTGTGCAGCTGGCTGACGTGTGCCCTATGCACCCACGGTGATTGACAACAATACGAAGCCACCTAATAGAGTGTGGGCGGCCGTGAACCTAAACCCTAAACCGTAAACCCTGTACCGCCCGCTCCTATGTCGCAGCACCGCGCGGCGCCGCCTCCTGGTCGCGCCAGGGTAGCTGCAGAACACTGAATTTCTGCTTTCCCAAATGCGGGGCATCGCGGTGCAGTCGATGTCCGTCCTACATTCATCTAATCACGCCCCTAAACCCTAAACCCTAAACCACCTAACCTCCAAGACCTGCCGCAGGGCATCGCCATGCAGTCGATACTGCATGCGATGGTGGAGCAGGGCGGCGCCCCAGCCATCGACTTCGACTTCGTCCTGGTGGTCGGCCACTTCCTCACGCGCGACGAAAACATCTTCACCTTCTTCGAGGTGCGGCCTTGGCAGTGTTTGGCAAATGGCGGTCTTGCTCGACATCTGACATGTGCCGCCTGCATGTCATGGGGCAGCTACCGGCGCATGACCGTAAAGCTCTTGGAGTGTGACATACAGCTCAGCCCTCTAGGTTCAGCCTCTAGGAATCTTTCGGTAAACTGAACACAGCTTTTCGGGCGCGGCTTCGGAATCCGTACTTGTGGCAAGCGCGCAGACTTTGGTCCAACGCTGCTGCATCTCGAGTTTGTTCACGATGGTAGCGTGATTTGCTCTGCAGAAAAGGGGTCTGCAAAAGCGGCACTTTCGGATGAGAAATCTGGCCTGTAAGCTGGACTCACGTCATATGGTGCTGAAGGGCGAGGCGGGCGTGGCGGCGGCGCTGCAGGTCGTGCCCAGCTCTGCAGTCGGCGTCCCAGCTTGGACGTGATGCATGACAACGTCTTCTGCTGGCGTCTCCTGGCAACGTCTTCTAGCGTGTTCCTTCCCTTTTTGTGCCTCACAAGGGCGGACGGTGCTGGAGGGGAAAGCGGCATGGCGGCGGTGTCTCCGTCATGGGCTTCATATGGACGGTCTCGCCGCTCTCAGATTACTGCCTCATCATCTATACCGACGACCAGTACCCTCGTCTCGTGCGCAGGGGCAGACGGTGCTGGAGGGCAAGGCGGGCATGGCGGCTGCACTTTCGGTCATGGGCAGCTCCGCGGTCAGTCTGCCGGCGCTAGCGGCGCTGCCGCATTCTGGCCCTTCCATGCACCGCCCGAACGAGGAGGCGGAGTCGGGCGTCGACTCCGGCGGCGCCCCCAGCATCCTGCACCCAAGTACGGCCAGATTGTGGGTTTAGGGTTTAGGGTTTAGGGTTTCGGGTTTAGGGCTTTGGGCGGACATGTGGCACCACAGTACTCGTACTGAACACAGGGCCTGGCGAAACGGCAGACGAGGCCGCCGAACCCGGCAGCAACACCGGCATAGTGCACCCAGGTGCAATGAATTCGTCGAAAAATCGAAAAATTGTTCGTGGATTATTTTCAATAACTATAAACGATTTTGACGAAATAACAAACGCTAATTCCTTTACACAACAAGGTAATAAACAAAGCAAAACGACCTCAGAAATCGAAATCCTTTCTCTTTTATACAAGCTAATGAAAATAATAGAGAGAGTTTAGTTTTAAAATTTGATCATGCTTTTAATTATTACCATACCATAAAAAAATCAAGCAATAAATCTATGTGCAGTTTTTTAAAATTCTGTGCAGTTTTTTAGGTGATCTTTTCTTCTAAAGCGGGACTCTATAGGCATGAATTCGTACATCTGAATGCGATTTTTATAGTACCACGCATGAGGCGGAGTCGGGCGGCAACACCGGCGGCAGCGCCAGCATCCTGCATTCATCAATGCCACGGTTGAAATTATGGAGCCGGTCAGCAGCAGCCTCATTTCGGAACCTGGCCGAAAAGGCAGCTCATTTACTGAAATAATTGCATGGTCCTGCTGGCTGGGGCTTGGCCACGTGCACATGGAAGGGGGGCTGTGGGGTGCTGCCGTGTCGACCATATCGATGGGGCACATGTTCCGATGGCTTCACAGCACATTCAGTGTGGCGGGTCAACGGCAGCCTCCACCGAATGTATAGACACAGCGCGATTCCCGACCATGTCACGAGGCTGGTCATGCCTCCACCCGATGCTCAGCACATTCGTGACTTTCCAGGCGGCGAGCCGCCAATCGCCAGCCCGCTGGCGGGGGCGCCAGGCTTCGTCAAGGCAGCATTTGCAGCGCCACCGGCGGTGTCACCGCCGAAGGCTGGGCCCCTGGCGTCCGTCGCCGAGCACAGCAACGCAGCGGCGGCGCTGGCGCGGGAGAACGGCCTCGCCTCGGTGCACGGCTCGGCAGCGGCGGCGGCCGCCACCTGGGACGGCAGCGGCGCCGACGGCAGCATATCCGCCGACGGCAGCATATCCGCCGCGCTGGCGTCGGCGCTGGAGCTTTCACCGGCGGAGCAGCGGGCGGTGGCAGAACACCAGGCGGCGGTGGTGGCCGTGCAGGCAGCCGCCAGGCGTGTTGCGGAGCAACACGCCGCGGCAGAGGCAGCAGCGGCGGGCGGCGGGCTGGCCGGCCGGGCGCCGCCGGCGCTGCAGCTGAAGCAAAGCTCACCGCCGGACATGCAGCCGGGCACTGCCAGCGCTACAGGGGGGCCGCCGCCGCTGTCGCGCTACAGCATGCTGGCGGCACTGGCGCCAGGCGGCGTGGATCCGACGGACGGCGCGGGCCCGCTCACCCTGGAGCGCGACAGCATGCAGGTGAATCACTGGACAGAAATATTCCGACCTCTGGCAACGCCCAACCTTGTGCGGCTGCATCGCGGCCGAGGTAGCCGCCCATGCCGGGACGCGCAGCATCCGCTGCGGGTTGCAGTGGTTTTGGTCGACCGCTCTGCTGCGGGACTTTGGAAGGCCGGTCAGCTCCTGAAACGGCCAGCTAGGCCATCGGGGCATGGGGTAAATAATCAGTGCTGACGCCAACTTGACCGATCTACTGCTTCAGTACGTATGGTGTGGCCAGGCGGTAGGAAACCCTAAACCCTAAACTTCTGTCTCACCACTGTCTAATCACACGTGCACACTTGTCTGCCACTTTAGGGTTTAGGGTCTGCTTTAAATGCCACTGGATGCCACAACCAAGTGCCATGGCCAGGTGCCTGGTTCAAGCGGTGGATTGCGCCACTGCGAGCTTCGTGCAGGAGAAGCCAACAGCGAACATCCGAGTGAGCTCGCATGCTGAGTTTCCTGCCCTCCATTACAGAAGGTAGGGTTTAAAGTTTAGGGTTTCCGACACGGCCAGCGTCACAAGCCTGGGCGGCGCCTCGGCGCAAGCGCGGAGCATCCAACAGTCAGCTGCAATCACTGACATTTGAGAACTCCGGTCTTCCCCCACAGGAGGCGCCGAACCTGCACCAGTAAGGGTTTAGGGTGTAGGGTTTGCCGCATGCCGATTCACACGCCTCAGCATGGACGCCACTACTCAACAGGCAGCTGCAAACGCCGATTGTTGATCATTATCCACAGGCGGCGCCGTCCCACATCATTCCACATCATTATCCACAGGCGGCGCCGATTGTTGATCGTTATCCACAGGCGGCGCCGATGCTGCACCGTGACGGTGCCGCCAGCCAGGGCGGCGCTTTGGCGCGGACGCCCACCCCGCCATCCAGCGTCCCGCCCAGCCCCGCGGCCGGCAGCTCGGCGGCGCGCGCCGCCTTCACCTCCAGCGACCTGCCATACAGCCAGCACATTCGGCAGCAGGCGGCCGCGGCGCCGAGTCCGTCGGCGCACTCGGCGCCGCAGCAGCCGTTGCCGCGGCTGCCGCCGCGGCGGGCGCCGCTGCCGGATGGCGCCCCCCGCCTCAATCAGTTCCCTCGAGGTGGGCTGTGTAAACCCTAAACCCTTGAAGCTTCCCTGTTCTGCCTGCGCTGATGCTCCCCTGGCTTGCACCCGCCCTTCGGTCAGCGTTCCAACGGTTGCCGACTGCACGGCGGGCCGCGGCTGCTCTGCTTCAGGGCGCATGGCGCCTTGCTTCTGTGCCCGGCAGGGTTTAGGGTTTAGGGTTTGCGGCTGTGACGGATCTCGAGCAGTGGGCGTGCTGATGAAGCTTCCTGCTTCCCGCATGCGCAGGCGACGGGCGATTACCTGGGGACCACGCGACGCCGCCCATGGGAATCCCCGGCAGGTGTGCAGTCCCACTGGAAGGAATCCTCTTCACGCTCTCTAGTTCCAGGAGTTGGCTCAGTTAGCCGCATGCGGCCCTGCCACACCCATGGCGGCCTGTCATCGTCAACTCTGAGCATCCAGGAGCCCCACCGGCCGGCCCTAAACCCTAAACCCTAAACCCCATGCCTCATCTGTGTACTGGCGCAGAGATGGACGGCGGCAAGTGTCGTCCTCATCTTGCTTTGTAACTTCGATGTAACTTCTATGTAATTTCGATGCTGATCTCTGGCGGGCACACCGCGGGTCCGCCCAGATCAAGGATCGCAACGTTCACATCTAGCAGGGCCAGCCATCGCACCGCTGGGTGCCGACTCGCGAGCACCACTATTGCATCATATGAAAACCCGTTTAAGAAATGGAATTTTTTTTAAATTTACATAGTTTTTATAAAAGAAACAGTTTTTCAATAAAAAGGCCTGAAAACCCGTCCGCCCGCGCCTGCAACATGTGGCTGGCCCTGATGCAGCAAGCCTACTGAGTGGTTGTAAGTTTGATTAACTCTAATCTTCGGGTCCAGTATCGCTTTGGACCTTTCCAGCCAAGCACTGCCATTGCCGGCCCAGTTGGCGATAGTTGACAATTAGTTGACAGTTGGCGATAGGCATAGCGACAGGCTGCACTCCCTGCCGCAATCCGTCTGAACCCTGCCCAGACCCTAGTGAGTTTGAGTTTTGATAGCAAGCTTTGCTTTGCTGCTTAGCTAGCAAGCTTAGCTTTGCAGCCCACCGTTGGGCGGGAACGGGCTGCGCGCAAGCAGCAGTGCACTCCGCGGCGATTCTGCACCGGAAACCTGCACCCTTCCGTGCAAACATTTACGAAAATTGAAACCCGCAGGTCGGCCAGCCATGCCACTGGGCGGCGATGACGGCGCACCCTAAACCCTGAACCCTAAACCCATGGTCGCATGCCCCGAAGCACTGCCGAAAGTCTTCACGAAGTCTCCCCTGAAACCCGCAGGTCGGCCAGCCTGCCGCTGGGCGGCGACGGGCTGCGCGTAAGGCGCAGAATCCGCCACAAGCCTGCCGAAACACTGCCATGAACCCGCTCAAAAACACGCGCCATGTTTCGCAGGTCGGCCAGCCTGCCGCTGAGCGGCGACGCGCTTCGCGCCAGCAGCGGCGCGCTTGGAGGCGGCAATGTATTCTTAAACGCGGACATGGTGAGGCTTTTCTATATCATATGTCAAGTCAACGCTTAGGGTTTAGGCCGGGCGCAGCCCGGCCGCTTCCACTGTCAACCTAATCGGACATCGGGCCCAAAAAGCTGGCGAGCCGCAGCACATTGACGAAACTGCAAGAACTTGAGCGTCATGCGTTCGTGCGTCGCAGGACTTGCCGATGCGGCTGCCGCCGGAGCACCTGTACACTTGCACAGTGGGTCGCCAGCGCTCGCAGGCAAAGTGCGTCTACTAAACCCAAACCCTAGACGCCTGTCATGTTCAGTCCGAGGATTTGCGACGATCTAGCCCACTGGTCGCCTGCTGGCTGCCTTCACACGGCCCGAGCATAGCACCTGAACTCAAGTTTGCTGCTTGTCGCATTGGCAAGCCGCTTTGTCGGCGCTCTGTCGGATGCAGCGGCCGAGGCCGAAGTCTGATTCTGCTACCGAAACCGCAGGGGCTTCCTCAACTCGTCCGCGGAGGTGGGCACGCTGCTGGCCAAGCTGGCCAACCGGAGGGTTTAGGGTTTACAAGTGAGGCGTTGACGGCAGCCGGCTGCTGGGTCGCGACACGCGCCAGCCAGGGTTTTGACATGCGCGCCAGCGGCATCCAGGAGGCTGCGCAGTAAATATCATGAGGCCCATTGGCCGTGCTGCCGCCGCTCTGGTTGGCAGCCGCAGCGCCCTGAGCTCACACAGGCGACTGTGGCTGCGACCGCTGACGGAATGTCGCGGCAGGGCTGCAGGCCAAGGCCGGCGCTGCGATGCGAGCTGGCGCCAGATTTGCTGCTCATGCATGGGCTGTGCATAGTGTGCAGAGCACTACGTGAACAGCTATCATTGGGTGAGCCGAGCGGTTTCTAGTTTTAAAAGTGCAGAAAAGGCCGGAACACTGGTCCGACTCGGAGTCGTGCCCGGTTTACGGTACAATGATTTACGGTACAATGCCGATGTTCCACCTGGTCAAATTTGGGAGTTGTCCGAGAGCTGGGCGGGCCGAGAGCGCAGCGTTGCAAATGAGTGACTTTCGCATCGTAGGGTAGGTAGCCAGTAGATGATGAAGACGACGACTGCACTTGTGGGCTGTGCTTTTAATTGCCATGGCGCATGCCAAATGCTGCCTTGGCTGGCTCTCGGGATGCGCGCTGCTGCACCCTAGTCGGCGAGCAGCAACCTGCAGTTAGCATTCATCGACCGCCGCCACAAGGGAAGTCACCATCCAGGCCCAGCCCGCACGGTGGTGGGCGCGTTTCTGCATGTGTGGGGACAATGGTCACCATCTGGACGCCCGCCGATATGTATGGTTCGACGTTCGCCTTCACGCTTCATCATGCGCCGGTCATGAGCAAACTGCCATAGAAAAAAGAAGGGATTGGTGCACCCACTGCGGAGCGGCTGGCAGCACTACCTCATAATCCAACCGGGTTCAGAGTCATTCTGCATGGTGGATGATTGTGAATGAGTTTGCCGGTTGCAATCGAATTCAAACCTGGAAGCAGTAACGCCAAATGTTGTGCTGACAATCCTGCCTGCTGACAGTAGCTTGAAATTCAGACTCGACACAGCAAACCGGCTCAATGCCACATCGTGTCTACCAACCACAGTCACTCTCTAAATCAGCCTCCTCGTATGGTCTCCCAGGCCTGCCGGCGCGCAGATGACCTTCCGTAGACGGTGAACAACGACTTCCGTATTGGGGCTGGTTGCGGTTCAGCATGCGGTCCAGCTGGTGGCGGCTTAGCATCCTTGCCTCAGCATTCATTGAGAAAGAGTCATCTTGAACGGACACTGGCTATTGGCAGCATATGAGTCGTCCTATTGGTCGCGCAACCGCCACATCCGGTGCCTCCGCAAACTTTCCCACTACATTCTGCCGCTGCCTGGCCCCGCCTCTACTCCAAGCATGTGCAAGGTATTCCGCAGGTTCCGCAGCCGGCGCCCACGGTAGTTGTTCTACTTTCCAGCGTCTCGTGGCTTCCCCACCGTCTCATTGTGTCCGCCGCCGCCGCCGAGCCGGCCCGGCAGCAGCCGCGCGCGCCTGTGTTGGCGAGACCCTCGGCAGCCGGCAGCGTCCGTTTCCAGTTTCCACTTCACTTGCCGTGGCCCGCAGACTCGCCGGCGTCTGCGAGCGTGAGGAGGAGGCGCTCTGCTCGCTTTTTGTCCACGCGCCCCGGCTCGGCGAATTCGTCGACCGCGTTGGCGAGCTCGTCGCGGCGCAACCCCGACAGCTGTTCCGTGGGGACGAGGTCGGAGTCGTCAAAGGAGGAGCGGCCCCAGTTCACGGTGTCGTCCTCCAGCTCGTACCTGCAGCAACAGTAGTCAGTGAATACTTACCTTAGACGAATGCGACCGCAATCCAAGATCGGCTTCTACAACGTGTTTAGGCTGTCAACTGGGCACCTGTCCTGTACTGAATCTGATCTCAGCAGCTGAGCTGCATTGCTAACCCTAAACCCTAAACCCTAAACCCATGCGCACCGGGGTGTGTGCTCCCGGCTGGGCGTCGACAATTGCGGTGGGGACGACGCCAAAGGGGGGAACCCTGTATTGGATATTAAACCCTAAACCCTAAACCCTAAACTCAGCTGAGCTGCACGTCATCATCAGAATGTCTCACCGGGTGGCGTGCGCCTGGCCTGGGCGTCAGCGATCGCCGACGCGGCGACGACCAACTGCGAAGGTGCGCGGGCTTGCAATGCACCCAGCATGTTCCGGCCAACCGGATCGAACCGTCACGGGAGAACAGCGGTTAGGGTTTAGGGTTTACTCTAAGGGATAGGGTACGCGCACCGGACGGTGTGCTCCTGGCCGGCGTCGGCGATGGCGGAGGCGACGACATCAAACGCAAAGGTGTTCAGGTCTGCGCACAGCGTCGCATGGTGGGGGCCACTGCGCCAGGTGACGCGCAGCAGGTGGTCCTCATCCGGAGTCTCGTATTTGATGCCGATCTGCGCAGGGAAGAAACGGGGGGTGTGAAAACGGGACGATTGACAGTTGTACATTTTGGATCGCAGGCCGCTGCGCCACGGCACCCGCAGCAGGCGTCTTGCTCCACGCTCCTGTACTTGATGCCAGTCTGGGCGCAGAACAGAAGGACTTCAGCATGACAAACATGAACTTGAATCAGAGTCGGCCAGTCGCGCCACGTCATCCGCAACAGGTGGTCCTCCTCTAGCGACTCATCCTCGATGCCGACCTGCAGCAGGACACTGTGATTGAGAGGCATAGAAACATTACGATGCAGGCTTCAGAGCTCGGGGTGATGCGCCATGTCACCCGCAGCATGCAGGCCTCCTCCACAATTGACGCCGATCTGCGACAGGGAAACACGCTCCCTACAGTGAGGAAACGATCCGTAAGGGTTTAGGGTTTTGCGGACTTCTGCGCCGTGTGGCATGCAGCAGGTGGTCCGCCTTCGGGCTCTCGGAGGACTCGATGCCGGGCTGTGGGTTTTGGATTTAGGGTTTAGGGTAGCGGCACGCTGTGTGGCGGCATTGCGGCCCGGAGTACAGGGCAGTTTATCTCTTCAGCGCCTGTCACTGGAGGAGGAGGGTGCGTGCAGGACGCCGCAGCGGAAGCAGGCAAGCAAGGCTGTGTCTGGCTGCACAATCAGCCGCCAGCTAGGGTTTAGGTTTAGGGTTTAGGGACCGGCCGTCCGCGGCTGGAGGAACTTTCCAGGGTCGACCCGCTGCGACTGCCGACACGTATGCGGACAATTTTGTTCGAGAAAACATAGGTGGCGTTCGGTGGTGCCACTGCATGGGTGGCATGGTCATTCTGCAAGCAACTCGTGCTCTGCCCACCTGGCCGTTGAGGGCGGGGTGGTGCTTGCGAAATTTAGGGTTTAGGGTTTAGGGTGCTTGCGGAATCTGCATCATGTGCAGCGCCTTGATCACTGCATCCATAAGCGACACTGTAGCTGAAGGCCATCAACCACACCATTGCTGGAGGTGGGAGCACCCCACCTGGCCGTTGAAGGCGGGGTGGTAGTTGCGGAAGCGGCACATCATCTGCAGCGCCTTCACCACCGGCCGCTCCAGTTCCTTTGCCGCCTCCTCGGGCGTGAAGCGGTGGCGGTTGACGCCGCGTGGTCCCTCCCGCACCTTCCCCTGTACTGGCACGATTCCTGCTTTGAGCGGTTCAATGCTTGATCTATGTCCAAAGGTCAATCACGCCAGACCCAGGCTCCGCCGCCTCCCTGGGCGTGAATCGGTGGCGGTAAGCGATTCAATCCGCCCGGCCCCTCCCATTCCTCGCCCCGCAGCGTGCCAATCACATCATTTCTGAATGGAATCTGCATAAACAGTTGTGGAAACCCCCCTGGTGGGACGCATCAGCTCCTCGCCCTGTGCTGTGGCAGTTGTAAACCCATGCCAGTTGTATGCAAAGACGTCTTTCCAATTTGCATTTCATTTCCGCAGCGATGCCTTCGGTTGTGCAGCGGTGCGGGATGACGCCGCAGGGGCCTTCACGCCCTCCCGGCCATTGACTCTGCACATCAACCGGAAGCGTATCAACGCTACTTTCAGGTCCGGCTGCACATGGTCGTCCAAGTGTTTTCTCCATTTCCTCCAAACCCCTCGGGGGCGAAGGATTGCCGGTTAGTGCCGAACGCTAAACCCTAAAGTATAAACCCTAAACCCCTTCCACATAGCACCCTAAGTTGCACCTTTGGTTACGAGCCACGAGGCGGAGTGGGCCTTCACGAAGTGAAAGCTTCCAGCGCAGTGAAGCACGCGCTTGGTAGGGCGCGGCCCATGCTGCGGCGTCGAGCGCAGGGCCGTGCAGCGAACTCGGGCGTTCCGCCCGGCAAGCAAATCGGGTTCAGAAATGTGGGTTTAGGGTTTAAGGTTTAGGGTTTGCCCTGAGTGCCGGGCTGCATGTGCGGGTTGCATGGTTGTCGATGTCAACTTTGCAGCCAAGCCAAGCTCAATTTAGTGCAAGTGTGATTCAAGTCAACAGAATTTAGTTGAATGAAGATAATCATATTGTGATACATAAAAGATAAGTAAATTCAGATTCGCTTAGGTTTTGGCCGTACCTCTGGGTCATTCGCGCCCGCCAGGAGACCCACATAGTACACCATAGGAACGCCGGGCGTCCAAAACTGGATGGCCCTCGCCAGCAGGTACGCCTGCGGGTTCAGGGTTTAGCGCACCAAAGTGAGCAAGCCACAACAGGGCTTGCGACAGGGCGGTTCCCGACGGGCGGGCGGCAAGTGAACAGGGCACTTTGCTCCAGATGATTTCTGCGCAGTTGACGATGCAGCACAGACGGTCGGAGAAAGCAGCTGATAACTCGTTTCGGAGGCGTGTCCGACAGGCAGCTGGACCTGAAATCAGGGTCAGTCATGTGCCAGGGGCCGGCGATTTTCCTCAAAGGTGGCATTATCCTGTTTGAGCACAGCATCGCACGGCGGGGTTGCGAGAAACAGCCCAGGGCGGCGACGCACCCGCGGCGACTCCTTGCAGGCTGAGAAGTAGGTGGCGTTGTACTGGTGGGGGTAGCTCCTGTACTTGCCATTCTCCCGCTTGTACTTGTAGTTGGGCAGCGCGCCCAGCTGATTCTCGACGACTTCCTGCAGCTCCTGCACGTCGCATACCTGAACAGACAAAACAAAAGAGATGCTGGAAGAGAGGATGGCAGGTGTGTTGTGTGCAACGCCTCGGGCAGCATGTCGCAAAACCATGTGGTAGCTGCCATCCGGTTCTCCACCGCCTCTGCAGTCCTCCGATGCCGCACGCCTTCTGGGGGATGGACCAGGACAATGCATCAGAAAGCTGCCCATTCAGATGAGAAACACAGATGACTCAAACGGGGATTCGGCTCTCGCCCTCGGAATGACTGATCTATCAGAGTGTCCGCACAGGCCGCACTGCGGCCGGCCGCATGTGTAATGCTTAGGGTTTCTTTCGAATTTTATCTGTCAATCAGGGGAACAGCAGGGTTTCGGTCTGCACTAACTTTCCTAACATAAAGCCTGAAAGAGAACAGGTTGTTAGGAGCTCACTGAGGCGAGGCCGGCAATGTCCCTGATGTCGTGTGTGTCGAGCACTTGGTTACTTTTTCTATCAGGAGGTTTCGGAAGATGGGTTTTGGTTGTTTCTCACCGAGGCAAGCCCCGCGATGTCGTCGATGCCCATGCCGTCGTGCGTGTCCAGCACCGTGAACTGGCGGCGGGGGCAGATGCGCAGCCAGTCCCGCAGCACGCGGCCGCTCTTGAAGTATAAGGCATGCAGCACCAGCAGCGGCAGCGCGAAATCGTACACCTGCAATGCGAGACAGCAATGATGAAACCCTAAACCCTCGGCACAGAAGCAGGCGCGAGAAGAGCAGTACAGGCGGAGCTGTCATCTGCCAGTGTAGCATGGTGCTCATGCAAACCCTAAAACCCTAGATCTCTGCACGGTCATACGCTGATGCCGCCGTTTATGCACGTTCGAAAGTTCCAAGCCGTCCGGCTGGCGGACGTCAAATTGTCGTGCAGCGCGAGCGGGTCCATGCTTCATCAGGTGCGTCTCATATTGCGTGGCGCAGGACTGCCGGATCCGAATCCGGCAGCCATGAGCATCGACCGCCCTGCTCAGGAGGGAAGGTGCTGCACGGCAGTGCTGCACGGCACGGCGAAGCGGAGCCACAGTGCTGCGCAGCTGGAGCGACTCTGGGAAACTAATCTGAGCACGAGCGCTAGGGGAACGATGCGCAAAGGTGCAGTCATGCTGCAGAGGCCGCACAGGTCCGGCTGCGATAGCTGAATCCTACTGCAATAGCTAGACAGAGTTAGGGTCAGACATACTCATCAGCGTGGCAAGGGGCATACCCAGTAGCCGTGTGCAGCGAGGGTCATATTGAGCTGGAAGTCCTCGTGCACCTCGCACAGCAGCCTGCGCGCTTGAAACCAACCTCGTTTCAAGGGGATGCGCCGACACAAATCGAGGGCGGCAGGTCTATGGATGTCCTGAGCACTGCAGCTGCTAGTTGGACGGCAAGGCGCTGGGCCGCGCAGCCACAGCGCTGCTGTGGCGGCAGGAGCATGAGAGCGGGGACGCTCTTGCGCGACCATGCACACACTGGCACAGTGACTGGATGCAGCGTGCAGTGTTGCAGATTGTAGCGCGCACAGTCTGCTGGGTGATGCAGTACAGTAAACGGACATGTGTGTGCGGTGATCGAGTTTGCAGATTACGCTGTCGCACCGGGCGCCATGGCTTTTGGCGACACGGCTGAGCCGCTCCAGCAGCTCCCACACCTCCGGCTCCTGCATGGCATCCATGGTAAGAGATCAGGGAAGAGGACGCAGACCATAATCGTGTACAGAGAGACCTTGCCACTCTCGAGCGATGTGGCGATAAAGTTGAAAACAATGTACATAATTTACTGTCTTTGTGTTTTCTAATATACATGAGCGGTGCTGCACGTAGGTGTGCGCCGTGCAACAGGGGATGCCATACGCCACGACTACCATGCAGCTGACTTTCGATGTGGATGGCAAACAAATCACCTCGAAGGAGGAGCGGATGCCGGGACTGTCAGAGGCGCCGCAATCCCCTCGTGGCCCCATGTGGTTCAACTACATCGTAACCTGGTGGATCGACCATAGAAATCATCACCTCGAAGAAGCAGCGGGTGCCGGCCCTTTTGGTGGCGTAGCCAAACGCGTCCAAGCGCACGATCTTGGCGCCTGCGTGGCACAGCGCTGCCAGCGAGCTCTCCACGAATTTGCGGCCTGAACAGCACCATTAACATCATCAAAACGCGTCCAGGCGCACGATCTTGGCGCCTGCATGGCGCAGCGCCGCCAGCGAGCTCACGAACTCGCGGCCTGCACATACACAGACGAATTCATGCGACGGCTCGTCTGTGGCGCACAGACGGAGCCAGCGACTTAGGGTTTAGGGTTAGGGTTAGTAGTGACGGCATGGCTGCCAAAGATGCTGCTGCAGACAACCGGAGACAGTGGCCACCCGATTCCTGCAGTGTTCCGATTTTGGGGGTTAGGGTTTAGGCTTTAGGGTTTAGCGAACAGGGGTGCATGCACAGGCAGGGGGGCATCAGTCTGCAGAGGAGTCGGCCAGCACGTCCAGCAGCAACGCCATCTGCACAGCCACGGACGCACCAGGCTCGGAAAAGGGGTCGATGTCGATCTGCTGCTCGCCAAAGGTGCACCACACTCGGCGAGTGGAGCCGTCGCCCATGGTCACCGACAGCACGGGTCGCTCCGGCTTCCGCGTGCGGATCAGCTCCAGCTCCGCCTCGCTCGGGTCGCCTGCAGGAAACAGGAAATGCTCTTTGCCAAGCAGCGGAGTCTGTGTTGACAGGCTGCGGCTGGTGGTGACGGTCGGCAACGACGCAAGGCTCAGCCTCAGGGTTTAGGGTTTAGGGCCACCCGGGCTCGCCTGCAGCGAGCAGCTGCAGCTCACGGGATGACGAGGCTGGAATGGTTTAGGGTTTAGGGTTAGGGATGCCAGCGGTTTGGCGCAAACTCTGCCACTCGAGCGACACCCAGCTGATCTTGGTCAGACGCTTCTGGGGACCGCAGACGTGCGAAAAATTGCTAGTAAAGAATGCAAGAAAAAAATGACGCATCGTCAGGGCAGTCGCCGTGCCTCGTTGTTGTTGCACTGTCAGACTCCAGGTCCGCGGTACAGAATGCAACGCATTCTGTACCGCGGGAACCTCACCGTTCGGCCAGAAGCGGTCCCAGTCGATGAACATGTCCACGTACTCCGAGGCGTCGCCTTCCCGCAGAAAGTCCTGAAATTCGGTCGATGCCGGTGACACATGATTGACCATGAGCTCCAGCTCCAGGTCGACCTTGTCCGCTAAACCCTCCACGTCACTCCAGGTGCCCAGCTTGGGGTCCACCTCCTGCGCTTTGCACAACAGTTTCCTGTCGAGCGACTCTCACTGTGACGTCACGCCGCCCCACTTTGTCCGCTAAACCCTCCGTTGCTCCAGGTGGCCAGCCCGGGCTCCACCTCCTGCAGCATTAGGGGCGGGGCGACTGGCCCTGACTCATGACTCAGCATGCCTCAAAAGTCCAGAATGAAACCGTAAGGTCCACCCTGTCCGCTAGACCCCGCACATCGCCCCAGGTGCTCAGCTTCGGGTCCGCTTCCTGCGGCATGAGGTGCAGGAGGTGAAAATGTCCATCTGTTTCAGTTCTTGAGGATGAGCTCCAGCTCCAGGCGTCCGAGTCCGCTCAACCCTCCACATTGCTGCAGCTGCCCAGCCGCAGCTGCCTGCGAGTACGTCGACGTTCGGCACTTTTGTGACGCCCGAGCTCTGTACCAGAGATGTCAACATGCTGCAGTTTTGCTGGGAGTGCTGACAAGAGCTCACATGGTAGGTGATGGGTGCAAAGCCGCCGTCGCCGGACGAGGGGTAGATTGGCAGCAGGTGCAGCCCCGCCACCACGCCTGCGCAGCAGAAGAACGATCACTGGAGCTGGGACCGACGACATAAAAAGAAGCTCATTACAATGTCCGTGCGCCTTGGTTGTTGGCGACTCGACGAGCCCACCGCAGAGGTGCATGCGCCTCAGAAAGACATCCCTACAGCAGAGTGGCTGCATGTACGAAGAGAACCCACAGCTCAGCGGCTGCATGAGCGGGCTGAGAGGCGGCACAAGCCCAGGCAAACGCACTGTGGTCGACAGGTGTGTCCATGATTGCCAATATGAGCGTCGCACCGTCAAGGTGCTCGTCCATGAACCGCCGCAGCGTCGGCAGGTCCGGCCCGATAGAGTCCGCATAGCAGCTCAGCTGCACCTGCGCCGGTCTCAAAGGCAGCAGCGTCAGGCATGTGCAGTGAAAAAGAAACGAACCCGATGCCACCACGCAGCAGCGGCAGGCACGTGCAGCGTGCGGAGCGCGATCCTGCTGAGGACGACGAGGTTCAGACCGGCTGTGGAGAGCAAGCGCATGACTTGACGGCGCATGTTGCCTCGTCTGGTGTGTCCATAGACGGCGAATTTCAGGGACAAGAAGCTCGCCTGATTGCGCAGCCGCTGCTGCGGCTGCTTTGCGTCAAATGCGTGGTGGCTCGGGAACGGACACTCCTCCTGGTCGCAGATGCTGGAGGCGTCGATGTCGACGCTGCCGCCTGCGAGCGGGAGCTCGTCCGCACCACGCTCGCCGATTGGCGCTGCCACGGTGGCGCCATAGCCGTTGCTGATGCCGCCACTTGCCGCCGCCTCCTCGACGGCGGCAGTGCCCGCGCCGTCGCCGTCAGGCGCGGCACGTGCGGCGCATGCTGAACCATACTGGGAGGGCTGGCGCTGCAGGCCTCGTGCGGATGAGCTCATCGAGCCTCTGCCGCCGAAGCTGAGCGGTTGCAGTGGCCGGCGCGGCGGCGGCAGGCTGCAGGCGCGGCAGCGGTGGGCTTGCGGCAGGGCCGGGCAGCGGACGGGCGCCGCGAGGGCGGCGCCCGGCATCGACGGGCCGCGGCTGCCGTGGGCGGAGGTCAGCTGAGCCACGACCACAAGCCGTCGTCAGGTTTATGTGAACCCAGCGTCGAGCGCCTTGCAGCGCGGAGCCATGCGCCAAATGCAAATTTACATTGCTGGCCTGATGAGGTCGCTCTCCGGTGTCCAGACGTCAGAATTCCATGCGTTCACAAGATGCATGCATGGGCTGGCTGGCCAAATTTGTTATCAGCCCTATCGGGCTGTGAGACTACCCACCTAGGTATGGGATGGACGACGACCGTATGGTTCGCCGATCGGTTCGCTGCGTTGCTGGGATCAGCAGTTCTGGGATGGATACAGAGGATTCTATACATGCATCCAGGCGGTCCCACTCCTAAATTTTATTCAAGTCAGCCACGGCGCGACACCGACACAAATTACTCATGCTGCGCAGACCGTCTCAAAATTGCCTACATGAAACGGCGAGGCAGAACGCTACCCGGCGCGGCTGCGCATTTACGGGCATCCATGACGAAGGTGGCTTGCGAGGTTCCTTGCTAAAATCATTTGGCTGTGGCGGGAACAACAAGGGGGATGAAGATCTTCATTTGGCTGTGGCGGGAACAACACGCCCTCCAACCTGTCGACACGTCGCTGTGCAAGGAGCAAACCCGTCTTCACCCTCCCCCCATACTTCCAGTAATTTGCCGCTGTCGAGCGATGCACGACAACATCCATCGTTTCTGGTGAGCCATGCTGCGATCAGCAGCCACTCAGCTTCGCCAATGCGCACCGCGGCCGTGCCGCAGGCCCGGCCCACTGTCAGGCAGCAGCATGCTCCTGCATTGCCGCTCAGCCAACTGCAGAGCATCCAGTGGGACGACATCCACGTCATACAGCCTGCAGCGTGCTTACGACATCACATGGATCGATGTCGACAGGTGAAGTACCGACTGCTCGCTGCGGCGACATTGGAACGTCATGGTTTGATGCATCGCCCAGCAGAGAAGGCGCATGTTGCAGGCTTGCATAAGCACGAGAGGTCGTTCGACTTCACGCATTCAGTCGCTCAGCTGTGTTGCCGCCTGCTACGTGCAGCCTGACGAACCGGCACCGGTCGATGCACTTCAGCAGAGATTACCACGTTACCGAAGACGATTGGGACGACCCCGATGGGTACAGGGACCGTGAGCGCCAAGCAAATGTGAACAGTGACGCATCTTCTAGCCTGACCAACCTCGCAGAAGGTGACAGAAGTTTTTCCTCCGAATTTCACCCCGTTATCACTCGCCTCTGGCCCGGACAATTCTAAAACAGCTCTACTCGCAGCTTCATTGATGCTTCACGCACGCTTTGCTCGCATGCGTCATAGTGACACACCGCATCAATACTGCACAGCCACTACGTATCATGCGGTGTCGACGGCGCAGCAGCAGCAGCCTAGATCGATCATCGCGCCCTAAACCCTAAACCCTAGACCCTAGACCGCGTCCTCGTGCCCATGACAAAACACGAAGCCCCGACCTTGTCCTTGTCTGCGGCCGCAGTTTTCACCTGGATGTATTGCAGCGCAAAAGCGCTGCAGCCGCGGCTGGCCCTCTCATCCGAGCGCGGTGCTGGCGGACAGGGGGACGCAGCGGCCATTCTACCGCCGCTGCTGGACAGCCTCAGCCGCTGCCACCTGACCTTCATGGCCTGGTTTCATGACTTGATGAGTGCACGCGTCGATGCCGCCGAGTCGTTGCTGGGCCTACCGGACATTCCCGAGCCCGACGACGAAGCTGACTACAACAACCCTGGTGAGCCATATGATTATGCACACTGGCTGCATGGGTATCGGACGCTGTGCATGCTGACGCAACAGGTCGATGCACGATGTCAGGCTGGATTCGAACATCAATGAGGATGCTAAACCCTAAACCCTAAACCCCGACTGGTCGCTGCATCACGCTCACTCCTTGCGCTGACGGGACGGCTGCAGGCAACTGGCTCCGCGTGTGGCGGCAGGCTCGGCCGCAGCTGATGGCGCTGCGCGGCAGCCTGCAGCAGGAAGTTGCGGAAGGCATTGAATCGCGCAGCCACTCTGCCACGGCTGCGCTCGCGCTGCCTGCCCTGGGGCAGCTGCTGGCATGCGGCGGCGCCTTTGCACAGGTGCGCATGCATTTAGGGTTTCAGGGTTTCAAAGCACCTTTGAGGCGGCTGCTTCGTATGCAGCCGAAACAGATGTGCCATGCTCTTGCCTTTTGGCATGAAGGCCCGACATGCACAGGTCTGCTGACCTTTTCATGTGTGGCAGCGCAGATGGTGGAGCAGCTCGAAGCGGATGGCGGCTGACCGTTGAATGCTGCGGCAGCTGCAGCGCCGGTCACTACCGGCAAAACGCAGCTCACTTTCACTACAGGTCATCCAATCACCACATGTGGCAGCGGCGGCTGAACCTGCCGCAGAGACTGAAGCGTGCATGGTGGCGGCATCAGGAAGCGGCAGCGACAATGGACCCCCTTCGATGAGCCAATGCGTCACCAGTCTCGCCGCGGCATCTTTGCTCAGAGCGTAGCAAAACGGTGTCGATTGATCACTGCCGCAGCCTGGTGGACCGTTCCGGCTTAGGGTTTAGGGTTACCCAATGATGTTGCCCCTGGCTGACCCTGTCGTACAGAACACCTGGCGATATTCCTGGTTGCAATTGGTTATTCCGGCATCGTTTTCAAAGTTGTGAATCGGGGACCTCAGCACCGCCATTCAGAGCACACTTACGAGGTTGCTGTACGCCGTCACCACCACCCGGGTCGTCCAGCAAGTGGTGCGCTGATCTCTTGCACCTTCCAGATTAGCTCGACCCAACTGACCCAGCAGCATGCATATCAGCGTGCGGCTGCGGCCGTCGGCACTGCTGTGAATCGATAACGGCTGACCTTCTGCGACGCCTTTGTGCAAGCAAACCCACCTGTCAATAAGAGCCAAACAGTGACGGGTGGAATCCGTCGGCGATCTGATGCTGCTGAAGTTCAACATGTAATTGCAAACGCGAGCTTCAAAGCCCGCGTACAGCCCCCAATCAGACAGTATCTAGTCACACTCTAGTGTGGCCGCTAGAGTGCCTTTCGCGAGTTGCTGCCCCGCTGCACCTCCTCAGGCCGGAGAGGCTCAGCACCGAGGCGAGCGCGTCGGCGCAGGCCTCATGCGCCGGCGGCGGCAGCGCCTCGCTGCCCTGTAGCGACAGCGCCGCGATCAGGCTGCCCGCCAGCCGCAGGACCGCGGCGAAGAGCGCGTCGCTGCCTTCGGGCCATACCGCGGCGGCCGGGCTGTCGCGGCGACAAGCGCCGAGCACCGCCGACGCCGCAAGGAGCAGGTCCTCGAACCGAGATCTGCCCACGATGCGCTCGCCATTCAGAGCGGCCAGGTCCATCGTCTCCGCGGAGGCCGCCACGGCAGGACCCGCCGGCGCCAGCGCCGCGGCCGCCTCTGGTGGCAGCGGCGCCGCCATGCACGCAAGCCGCATCGCCAGGTCCGAAGGCGCTTTCGGGTCGTCTACGGGGACCACTTTGCATCCAGGCTTCAACCTCCTACCTGGCGGAGGAGCACGTCGTGCATGAGCTTCTTGGTCGCAGCGGCGACTGTGGCGTCAATGCTCGCGTCCCGCTTGAGGCTGAATTGCGGAGTGATGATGGAGTCGACCAGTGCCACGATTGCCTGTGCCTTCTGGGTCACCGTCGCAACCCCCTAAAAAACGCAACATGCCTACAGAATAGCCTGATCATCGACTGATCATAGCAGTAGTCCGCGCTGGGGCCCATGCTGGCAGCCATCGTGGAGCTGAAGAGGCGAAGGACTTAGGCTGAGGGTGACAAGCTGCCGTTCGCTGATGGCGCAGCTGCAGCACTTTTGAAGGGTGGAGCAATCAGGAGCAATTGCATTTCAGAATTTGCCTTACACGACATGGCAGGTGAAGCCCACGCGTGAAAACCCTTGTCAGCCGCAGTACTGCAGTGCAGTGAACACGCGCATCTTGCCTGATATATGCTCTTGTGAAGCATGTTGATTACCTATCAGGCATGAAGCCGTCCTGCCGTGCATTATATTTATAGGCAGTGCCGGCATGCAGCAGGGCACTACCGCGCAGTCAGCTCCCCAGTCATGCAAACAAGGATACGGCTGAATAACGTCATTACCTATACGTCAGCGCCAAAATCGAATGCGCGAGATCGCAGTCCACCAACTAGCTCGGTACATGCAGTATACACGAAGCTCGTGTGCCTCCTGCGGCGGAGGCCGGCCAATGCACTATCATTCCTGCCGCAACAACAGCTGGATCATGTTCCGCAGCGCGTGATTCGGCAGCAGGTTCTTGTGAGCCAGTGGCTCCCCTGTCACGGCGGATGTGCAGTCCCCTTCTGCGAGGCGCGCAGCGACTGCAGTGCGCTCGTAGGAGTGCCCATCAGCGCACAGCACCGGGTCCCGCATCACCTCCTGCATGGCACAACCGCATCTGGCTTGACTCAGCAGTCAGCGCCGAGGACTATGGCGACTAGTTACTGGTCAGGTGAAGGGCGGAGCACAGGAGTTGGTGTCCAGATGCGAATTGACAAGGCAATGACATAGGCGTTCCCAAGGTCAGTGTTGAGGACGAGCGCCGGAGTGCTCAGCGAAAGTTTTCCCACCTTAGAGATGGGGCACAGCATCCAATCGGGGCGGCGCTGCTGGGTATCGTACTCCGCCGCTGCCGGCGCTGCTGCAACTGGTGCCTGCTCAGAAGGCTGGCCGACTGCGTGTGCCTGGGCGGGTCTTGCCGCAGCGGCCGGCTGCGCTGTCTTGGATGTCCCTGGCTGCAGTGGCTTGACGGTCGCAGCGTCTGCAGGCTGCACCGAGGCGCTGGTGGCGGCAGCAGCGTCTGAAGGCTGCACTGGGCTGTCAGCAGCTGCTGCGGCGAAGGCCGCCGCTGCATGTGCAGCCGCTGCGGCGGCTTTCTGGCGAGCCTTCTTCTCCCGCCGCCGCGCCGCCTTGGCCGCCTCCCGCTGCCGCTGGGCCTCCTCCTGCTCCTCCGTCTGCGAGTGGCGTAGACCAAGCACCTGTTAGGAGCTTCCAACGAGCTTCCAACGAGCTTGCTTCCAAGATGGCGCAGACCGGAGACTGTTCTGCTACCGAGGTTTGCGGGGCATCGCGACACCCACGAGGGTCAGCCACAGCATGTAGCGCGGATCAACGCAGCACTTGTTGGCAGTGCTCAGGGGCCTCGCGGGCCAAGGTGTCCTGTTGCCCAGGTGCAGCTGCAAGCGACGACGTTGCATCTTCGATCGATTGACCCGGGTCTCGAACGGAATCAGCTGGTGGTCACTATGTAATCAGGTTCCTAACGGGTACACTGACATGGAGTGTGCTGCACCTGGAGGGGATCCTGGAGCGCGGGCGAGGCGTCCAGCGAGGCGACGGCCGCGGGGCGCCCGTCCGCAGCCTCTGCCGCCGCCGCCGCCGACAAACTTGGACCGGCCGCCTGGCTGCTCGCGGCGACCGCCTCGTTCTCCCCTGCACGATGTATCTGTTCTGACGCGCTGCTGAGGGCACTGTAGGCCGCAGGTGCCAGCGCGTCTGGCTGCAGCACCGCCGCCGACGCCGCGGCAAGCTTTAGCGCCTTCCAGTCGGCAGATCCGCCTGACCGCAGCTGCTGCACGGCTTCCGGGGCGCTGGCGGCGATGCACTCGAGCGCCTTGGCCGCCAGCAGCAGCGGGTGACTCCCTGCCGCCTCGGCGTCAGGCGCCGGGCGGGCGGCCAGCCACGGCAGGGCGGCCGCCAGTGGCGCCGCCACTGCGCCGCCAAAGCAGAGGCGCGCCGCTGTGCTGATGGGCCCGTCGAGAGTGCTGAGCTGCGCCACCGAGCACAGGAAAGAGGTGGCCGGCAGCGCGGGCGCACGCGCTGGGGGTTTGCCTGCTTCACGGCGAACCGGCCGAGCGTCTGCCGTCGTCTGGGCAAAGGTCAGCAGCGACAGCGCCGCCTGAACGGCCCAGCCGCCCTGCAGGAATGCGCGGGACGTCAGACAGCCACCATCTGTCTGTATTGCAAATACCTCTGTGCACGGACAAGGTCCAGGCATGATGCGGCAGTTGTGGTTGTCGAGACTGGACGAGGGCATGACCCGGCGAGCAGCAACAAACGTTTGGGTTCTGGAGTCAACAAACGTTTAGGTTCTGGAGTTGACAAAACGCAGCGTTGCAGAGATGCACGTCAGGGAAGCAGTCACAAAGGGAACCCACCAGGTCCGACTCCTGGCTGCATTCGCTGCAAGCGGCGGCGCAGCGGACGGCCCGCTGTCCAAGCAGCATAGCCACCACCTCGCCGGCTGCCCAGGCGCCCGGAGCAACTGCGGCTGCGTCGTAGCTGCTGCTGGCGGCGGCGGCAGAGTCGTCGATTGGCGACCGGAACATGTTCAGTGGCCATCGCAGATACGCTGTGAGCTGCGGCAGGGCGTCCGAGGCATGTGCGCAGACGATGAGCCGAAGCGTGGGCGGCGCATCCGGCGCGATGCCGAGGCCGGACGACTCTGCAGGGCTGAGGCGGCTACTGGGTCGCAGCCGAGGCTCAGACGCGGCCTTAAAGTCCAAGCTCAGGTCGCGCGCCAGTGTCATGGCGGCCCTGTTGGCCGCCACCGGCACCAGACTGCCGAATGTGCAACACTTTTCCGCCACCAACGCCTTCGCCGCCGCCGTCACTGCCAACGCGTTTGCACTGGGGAGCTGCCCCATTAACACCTGCGAGCCGTTGCGCCTCGCGTCGTCGCAGAACCGCAGGACCCTCACAGCCGCCAGGGCGCCGGCAGCGGCGTGCTCAGCAGGCCTGCCGGCGCGTTCCCGCATAACCACCTCGAGCAGGACCGCCAGCGGCGCCAGGGCCGCCAGTCGCTGCACCATCGTGTCGGCTGAGCCCTGTGTGGTCGCCTCAACACCCAACACAAGCGCATCGAGCAGCACCTGCCTGTCCGTCGGCGACGCGCGGCGGCACGCAGCGGCGGTGACGTCCACTGCGGCGTGCAGCGCCGCCTGCAGGGCCGACACCGGCTCCGCATCCGCCGCGTCCATACCCTGCCCGCCAAGGTTCAAGCGCTGCTCCTCGCACATGCGAGACACCAGGGAGGCGGCGATGTGCAGCAGCTTCCGCGCGGCGCCGGCCGCCAGCCGCGGCGGCGCCAGGCCCGCCAGGCCCGTCAGCACCAGGCCGAGCGCCTCCGCACACACGTCGTGCGCTGGCGGCGGCAGCCCGTCGCCCAGCGCCGCCGCAAGCTTCCATGCCAGCTGCAACATCGTGTTGAGCAGCGCGTCGCCGCCGTCCGCCTCCGGCCACACCCGCGCGGCCGGGTTGCTGCGGGTGCTGACGGCCAGGATGTCCGCCGCCGCCGCCAGCTTCTCGTTGGCTGTGAACTCATCTGCGGCATCTGCGGCGCGGTCGCCGCCGAGGCTGTCCAGGTTGAGTTCATCTGCTGCCCAGGTCGCGACGGCTGGCGCCGCAGCCGCCAGCGCCGTGGCCGCGTCTGGCGGCAGCGGATGGGCCGTGACCGCGAGCTGCAGCGCCAGGTCTAGTGGTGCCGCCGGCTTCTGGGCTGCGCATTCCCGCAGCATGCCCGGTACCAGCAGCTGCTTGCCAATTTCAGGGATCACCTGCACGGCGAAGCGATCGCCTGTCGAGGAGCAGTCCTGCACATGTGCCCAAGTCTGCGCCTGCTTGCAGCACAAACAACAGACAGCTTTTGCAGGGCAAGGGTTCGTTGCCCACCTTGGCGAGGAGGACCGCCCGCAGAACCATTGCAGTTGCGGGCAGTCCGACTTCGCCGCCGAGCAAGTTGGCTTTCACGGTCTTCCAATCGATGGCTGACAGGCGCACCAGGGCTGCGGCTTTGTCTGCCAGTGTCACATTGGATTGCAGGCAAGTGACCTCCCCGCACAAGTGACGGATTGTCTGTTCATCACTCATGCCCTCCATCGCGGAGGATGCTCAAAAGTGCTGTGAAGTGAAGACTTGTTGGACGGAGTCTCAGGTGCGAGCGGAGCTGCGAACGAATTGTGCCCTCCGTGATCCTAGGAAAGTATTCGCAGTGCCGCGACTAGCAGCCGCCAGCAATCAACTAGTTGTGCAAGATGAGCCGTGCCGGGGTTGCGAACGCAGTTTGGCAGCAGGAACGCAGCTGCACCCGCAGATACCGTATGCACTTGAACGGTGGAGGTAGACCGCAGAACCAGCTCAGTACTTATGGTTTTTGAATACACACTGTGCACGCATCTCCATGCGATTCTCCAGCCTGGACAGTAGGTGCACTCCGACATCAGGCTCTCCTGGCATGCAACCTGCGCTGCCGCCGCTGTGCCGCCCGCACACACAGGCAGCCCAGCAGCGTCAGCGACAGCGCAAACGCCGCCGCGCTGCCAAGGGAGCTGCTGCTGCCCTCGCTGCTGCCGCTGCTGATGCTCAGGTCGCTGCCTGCACGAAAAGACGTTCAAGTCGAACGAAAAGCATGCTTTTGCCGCAACCACAGCAGCGTCGGCATTCCTGACATGCCGCACCTCGACGAATGGCTTGCCGGGAGCAGAGCACGCCAGCTGCCTGGCCAGAGTCAACCCTAAACCCTAAACCCTAAAACCCGCTCGAAAAGCAGGTAACCTGGAGTGTTGCTCCGGGAGTTTCACCTGCTGCGGCATGGCCAAGCCCGCCGGTGAGGCTGCCGGCGTCCAGGCCGCCGGCGGTGTCGGCGCCATACGAGCTCTTGGCGGCCGCGAGCGCACCGTCCACCTGCAGAAGGTGGACGACGCACATTACAACAGTAAGATGCAGATGTTTTCAGGCAGTATAGGCCTCAAATTCTGCGGGCAGGCGCCAAGCTCGGCAGGGTGTGCGGCAGCACCAGCCGTGCCGCGCAGTAATTTGGTGGCTGTCAGCAAGAAGCGAAACTCAAGCTCGACGCCATGCTCCCCTCGGCGACCTCTGCAGAGCAGGCAGGCCGGCGACGATGCCAGCGGCGGCGCCGACCATGTAAGAAACCTACCTAGCGATCTGGGATCCAATGTTTCGGAACCTTGTCTGGGAGACAGCTGGACCGACACTCACCGACAAACTCCTCTCTGCGAGCTCCACAGAGTCCTGCATGCCGCCGACGGCGCCTGAGGCCACGGCGGCGGCGGCGGAGCAGTCGGTGCTGTTGGCCCGGTAGGTGTCCAGTTCCGGATCTGTTGCCGTCGCCGCGATGCGCGAGGCAATGTAGGCAGACGTGTGGTTGTACCGCCACATCCCCCGCACTCGCCTGCAGAATCAAAGCAAGCAGTATAAAGCATTGTGCTGCGCCGATACGGCTGCACGCACGATGCGGAGCAGTCTGCCTTTTAGGGTTTAGGAACAAACCCGCTATGGTG